>Ga0126381_100001610_pt1 | contig 24143 bp, 29 predicted proteins | sample PanSoiMetPlot_28_FD_96465 | JGI IMG/M metagenome (GOLD analysis project Ga0126381, IMG submission 96465) | Tropical forest soil microbial communities from Panama - MetaG Plot_28 | ecosystem: Environmental > Terrestrial > Soil > Tropical forest > Bulk soil | place: Panama | collected 2016-02-17 | reverse complement strand
CGGGGGTACCGGCGGCGCAACATGCTCGCGGATGTCGCAACAAGCCCTGCACAGCAGCAACCCGCAATGCCGATGGTTATCTATATGTCGCGCTCTTCTCGAAGCCCGATGGGTTTCCTGACGGCAATTATTCCGTTCAACACACGAAATTGAAGGCGGCAACCGAAACGCTGACCGTGATTTTCGACGACTTGGTACCAGGTACGTATGCTGTTGGCGCTTACCACGACGAAAACAACAACGGCCGGCTCGACACCAGTCTTATCGGCTATCCGAAGGAAGGCTACGCGCTGTCGAACGGGATCCGCGCGGTGATGAGCCGCCCTCGGTTCATCGACGCTGCCTTTGCTGTCGGCGGCGAAGGGGCCAACGTGACGCTTCGTATCAAATATTGACCAACAAGGCTTGAGCGTGTTCTCGAACAGCAAATTTCGTACAATCATTGATCCAGCCGGCTGGTATGGGCGGCTGCCGTTTTGAACTTAACAAAGGTTCAACCGTTTCTCGGGCACGCTGTGCCATTGCACAGCAGAATCGGGTGGGAGGATGAAAGAAGAGCGGCGGCTGGTCTGGCGGGTGTTGCGCCATTGGAGGGAGATAGCACCTGGCGGACGCTTTGCGCGCTGCGACGACATCGAATCCTGGATACAAGGAAAAGAGGGGGCGAATTGCCTCCTGATCGCGGTGGAATCACCAATCGAGCTTTCGCATTTTGTCTCGGTTGGGGAGAACCTGGCCATCGCGCTTTGCCCTACCGACACGCTGGCCGGCGTGCTCTTGTCGTGTCTACCGCAGGTGGTGTCGGCACGCCGCGGCCTGATGATAGAGGGCGGGGCGACGCTTCGCGGGATGGGCATCGTGTATCGGAGCGTGCTGCTCCCGCTCTCTGAGCGCGGCATCGTGATCGATCACGTGCTGGGCGCGACGAACTATCGCTTGCTGCGCGCCGACGAAGTCCGAACAACGAAAGTGATTTCCCCAATTCATTGGCTCCGGCCGGCACCTTCCTTGGCTGACTGCTGCCGGCCGGCGGCAGGATTTCACGCGCGAGCTGATCATTTGCCAGGCCGAGAACGAACAGCGGCCCCTATCATCAAGCTCGGTGAAAAGCCGAAGCTGATCTCAGATCGGTAGCGCGAGCCAGTCCGCCGAGGTCAGGACGAGCGAGTAGCGACGCGCATCTCCTTGGGCGCTTTTACTGGCGCCGTCTTTCGCAACGCGGCAGATAGGGATGAGTGCCCCATTTTTTGAATGAGCGCCATCGGCGTGCGTGACACAGTGCCGGGTGCCCCGCTGCGCACATAGAGAACTCGTCGGCTAGTACCAACTTGTGGGCTCTGCATGTCGATGATCGAATCCCGACACGGCATTAGTGCGGAGCCTATCATGGGAAGCGTAAGTATTACCGCCTTCCTCCGGCTAATCGCTTGTCGATACTTTGTGTATGGCCGATAATCGCTTGTTAAGCGAATAAACCTGCCGGGGGCGGGCAGGATGCGGCTGGAGGATTTTGATCGGGGCGCTCCCGTGTTCTGAAGTGCCAGCCACGCCGACGCCGCGCCGCAATATCAAATCCGCGCCTCTATCGTCGTCCGTCAGCGGCGCCTTTTTCGGCCTCGGCAGATATCGGACGTTTCGCTGCAATCCTGTTAGCAGCCACAAGGGAGGACAAAATGGCAGGGCCAAACGATTCCGCTCGCAATGAAAGGCGCCATTCTTCAGTAACTCGTCGTCAGGTTTTCCCGTTATTTGGGGCGACCGCTTTGGCTACGGTTTCATTGCGATCATTCGCGGCAGAGCAGTCCGATGTGATTGGCAGGAGGTCCGCCGCGAAGGCTCTTTTCGTCTATGTCGGAACCTACACGTTTCCCGGCACCGCGCGCGGCGGAACTCACCAAAGCCAGGCGCGGGCATTTACCTGTTCCGGATGAACCCGAGCGATGGCGGCTTAACCCCTCTGCACCTCCAGCCTTTCATCATTGCTTCGAACCCGTCCTAGTCTGGCTCTCGATAGGGGGCTGCGGCACCTTTATTCTGTCAACGAGATGACCGATGGGGGTGTCAGCGCCGACGTAATAAACCAGGCGAACGGAACGCTCACATTCCTCGACTCCGCGCCAACGAACGGCCAAGACACCACGCACTCAGTGTCCAACCTTCGGGTCAGTATCTGTTTGCGGCCAGCTACACCAGCGGCAACTTTCAGGCGTCTCGGATTAACGGCGACGGCCTGATCGGGGAAATGACCGACAATTTCCAAAGCCTCGGCAACGGGACCGGACCCAATCCCGACCGCCAGGAAGGACCGCATGCGAATCAAATCCTCACCGATCTCGACGGCAATCACGTATTCGGCGTCGATCTCGGCGCCGACAAGGTCAATGTCTGGAACCTCAATCCCGGTTTCCGCAAGCTCATTCCGAACACGGTGCCGTTCGTACCGATCGCGTCCGGTTCAGGGCCGAGGCACATGGCCTTTCATCCTGATCGACGGCACGCATACCTCGTCTCGGAGCTGGCCTCAGCGGTCGCGGTCTTTGACTATGATCCTGTACGCGCGGCGTTCATCTGGAAGCAGACGATCTCGACATTGCCTCCCGACCTCTACAATACGAACCGCGGCCACAACAGTGTAACGATTTTCGAAATCGAGCCCGGAAACCGGCCAACTCGAAGTGATCGACTAGGAATCTACGCGCGGGGAGTGGCCCCGCGGGATGAACATAGATCCGTCGGGAACCTTTCTTTACGTCGCCAATCAGAACACTGACAATATTGCCGTCTTCCACATAGACTTCGCCGACGGCAAGCTCCAATTTAGCACACCGGTCAATACGCCAACACCAGTAGACGTGGAATTTGGCCCAGTGATCTGAGGACTGTCCTGTGCGCGAGGTGGGCGCGACGGCAAAGCCTGGTGGCGTCGCGACGGCTCAGAATAACAGAGCGGCTGCGCGAGAGGAGGAGGACGGCGACCCCGCCGCGCAGCGCTCCGAAGACCGACGCTGCGAAATCCACGAGTGTTGGGTTCCTGCCACCGGTAAAGCCTTCGATATTCCATCTGAATTGGGAGCCATGCGATGCGCGAACTCCGAATTTGCTGAAATTTCTTGTATTTTCCCAGGAATTTGAACAGAGACGGGTTCGCTGCGGCAGAGGTGGTTGTCAGCACCCTTTGCAGCCCCGTTCATTTTGAGCCACCGGTTGCTGCGCTAACTGCATAGACAGCCTTGGGGGCATTAAGCTCGCCGACAGGCGAATCCGAGGAGTCTACGACGACGAGGGCATTGCCGGCGAGCGGTGTCGGCGTTCGGTCGGAGAGGAGTAACGCCTCGAACGCCGCGTCATATCTTGCGGCTCGTTCGTAATCTGCATCGAGTATGCCATGCGGATCGAGAAACCTGTTCATTGCTGCGGGGACGCGCACACAGCCTTTCGATGCAGGGCGGCCGAGCCGCCGTTCGAGGGCATCCGGGTCGGTCGCATGCAGCAGCAAGCGGATATCCCCTTCTTCCTCTGTACCCCAGCCCTTGACGGTGCGTTGCCAGCCGAAATCCCACACGCGCATTCCCTTGAGCCCCAGGCCGCGAATGTGCTGAGCATTGAATGTGCCCTGGGCACGCCAGTCGAGGATCAAATCGGTGTGCAAAAACACACCGGTGGGAGTGAGGTAGTAGTCGCGCCGACCGGTCTGACCGGTGGATACTTTCGTGCCGCCCAGACTGGGCCATTCCCCATCCGGGCGCGCCAACACAATACCCATCTGCTGGATATCCGGATTGCGATCGACGACGACGAGGAGTTGTGGCCAATCGATCGGCTCTGTGCTCATCGCAACCGCAATCTCGCTCGCCTGCGGGATCGTCGACGATCAGTTCCGGCACCTCGCGCATCAGAGCGGCGCGGAGATGCACCGCCTCGCCATCGACATCGATCGGCACCGCGGCACGGGATAAGTCAGTGGGCATTGCGGCGGGCGCATCATGCATTCCGGTTCGCGGTGCCGGTGCCGGTGACCCGCCGCAAGCCGAAAGGGCGATCAGCAGACCGATCGTAGAGATCAGGACGCGCATCGGTGGTGTAACTGAATTTAATTGGCGGCGCGTCGCTCACGCGATCGCTGCCATTCAAACTGAGCGATCGAGAATGGTGGCGAGACAATCTTTCCAAATCCTTAAGTGAGCTCGCGACCGGTCCCTCTTCCGAGGTTGTTTCCGCTCCGTACCATGCCTCCCGGGCCGCGCTTCGCATTCCCGAGCCATCTGCTGTAGAGTGCGCCGGCTGACCGGCGAAACGATGCGGAGAAGAGAGAGAATATGTCGGAATTGCATCGCTTCCTCGAGGAAGCGCGGGAGCTGCTCCCGGCTGCGGTCGCACTGCGCCGGCGGATTCACGCCAAGCCCGAGCTGGGGCTTCACCTGCCGCTGACGACCGAGGCGGTGCTCGGGGAGCTGTGCGGCCTCGACGTGGAAATTGCGCGCGGGCCCTCGACCTCGGGTCTCGTCGTTTCGCTGAGCGGCACCAAGCCTGGCACGCAAACCGGGCGCACGATCCTGCTGCGCGGCGACATGGACGCGCTGCCGATGCCGGAAGCGACCGGGCTCGATTTTGCCAGCGAATTTCCCGGCCGCATGCATGCCTGCGGGCACGACGCACACACAGCGATGCTGGTGCAGGCGGTCCACCTGTTGCACCGTCACCGCGACGAGCTGGCGGGCACGGTCAAATTCATGTTCCAGCCGGGCGAGGAAGGATATGGCGGTGCCCGGCTGATGATCGAGGACGGTCTCCTCGACGCCGATCCCAAGCCCGATGCGGCCTTTGCCTTGCACATCTGGCCGAGCATCAAGGCTGGCGCCATTCTCGGCCGGGCCGGTCCGATGATGGCTTCGGCCGATTACTGGACGATCACGGTAAGGGGACGTGGCGGTCATGCCTCGATGCCGCACGACGCGGTCGATCCGATCCCGGTTGCATTCGAGATCGGCCTGGCGCTTCAGACCTTCGTGACCCGCCGGATCGACGCCTTCGATCCGGTCGTACTGACTTGCGCGAAGGTCACGGCCGGCACCACGAACAACGTCATTCCCGAGACGGCGGAGATGGTCGGCACTCTGCGCGCGACCTCGGAGAAGGCACGCGAAAAGGCGCAAGAGGGCCTCCGACGCGTCGCGGCCAATATCGCGGCCGCCCATTACTGCGAGGCGGAAGTCACCGTGAAACGCGGCTATCCGGTTACCGTGAATCACGCCGAGTTCGTCGACTTTGCGCGCTCCGTCGCGACCGAGCTTCTCGGCCCCGAAAATTACATCGACCGGCCGGCACCGATCATGGGCGCTGAGGATTTCTCCTACGTCCTGCAGCGCATCCCCGGCTGCCTGATGTTCCTCGGGGTGATGCCCGACGGCCATGAGAGGCACGACCATATCGCTCCGTGCCACTCCAACCGCATGATATTGAACGAGGACTGCATGGCGGCCGGTATCGCGATGCACGTCTCGATTGCACACTGCTTTCTTGCGTCCCCTCCCTAACCTCCCCCGCTCGCACCGCTCGCGGGGAGGAAGAGCGGGTTCTATAGCTTGAGCAGCCGCGTCGCGTTGCCGCTCAGCAATTTTTCCTTGTCTTCCGCACAGAGCGGCAGCGTCTTTGTCCATTCGGTGCCGGGCGGGTTTTCCGCGAACGGGTAGTCGACGGAAAACAGAATGCGGTCGATGCCCATTTCCATCAGGCAGCACAGCAGCGCCGGATCGGAAAAGAAGCCGCTCGTCGTGATCCAGAAATGCTCGCAGAAAATGTCGCGGAAGCTCTTCTCGCTCATGCTGCCGCGCAGCCCGTGGCTGATGCGCCAGAGATAGAAGGGCAGCCCCTCGCCCATATGGCCGAGGATGATCTTGAGGCTGGGATAGGCGTCGAACACGCCCGACAGCACAAAGCGGATGCCCTGCGTCGCGGTCTCGACCGTAAAACCCCAAGCGGCGCGCAGGATGCCGGGGTGTTTCCCAACGTAGTCCTTGTAATAAGCCTCGATCACCGTGGGATGCGGCAAAGCCGGGTGAATGTAGATCGGCACATCGAGCGCCTGCGCGCGCTCATAGATCGGCCAGAAGCGCTCGTCGTCGTGAAAGACGCCGGCGGTCATGCCGTTGATCATCGCGCCTTTGAAGCCGAGCCGGGTGACCGTGCGTTCGAGTTCGTCGGCCGCGGCGCGCGGATCGGCAGTCGGCAGCGCGGCGAACGCGGCGAAGCGGTCGGGATGGCGCTGCACCGCCTCGTGCAGCCGGTCGTTGACGCGGCGCGCGAGCGGCACGCCGGTAGCGGCATCGACGCCCTGCAGTCCCGGAATCGAGTGCGATAGCACCTGAAAGTCGATGCCGGCCTCGTCCATCTCTTTCAGGCGCAACTCCCCAAGATCGTCGAGCCGCCGCACGATCTCCGGACCCGCGCCGGGACTGCCGTACTGCTTCACCTCGGCGTCGAGATAATGTTCCTCCAGGGCGATGGTGGTGGGTTTTGCTGCCATTCGTTTCCTCCTCCGTTCTATCGCAGTGTGACACAAACCGCCGCGCCGCGGTAAATTCGCTGCAACCAGCAAGCCGGGAGTGAAACGCAATGCTGCGAGCGGGGCGGGTCGGATTTGGTGAGATGGATGCGGTGGTGTTTGGCAAACCCGCCGCAGAGGCGATCGCCGAGGAGGCGCGGCGGTATGGAGCCCAACGCGTCTTCCTGATGGTGAGCGGCACGCTCAACCGCACGACCGGCGAGATCGACAACGTGCGGGCGGCGCTCGGGAACCGCTGCGCCGGGGTGTTCGCCCGGATGCCGCCGCACACGCCACGCCGCGCCGTCATTGAAGCCGCTGCCGCAGCTCGGGAGGCGGGCGCCGACCTCATCGCAACGGTGGGCGGCGGCTCCGTTACCGACGGCGCCAAAGCCATCCAGCTCTGTCTGGCGAACGACATCCGCACCCCGGAGGCACTCGACGATTACCGGCCGGTCAAAGGGCCAGACGACGCCCTCGGGCCGCCGCCATGCAAACCCCCGACGGTCCGCCAGATTACCGTTCCGACCACCCTCTCGGCCGGGGAGTTCAGCGCTATTGCCGGCGTCACCGACGAGCGTCGGCGGGTCAAGGAGCTCTTCCGGCATCCGCAGATCATTCCGCGCACCGTGATGCTCGATCCAGCGATTACCGCGCACACGCCCCAGTGGCTGTGGCTGTCGACCGGCATCCGGGCCGTCGATCATTGCGTCGAAGGGATCTGCTCCGCTGAGGCGAACCCGTTCGCCGACGCCCAGGCGTTGCACGGGCTCGCGCTGCTCACCCGCGGTCTGCCCCGGGTCAAGGCCGATCCGGCCGACCTGGATGCCCGCCTCGATTGCCAGATTGGTGCGTGGTTGTCGATGGGCGCGATCGCCAGCGGCGTGCCGATGGGGGCGAGCCACGGCATCGGCTATGTCCTCGGTGCGGCTTTCGACATCCCGCACGGCCATACCTCATGCATCATGCTGCCGGCGGTGACGCGCTGGAACAAACCGGTCAACGCCGAGCGGCAAGTGCTGGTCGCCGCGGCGATGGGCCATCCGGGGGAAGATGCCGGCGAGGTGCTCGACGCGTTTATCGCCGGACTCGGCATGCCGCGCAGTCTCGGCGCGGTGCAGATCGGTGCCGAGAGCTTCGCGCGCATCGCCGAGGATGCGATGGCGACGCCCTGGGTGCCGCGCAACCCCCGCCCGATCGCCGGGGCGGCGCAGGTGCGGGAAATTCTCGAATTGGCGGCGTGAGCAGAATGACCGAACAGACTCCTTTGGCAGGCGCTGTTCTTCCACCGGGCATCCGGTCCCGCTTTCTGCATGACATCAATGGGTTGCGACTGCATGTGCTGGAGGCGGGCTTCGAGCCTCGCGGCAGGCCGCTGGTGCTGTTACTGCATGGCTTCCCGGAACTGGCCTACTCGTGGCGAAAGGTGATGCTGCCGCTCGCGGCGGCGGGGTTTCGCATCGTGGCGCCGGATCAGAGGGGCTATGGCCGAACGACGGGTTGGGACGCGGATTATGACGGCGATCTCGGCTCTTTCCGGATTCTCAACGCCGTCAGGGAGGCGTTGGGGCTGGTTTCGGCGCTCGGATATCGCGAGGTCGCGGGCGTCTTCGGTCACGATTTCGGCGCATCGGTCGCGGCTTGGTGCGCCCTCATCCGGCCCGATGTGTTCCGTTCCGTCGCGCTGATGAGCGCGCCATTCGCCGGACCACCTCCGCTACCCTTCGACACAGCCGAGGGCCCAGCGGAACCCGCGCCGGCGGGTCCGACCATCCATGAGAAGCTCGCCAGGCTCGTGAGGCCGCGCAAGCACTACCAATGGTATTACTCGACGCGGCAGGCCAATGACGATATGTGGCATTGTCCGCAGGGGGTTCACGTGTTTCTGCGCGGCTATTTTCATTATAAGTGCGCGGACTGGACCGGGAACAAACCCTTTCCCGTTGGCGTCCTGGACCGCCGCCGAGCTGGCCAAGATGCCGACCTACTACATCATGGATTTGCACAGGAGTACGGCCGAGACTGTGGCGCCGGAGATGCCGTCGGACACCGAAATCGCGGCTTGCCGATGGCTTCCCGATAACGAGCTGCGGATCTACAGTGCCGAGTACGAGCGAATCGGCTTTCAGGGAGGATTGCAGTGGTATCGAGCACGCACTGACGGCAAGTATGATTCAGAGCTGCAATTATTTTCCGGCCGCACGATCGACGTCCCATCCATTTTCATTGCCGGAAAGAGCGACTGGGGAACCTATCAGCGCCCCGGGAATTTCGAGCGAATGCAGCAAAGCGCGTGCACGCACATGATGGGGTGTCATCTGATCGACGGCGCCGGGCATTGGGTGCAGCAGGAACAGCCGGAGCGCGTGAGCGAGCTGCTGATCGAGTTTCTGCAGCGGCAATAGCGGAGGGAAAGAAGCAATGAAGGCAGTAATGTTCGAGAAGCATGGCGGCCCGGAGGTGCTGCGCCTCGCCGAGGTGCCGGACCCGACCGCCGGACCGGGGGAGGTCGTGGTCGATATTCATGCTGCGAGCGTCAATGCGGCGGATTACAAAGTGCGGCTCGGCGGCGCCTATGGCGGCGGCGGCGTGGGGCTTCCGCATATCCTCGGCCGCGACTTCTCTGGTGTCGTCAGTGCGGTCGGCCCTGATGTCACAGATCTGAACATCGGCGACGCGGTATTCGGTGTGTGCGATCAAGGCATCGAGGGCGCCTATGCCGAGAAAATCGTGATCAAGGCGGGGATCATCGCGAAAAAACCCGCCCGGCTCGGTCACGCCGAGGCGGCCGCCATGGCGTTGACCAGCATCACCGCGTTGTGGGCGCTCGAGGACACGGCCAAACTTAAATTGGGCGAAACCATCCTGATCCAGGGCGGCGCGGGCGGCGTTGCCGGCTTTGCGATCCAGCTGGCCAAGCATCTCGGCGCGACGGTGATCACGACGGCCAGCGCGCGCAACCACGATTATGTCCGCCAACTGGGCGCCGACCGGGTGATCGATTACAATAAAGAGGATTTCGCCAAGGTAGTATCCGACTGCGATGTCGTGTTCGACACGGTCGGCGGGGATGTCCAGGTTCGCTCTTATGACGTACTGAAGCCTAGCGGCCGGCTGGTCTGGATCGCGCCAGCCCCGGCCGGCTTTCAGCCAAGCCGTAAGGATGTGCAGGTATTGCGCCCGAATGTCGCGCGGGACCGTGCACATCTCAAGCGCATGCTCGGGCTGCTCGAGGCCGGCGCGGTGTCGCCGCCGACAATCACCCGCTATAAGCTCGCCGACGCCGCCGAGGCGCACCGGGTCAGTGAATCCCGGCACTTGCAGGGCAAGCTGGTATTCGAAGTTCGCTGAGAAAGAGGAGGAAGGAATGACAGGCAATGGCCAAATGATCATCGACCTCGACAAGAAGCGCATGACCGCAATGGCGCAGAAGGACATCGCGACACTGAATGCGCTGCTGTCAGACGACCTCGTCTATACCCACTCCTCGGCGCGGCTCGACACGAAACAGAGCCTGATCGGGAACATGGAATCGGGTTCGACCGTCTACACCGCCGTCGAGCCTTCCGATGTCAAGGCACAGGATTTGGGCGACGCGGTCGTGCTGACGGGCTCGTGCCGCATCAGCGTCATGTCGCAGGGGCGCCCCAACAGCTTCAGCGTCCGCTTTACCGACGTCTACGCCAATAAAGGCGGCCAGTGGCAGATGGTGACCTGGCGATCGACCCGTCTGCCGGAATGATCCTTCACCCGAGCACCACGCTCGCCAGTGGAAATAGCGAGCGGTGGTGTGCCATCGGGTTGGGTGTGTCTTGCGGCGGTGTCATGCCGAGGCGGTCATGCCAGTAGGTCGGCAGACCGACTTTGCTCGTGCCTAAAAGGTCGTAGGCGGAGCCGGCCACAAAGAGACAGCGGCCGGCCGCCACATTCAGTTCGCCGAGGGCCATTTGGTAAGGCCGCGGGTCCGGTTTGTAATAGCCGGCCCGCTCGGCGGTCACCACGATGTCGAATTCGACGCCGGTGCGGGCCACCGCCTTTGCCCCGAGTTCCTCGGAGCAGTTGGTGACGACCCCGAGCGCCACCCCGGCACGGCGCAAGGCACTCAGCACTTCGCGCACCTCCGGCCAAGGTTCGAGCTCGCCGTATCGGGCGGCGAGTTGCGCGGCAAGCGTCGGCGAAAGACCCGCTTCGGTCGCCGCTTCCGCGACGAGCACCTCGTAGGGCCGGTAAGCGCCGGTCTCGTAGGTGCGGCGCAAATAGGCGGCGCGCCATTTGCGGCCGTCTTCCACGCTCCCGGCGACCTTGTTCCACAAGGTCCAGGAATCGAGCAGAGCGGTCAGCAGGTCGCAGAGGACGGCATCGAAATGGTGCACGGTCATGGCGAGGAACCCTAAGAATATCGCAAAAATGAACAACGCCGGGAACCTTTTGGCGGCCCGCGCATCTAAGCGCTTGACCGCGGCAGGAGGCGTGGATGGGTGTGGCAGCGTCCGAACGAACCCGAGACGGGATCGCCGAGACCCAGCTGCTCGCCGGCATGCGGGCGGGAGACCCGGCGGCCTTTGCCGTCCTGATGCGAAGCAACAATCAACGACTGTACCGGCTTGCGCGCAGCTTTCTCCGAGATGATCTGGAGGCCGAGGAGGTCGTCCACGACAGCTATGTGCGCGCCTTCACCAATCTGCGGGGCTTCAGGGGCGGATCGAGCCTTGCTACCTGGCTTGCGCGGATCGTCACGAACGAGGCGCTCGGACGGCTAAGGCGGCGACGCCCCACGGTCAATATTGGCGACATGGCGGAAACCCTCGGATTTTTTGCCAGAGCGGAGCCGAACCCCGAGCAGGCGATCGCCCGACGAGAGATCCGCTGCGCGATCGAGAAGGCGGTAGACGCGCTGCCGCCGCCCTTCCGCAGCGTTTTCATGCTGCGCGCCATCGAGCGGATGAGCATCGAGGAAACGGCGTCCTACCTCGACATTCCCGGCGAGACGGTCAAGACGCGGTTCCACCGCGCCAACAAACTGCTGCGTCGCGCACTGACGACGCAGTTTGGAGCGATCTTCGACGACATGTACCTGTTTCTGGGGCCGCGTTGCGACCGCCTCGTCGCCACGGTTCTCCAACGCATCGGCCTGGCTGCCGAACCGCCTCCACGGTGCCGCAATGCGATCGGCCGGCATCGTGCCGTAGCCCGCCATAGCGCTCGCCGATCGCCTGATCACAATACGGAGACTCCCATGCGGAGAGCTGTTGCAGCCTCCGGAATCCTGATGCTTGCCTCGCTTCCGGCCGCCGCCCAAAACGTCGAGAAGGCGCCGCCGCGCGGCGATTACAAGAAAGTCAGCGAATTAGTAAAGCTGCCGGATTTTCTGCCCGGCCTGGGAACCCTCTATGTCAAGCCGAACACGCTGCCGGAGGGGCCGTTTCTCGCCTATGACCACGCCGGCAAGCTGGTGAGTACTATTTATATGATCCCGCTGAAAGATCTCGACGCGCAAAAGAGCTTTGCCGATCTCGCCGCGCCCGGCGGCAAGGTCGACCACGTCAGCATCTATTACAATGCCGGCCACCCCGGCGTGCAGGAACCGCATTACCACGTCGTGCTCTGGCACGTCTCGAAGGCGCAGGAGCAGCTGGTTGCGAAGTGAGCGGCGGACATCGCGCCGGGCATTGCTCGCGGGCGGGGGACTGGCCGTTTGTGTCCTGGCGGTGCGCGCCTCTCGCTCGCTCGCGGTTGCCGACGAGGAAATCAAGGAAGCGGACAAGATCAAACAGTCAGACGCGCATTACCAGACCCATCCGAAGGGTCGGCAACGCTGCGAGATTTGCTTGCAGTTCAACCCACCCGACAGTTGTAAGATCGTGCGGGGGCCGATCACTCTGCAGGGCTGGTGCCAGTTCTTCGCGGCGCGAGAGAGTGCCCGCTGAACGCAGAAAAGGCATGCGGACAATCCCGAGCAAGCTCACGAAATGATGAATTGGCCAAGGCTCGATACGCCCGCATTCTTCCCCCGCCAGCACGACAGAAGGTCACAGGCGCTGGCGAAGGAGAAACCGAGGTGGCAAAGCTACATCGGACCTGTGCCGGGGGTGTTGGTGTTGGAGCCATACTGGGCATCGCCCTGACAACCGCGAGCCCGAATGCCCTCCATGCGGCCGACTCCGATGCCGATCTTCTCAAGGAGGCCCAGAGCTTCTTTCAGCCGCTGCCGCGGAACATGGCAACGGCTGAATTCCCGATCGCGCCGGAGCGGGTCGATCTCGGCCGCAAACTCTATTTCGATCCGCGGATCTCGGTTGACGGCACCGTAAGCTGCGCTCGCTGCCATCAGCCAGCCCTCTATGGCACCGACGGTCTGCCTAAGCCGCGCGGCGCTCAGGATAAGCTGAACCCGCGAAATGCCCCCACCGTTCTCAATGCCGCGCTGCAGTTCAAGGAGCATTGGCGCGGCGACCGCGAGAATGTCGAGGATCAGGCGAAGCAAGCCCTGATCGGCCCGCCCAGCTTTGGCAATCCCGACTACGCCACCGCGATTGCTATGATCAAGGCAATCCCCGGCTACCCCGAGATGTTCCGGAAGGCTTTCCTGGGCGAGCAAGACCCGGTGACGCAGGATAATTGGGGCAAGGCCATCGGCGCCTACGAGCGTACCCTCATCACCCCCTCCGCGTTTGACGGATACCTCGCGGGCAATGTTAATGCGCTTTCCCCGGCCGAGCGGACCGGTTTGCGCAAGTTCATCGAAACCGGATGCATCGCCTGCCACAACGGCCCCGGCGTCGGCGGCCGCATGTTCCAGAAGTTTGGCGTCGTCGAGGATTACTGGAAGGAGACCGGCAGCCAGCAGCCGGACAAAGGGCGGTTCGACGTGACGCACGAGCCAAGCGACATGTACGTCTTCAAGGTGCCGAGCCTGCGAAACGTCGCGATGACACCCCCTTACTTCCATGACGGCTCGGTGCGCTCGCTGCCCGAGGCGGTCCGCATCATGGCGAGGGTACAACTGCGCAAGACTTTGAGCGACCAGGATGCGAACGAGATCGTCGGCTTCCTTCAGAGCCTGACGGGCAAACTGCCTGAAAACTTCGCCAACGCGCCGGTGCTCCCGGCATCCGGCTTCGCGCCGGTGAGAGCGGCATCGCACTAGTGGCGTTAGTAACTCTAACTCGAACCTCCGACCGGCGAACGGCATGATTCACGCGAACCCCAACGCCCGGTGGGTCTCACGCTTCGCCCCGCCTCACTTATCGTCCACATTGGCAAAGTAGAGCTTGGGGTCGGCGGCACGGATATGGGCTTCGGGCAGGCCCAGCTCGCGGCGCACGATATTGGTGCCTTCGACGAGCGCGATGCATTTGTAATAGGCGATGCGGCGGGAGAGGCCCTCGCGGCCAAAGCCGCAATCGGTGGTGACGACGAGGCGCTCGGGCGGGATGTATTCGAGCGCCTTCCGGATCAGCCCCGCGACATGCTCGGCCGGCTCGACCACGGTATTGCAGTGGTTGACGACGCCGATGCCGATCTTTTTGTCGGTCTTGTGTCTGGCGAAGAGCGGCAGGTCCCGGCCGTCATTGCTGGCACATTCGAAGGTGATGACGTCGCAATCGAGCTGCAGCAGATGGGGCAGCGCGCGCTCGTAGCTCGGCACCTCCCAATAAACCCGCTGCTGATTGGGATTGCCCCAGCAGGTATGCACCCAGATCTCGGCATCGACGCCGGCGAGCTGGCGGTTGAATGCCTCGGTCTGGAATTCGAGCTCAGCGTCGCTGCAGTCGGACCGGGTCGTCAGGCCATGATGGCGCGGTTCCTCGACCTGGATCACAGGGCAGCCGGCGGCGGCCAGCTCCCGCAATTCGGCATTCATGATGTCGCACAGATCGAGCACCATCGCTCGGCTATCGGCGTAATACTCGTTCCACAACATGCTCGCCAAGGCGGGCGCGCAGATCGCGCCGAATTTGACCGGGCGATCGCTGAGGCGCTGCGCGATCTGCCACAGCGCAGCGTATTCGAGCGGTCCGCGCGTCAACTTGTCCTTGACGATCGCCGGCTGATAAGCCTCCTGCACTTCCCACAGGATCTTGCCGGGGCGGATGTCGTGCCGCGCCATCCAGCCCTGCGAGATGCTCCGGTGTCCCTCGATGCCGCCCAGTCGCTCGATCGGATAGAAGAACCACGACTTGCCGCCGACCGCGAGGTCGAAGCGGCTGTCTCCATCGGTGACGATGTCGAGCCCGGCGGCCTCTTGTGCGTTGATGATCGCCGCGACCGCGTCGAGATATTGCTCGCGAAACAAGGAGTCGCCGAGCGCCGATTTGAACGGCCGACCGGAAAGGCTCGCGTCGTACCAGAGCGGCCGCGGATACGACCCGGTTATCGCGGTCGGCAGGACCATGTCGCGGGTGGTCTTCAGCATCGATGGGCGCTTCTCTTACCTAACCGCTTCCCAAATGCCATATAGGCTACACTATGACAGATATATGGTGATGTGTCATGCAAGGCAGAGCGCGGATCAATCAGCAGGGTCGCATCGTGATTCCCGCGGAATGCCGCGCGGCGGCCGGCTTAAAGCCGGGTGACGAGCTGCTGATCGAGCCGGTCGGCGAAGGCGAATTGCGGCTGCGCACCAAGGAACAGGCACTGCGAGAAGCGCAGCGGATTGTTGCTCGCTATAGCTCCGGCTCTCGTGATCTGGTGGCGGAGCTGATTGCCGAGCGACGGGAAGAGGCGGCACGTGAATGAGGGTGATATCGTCACCGATGCTTCCGCGATACTCGCCGCACTTAAGAACGAACCGTTCAGCAATATCGATCCGCGACGACTCGTCGGAGCGACCATCAGCGCCGTTAATGTTTGCGAGGTCCTGTCAAAGTTACACGATGATGGCCTGAACGACGCTCAAGCGCATGTGGCGGTATCCACCATGGACTTGCGTGTCATCCCCTTTGACGGACCGCAGGCGCACACTGCGGCACGATTGCGCTCTATGACCCGGCATGCCCGTTTGTCGCTCGGGGATCGCGCTTGCCTAGCGCTGGGGGATAGACTGGGGTGCTCAGTGGTCACCGCCGACCGGGTTTGGACAAGCCTGGATGTCGGCGTGGAGATCTTGGTGATCCGCTAAAGGGAGGCGCTAATGAAGGATTTCGCCGGAAGGATCGCGGTCGTCACCGGCGGCGGCTCGGGAATGGGGCGCGAACTCGTTCGGCAGCTGGCCGCCGAGGCGTGCAATATCGCAATGTGCGACGTCTCCCAGGAGGGCATGGCGGAAACGCAGCGGCTGTGCGAAGCGGCGGGGCTCCCGCAAGGCCTGCGCGTCACGACCCATCTTGCAGATGTGTCAGACGGGGCGCATGTCGAGCGATTTCGCGACGAGGTCGCCGAGCGTCACAGCACCGGCAAGATCCACCTCCTCTTCAACAATGCCGGTATCGGAGGCGGCGGCAGCGTGTTCAGCCCATAGCCGCGAGGAGTGGGAAAAGACGTTCAATGTGTGCTGGGTCTACAACTGCACCCGCGTCTTCTTGCCAATGCTGTTGAAGGCCGAAGAAGGCCACATCGTCAATACGAGCAGCGTCAACGGTTTCTGGGCGTCCGTTGGGCCGCGCATTCCGCACACCGCCTATAGTGCCGCTAAATTCGCAGTGAAGGGCTTCACCGAGGCGTTGATCACCGACCTCCGGATCAACGCGCCACACATCAAATGCTCGGTCGTGATGCCCGGCCACATCGGCACCTCGATCCCGCTCAACTCGCGCAAGATTCAAAGCGGCAACCTGTCCGACGACATGGATGCGGGGCAGATCGCGCAAGCGCGGGCGCGCATCGCCTCGATGGGTCGCGACGCCGCCAGCCTGTCCGACGACGACATTCGGAAAATCGTGGCCGAGCGCGAGCGCCGCTTTCGCGAGGAGGCGCCGACGAGCGCAGCCGAGGCGGCGACGATCATCCTCGACGGAGTCAAGGCCGACAGTTGGCGCATTCTGGTCGGCAATGACGCGCATATCATCGACGAGCTGGTGCGCGGCTCGCCCGAAGGGGCTTACGACATCGACTTCTTCGAAAGCTTCGCAAAGAAGGCCGGCTGGCGTATCCCGTGATAGGCCTTTGGACGGGAGCAGACGTTGTTGTCCGGCTCATCGTCGGGCAGCCGCGCGTTACCCGCCATGCCCAGCCTTGTGCCGGGCATCCACGTCTAAAACCCCGGGAAGACAAAAGACGTGGATGGCCGGGCCAAGCCCGGCCATGATGAACGGAGAGGGCTGTTTCAGCCTGAGCAGATTTTAACTTGGCTTCTGCGACGATCGACGGATGGATTCACGATAGCGAGTAACCCAGTGCTTTGAGCTTTGCGTGCGCCGCCTTTACTGCTCCTGGTGAAAAACGCTCCGGGTATTTGAGAACGAGATATTCTCCGGTCAAATGATACAAATTCTTGCTCACCAAGAGTTCGAGTCCATCAGACGTCGGCTGGAAGGCCCAATCCTCGAGGCACTTTACAACGCCTTTGCGGGCCAGCTTTTGGCGTGTACGATTTGCCAGTGTCTTTCGTCCGTTTATCAAACTAAGCAGTTCTTCATAAGCGGCTAGCGTTGAACAGAAATCGCGGACAAGTGGATCGGCTTCGTCGCGGCCGCTAATTCGGCACAGCCGACTAAATGCTTCCCAATAGATCCCCTCATTCCCTAGTCTCTTGGCATTCGCCATCACCTGACGAAGCTCTGCCGGATCCGAATATTCTGCTATTGCCCTCATTTACAGCGGCTCCAAGAGTCACACTGATTGTGATGGCCGCCACCATAGGTAGTCCTAATCGAATGTCAACACGGTGCGGGCGACTTCTCCGGCCTTCATTGCGCGGAAGGCTTCGTTGATGTCGGAAAGGCGGCCGCGCCGAGTAACCATCGCGTGGAGGTCGAGCCGGCCCTGGCGGAAAAAATCGAGGTAGAGCGGTATATCGGTGCGGAAGCGGTTGGAGCCCATCCGCGAGGTCTGCACCTTGCACTCGGGCCGGATCGCCATCCACGGGAACTCGATCATCGCGTCGGGCGGCAACACGCCGACAATCGTCGCGGTGCCGCGGATTGCCAGGCTTTCGATCGCCTGGCGGACGAGTTTGGCGTTGCCGACCGCCTCGAAGGCGTGATCGACGCCGAGGCCATCGGTCAGTGCGCGCACCGCCTTGACCGCGTCGTCGTCGCTCGAATTGACGAAATGCGTGGCACCGACCCGCATCGCCATCTGGCGTTTCGTGCCGAACTGATCGATTGCGATGATCTGGCGCGCGCCGCCGATGCGCGCGCCCTGGACGATCGACAGCCCAACCCCGCCGCAGCCGAACACCGCGACCGTCTGCCCCGCTTGGAGCCCCGAAGAACGCAATGCCGCGCCGACGCCCGTCAGCACGCCGCAGCCCACCAACGCCGCCTGGTCGAGCGGCAGTTCGGGATCGATCTTCACGAGCGAATTCTCGTGCAGCAGCATTTTCTCCGCGTAGCTCGAAATACCGATGAACTGACGAAAGGGCTGGCCCTTTTGCGACAGCCGCGGTGCGGCCGCCTCGGGCCGTGTAACAATCCCGCCGGTGCACAGATTGGGATGCCCGGACAGGCATTGCGGGCAATTGCCGCAAAACCCTGAAAGGCAGGCGACGACGTGATCGCCGGGCTTGACCGTGGTCACATCGCCACCGACCGCCTCGACGACGCCGGCGCCCTCGTGCCCTAGAACGATCGGCCGATCGAGCGGGAACCTCCCGACACCATCGACGACATGAAGATCGCTGTGGCACACACCGGTCGCCGCGGTGCGGACCAGCACCTCACGGCCCCACGGCTCGTCGATCTCGACCGCTTCGACGGTTAGCGGCTCGTGCACCTTGCGGAACACCGCGGCTTCGATTTCCATGAGGTCGGCCTTCCCGCACGCCTTTAAAGATAAGCAGTGTAGCTCCGGCGCGGGGGAGCTGGGAATAAGTCTTGCCCCTACCCGCTCGACGATGACTCCGTTCGCCGCCTAATACGAGGCTTCTGAGCATACACGTGCAAAGTCCCGGCCGGCGGCCCGCGAGCGGGGCCGCCGGTCGGGTCTTCGTGCGCGGGGGTCTTCGCCGTTTCCATCGGCATCGAAAATCACCCTCAGCGCAGCGGCGCTAAGATCCATCCTGCTATCCTCGATGCGAGCCAAATCCGACAGGGAAATGATGCCGGCCAGCTCCCGCCCACCATTTACCACCACCAGCCGGCGCACCCGTTCCTGCGCCATCAGCGAGACGGCTTCGTCGATTGACGCTTCCTCATGACAAGCCACGACGTGCCGGGTCATCGCGTCGGAGACCGGTGCGGAGACGGGATCTGCCCTTGTTCCACTCCCCGTATCACCAGATCGCGATCAGTTACCACGCCGACCAGCTCATCGCCATCCACGAGCGGCAGCGCTCCGATATCGAACTCCTTCATCCTCTGCGCCGCCTCGCCAGCGAATGGTCAACGTGGACGAGGATCGGATCGCGAGACATGATCTCTTTGACGCTCCGCGTCATTGCACCTCCGGACTACGCCCCCGGGACGTCGGACGGTTCAGGCGGCGCGGCTTTGATTGTGCTGCCCGCCCGGCTGCGAAATCCCGTGCAGAGCCCTGGCTGTTTTCGGCAGCGAGCCCTGGGTCGCCAGATCGCCGAGAGACACAATGCCAACGAGGCGCTTATCGCGATTTAGCACCGGCAGGCGTCGGACCTGCAGTTCGGCCATGTTCTCGGCGACGTGGTCGACGTCCTCATCCTCGAAGCAGTATTTGACTTCATGGCTCATCGCGCCGCGGGCCTTGGCATCGGGCCCCTTTCCTTCGGCGATGCCGCGGATCGCAATGTCACGATCGGTGATCATTCCGACCAACTTGTCGTGCTCACCAACCGGCAACACCCCAACATCCAGCTTCTTCATCACCACTGCAGCGTCGCGAAGCGTTTCATTGGGACCAACGATCTTGACGTCACGGTGCATGATCTTGCTGATTTTCATGCTACTCTCCTCTAATAACCGGCGAGAAATCGAAGGCCTTGCACCGAACAACGTTCCGTCGTTCGAATCACCGGAAGAGTCAGAGCCTTACTTGAGATAACAGCGCCGATAGGGGTTTAAGTCCCGATAAAATAAGATTATGGAGGCACTAAGCCTGGGTATGCCGATATGAGACACTATTTCGTTTTAGCTGGAGACTAATCCTTACCATATCTTGGACAAATCTGTGGTATATGCAAGCTCTGCGTCCGGAACAAGGGTTGCGCACTTGCCGCGATAACGGACCGTGACGCGCGCGCGATTGGACGGGCTCGCAGCGATCTTGAGCACCGAGCCGGTCCAATGCAGCGTGAAATTGCCTTGACGATACGCAAATTTGAGCTTCACCGGACCCAGCTCGCGCGGCGGCGCAGGATCGAGCTTGATTACGCCGGGCTCGAAGCCGAGACCAAGATAATGCCGCTGGATCACGTCGATCGATCCCGCCATTGCGCTGAGATGCAGCCCCTCCTCCGAGGTGGCGCTGTTACACGGCTCCGCATCGGGCCGCAGCGATTGGCAGAAGAGGCGCCAAGACATCGCCGGGTCGACCCGCGCAAACGCTCCGGCGTGCGCGATGCGCGAGAGGCTCGAATCATGCGTCGTGCGCGCAAGGTAGTAGTCCGCCGTGCGCGTCAGTTGATCGCGGCTTAGGTCGTATCCGAGGCGCGTCAAAATCGTGCGGAGCTCATCACCTGGCAGCAGGTAATAAAGCAGCAACGCATCCGCCTGTTTCGCGATCCGGTAGGCATTGGCATCATCGCATTGCGCCTCCAGCGCCCAATCGGCGCGCTCGCCGGGATGCTTCTTTGCGAGTTTGTCGAGCTCGAGCTCCTTCAGCTGCTCGTATCCTTCGAATTGGCTGATAATGCCGTTGTCGTGAAACACCAGGCGCATGCGCCGGCTTACGTCGTCCCAGAGACGGGGCTCGGCGGCATCGAGCTGCAAGAATTCTATAAGCTGGTCCCGGCGTTTGGCCGGGAGGTAATCGAGCACCTCGAGGGCCCGGCACAACGTCCACGCCGCCATGGCGTTGGTGTAGGCATTATTGTCGATCCCCGGCTCCTTCGCGCCGGGATAAGCGTCATGGAACTCGTCCGGCCCCATCACGCCGCGAATGTCGTAGCGGCCATATTCGGGATTGAAGCGGGCGATGCTGGCCCAGAATCGCGCGGTCTCAAGGAGCATCTCAGCGCCGTAGTCGCTCAGGAAATCGCCGTCGCCCGTGGCGAGGTAGTATTGCCAGATATTGTACGCGATCGCCGCGCCGCCATGGCGCTGCAGCCTGGTGTTGTCCCGCATCCAATGGCAGGACAGCAGGTTAGGCTGCAACGTCGCGGTCACCTCCGCGCCGGTGCTGGCGCTGCGCCACGGGAACATCGCCCCACGATAGCCGCAGCGTTGGGCGGCGCGGCGCGCCTCGTCAAGGCGGCGATAGCGATAAAGCAGCAGCGCGCGCGCCAGACTTGGAAATCGGGTGCTCAAGAAAGGGATGACGAGGACATCGTCCCAGAAGAACTGGCCCGTGATAGCCCTCCTGCCAGCCGTGCGGCGGAAAACCGACATCGAGGTCCTCCGCATGCGGCGAGAAGGTCTGCAACACATGGAAGCGGTGCAGCGACGTCGCTTCGTCCACCTCCCGCTGCGCGATCTCGATCGGGCCGCGGCGCCACAGCCGCGTCCAGCATCGCTCGAGCAGCCGCCGCTCCATCAACGCCACCGCGAACGCGCCGGCGAATGCATCTCCGGCACCGGTCGTATCCACCACCCGGAACCGGGACGGCCTCCACGGCCCATGCCTCGCCGCCGCGGCCGGCCACGACACACCCGCCGTCGGCGAATTTGACGCAAGCTACTCCGGCGTCGTGCTCAAGGAGCCAGCGCGCAGCCGCAGCGGCGCCGTCGAGCCCGTCGGCCTTGATACCGGTCAGCCCCTCCGCCTCGGCGGGGTTCGGCGTAACCGCGGCGGCATGGGCGAGCACGGCGAGCTCTACCCGGTCTGCCGGCGACGGACCGATGACGATGGGCAGCCGGCGCTCCGCTGCGGCAATGACCGCCTTTCTGACGATTGCGGGCGGCAGCTCGTAATCGACGACGAGAACGGAGCCTTCTGGTGTCTCTCTGATCGCAGCGAGGACGGGCCGGAGGTCGTCTGCCCCCCAGGCGTCGTTCGCTTTATTCGCAAGAGCGATGCACTTCTTGCCGTCTGGGAGGACGGCGATCATCGACACCGCGGTCGGGCATCCTGCGGCGCTCGTGACGCCACTGACATCGACGCGCGCCTGGCGCAGCCGACGGAGCGCCTGTTCGCTGAGCTCGTCGTCGCCGACGCGCCCGAATAGCTGCGCCAGCACGCCTAACCGTCGCGCGAGAAACGCCACATTCGCTGCTTTGCCGCCGCTTAGGCGGACAAATCCCGCCCGATCAAGGTCTGGCCCGTGTCGGGGGGCCGATCGAGGCGGAGCTGGAAATCCGCGTTGATGCTGCCGAGCGAGAGCGGCGTCGGGCCAGCAATGCTCATCTTCCACCGGCTCTTTGCGATCTACCTTCTCGGGCAAACACCCGAAACCGCAAAACCGCCGATCGGAGGTGGGCAGAAGGGCGTGTCTCAGTCGGCGGCGGCGCGTTCCCGGTGCCGCTCGTAACGCCGTGCCGGCGTGTTGACCGGCTCGACGAGCGGTGCGGCGCCGAACGAGGCGGCTCTGCGCTCGGCGGGGGCGTCGGCGTAGAGCGTCGTGCGCTGAAGCGGCACGCGGCCAAGCGAGCAGATCAGCGCTTCCATGCTTTCGGGCGGCATTTCCTGGCCATGCACCGCGCCGGCGGCGCGCGTGATGCTTTCGTTCATCAATGTACCGCCGAGATCGTTGGCGCCGGCCACGAGGCAGTCCGCCGCACCGCCGCTCCCCATCTTGACCCAGGAAGTCTGGATACTGGTGATGAGAGGGTGCAGCGCGAGGCGCGCAACGGCGTGCATCAGCACCGCTTCCCGGTAGGTCGGACCGCGGCGCGCGCGGCCCTTGAGATAGATCGGCGTCTCCATCGGCACGAAGGGCAGCGGCACAAACTCGGTGAAACCGCCAGTCTTCGCCTGCAACGCGCGGATGCGCAAGAGGTGCCGCGCCCAATGCTCATACCGGTCAGCATGCCCGTACATGATCGTCACGGTGCTGCGCAGCCCCGCGGCATGCCCCGCTTCCATGACCTCAAGCCACTGGGCGGTCTTGATCTTGTCCGGGCAGATCACGGCCCTGACTTCGTCGTCGAGGATCTCCGCCGCGGTACCCGGCAGCGAGCTGAGGCCAGCCTCTTTCAGCTCCCGCAGAAAATCGGGAACGGCGCGGCCGAGGGTCTTGGCTCCCTGCCAGACTTCGAGCGGCGAAAAGGCATGGACGTGCATGCCGGGAACCACATCCTTGATCGCGCGGCAGATCGCGAGATAAGTCGCGCCGGTATATTCCGGATGGATCCCGCCCTGCAGACACACTTCGGTCGCGCCGCGCTCCCATGCTTCTTCGACCCGCCGCTGGATCTCCGTGAGATCGAGGTCGTAGGGGCGGCCACGCAGATTTTCGCTGAGCTTGCCCTTCGAGAACGCGCAGAACTGGCAGCGGAAATAGCAGACATTCGTGTAGTTAATGTTGCGCGTGACGACATAGCTGACGACGTCGCCGTTGACCCTCTGCCGCAGCTCATCGGCGGCCCGGCATACCGCGGCGAAATCCTCGCCGCGCGCCGCGAACAGCCGGACGATCTCCGCTTCCCGGAGCTCCTCTCCAGCCGCTGCCCGATCCAGGATCGACGCCAGCTGCCCCTCTCCTTCCTGCTGCGCGGAGTGAGAGGAAATCGCGAAAGGCGGCTCGATCCCGGCACCGGGTACCCAATCGTCGGACCGCGCGAGCCCCTGCGCGTCGATCGCGCGCAGCACGGCGGGACGCAGCGCGGGGTCGACCCAGCGCTCCACATCAAGTGCATAGGCCGGGTATATAGCCAGCCGTTCGACCAGGACTTTGCCGGTAGCGGCCGTTTCTTGTGCCAGCCGGTCGAGCGCCGGCCATGGCGCCTCCGGGTTGACATGGTCGGGGGTGACCGGCGAGACGCCGCCCCAATCGTTGATGCCGGCGGCGATCATCTCGGCGAGGGCACCCGGATTTAGATTGGGCGGCGCCTGGATGTTCATCTGTGCGCCGAAGATCAGCCGCGCAACGGCGATCGTCCACAGATGATCGTCGAGATCCGGCTCCGGCGCCATAGCCATGCGAGTGCCGGGCTTGGCGCGGAAATTCTGGATGATGATCTCCTGCAGATGGCCATAGCGGTCGTTGAGATCGCGCAACGCCAACAGCGACTGGATGCGCTCGCACCTTGTCTCGCCGATGCCGATCAGGATTCCGCTGGTGAATGGAATCTTGCGGCGGCCAGCCGCCTCGATATTGGCAAGACGCACGGACGGTTCTTTGTCGGGCGATCCGAAATGCGGACCGCCGCGTTCCGACAAACGCTCCGCCGCCGTCTCCAGCATGATCCCTTGCGAAACGCTGACGCGG
>Ga0126381_100001609_pt1 | contig 24146 bp, 24 predicted proteins | sample PanSoiMetPlot_28_FD_96465 | JGI IMG/M metagenome (GOLD analysis project Ga0126381, IMG submission 96465) | Tropical forest soil microbial communities from Panama - MetaG Plot_28 | ecosystem: Environmental > Terrestrial > Soil > Tropical forest > Bulk soil | place: Panama | collected 2016-02-17 | reverse complement strand
GGAATGTGCGAGTGGAGTCCAAAACACCTCTTCCGATTTCACGAAGGACTCCATTTCGCTTTGGTGTTGCGGCATTCCGACGACCGATATGTTATGAGCCTGGATCGACTTCAGTTTTCGCTGGGCCTGCTCCGGCGTAAGCGGGACGCGTCTGGGTGGGGGCCAGGGGAGACCGAGCGGAACTACTTCGCCGTCAACTTCCCGCGATTCAAATAGGTGGTTCGGCGTTACACCAGCAGGAAAAGGCCAGGCTGGCAGTCCGTGGACGAGATAGGTGTAGAAAGCGCCTTTATACCCTACCTGCTTTGCTGCATCACGAACGAACCAGAAGGCCGCGCGATGATCGATGTGGCCATCGGTTTCGTCGGTAACGTAGATTTCACTAGGTTGCAGCGCGGTCAGTAGTTCGGCCAGGTCTCGCAGCACGGAACTGCGCTGGTAAGGAGCCGGCTTACCATGCACTGAGGTGTGGTAATCGTTCTGGATCAGTGCGTAGGTCTCGTTTTTCTTGGTGAATTGCTGGCGGATTACCATGTCTTCGGTGCTGTCGTACAAGTTGCCCAAATCGCCATCGGGGTAGCCAAGGATGATGAGGTCATCGGCTTTGCCACCCAGAATCTCAAGTGCATCTCGGCTCTGAGTCTGGCGTAAGCGAGAAAGCGCCAAAAAATCGTCGCGGCCGACCAGATTCACGGTTTTGTGGGTGACCCCGGCTGCGGCGGCGTCGAAACCATCCCCACTGGTTATGTCAACGACCGTCACTCGCGCGCCGCGCGCGAGCGCTTGCATAATGACACCGGCACAGCCAATAACCTCGTCATCGGGATGCGGCGCAAACACTACTATCGATTCAGGGCGAATCGGTGCGGATTGCGCAAACGGGAGGCCGATCGCCATCGCGAACAGAAACATCACCGTTAAGCAACCGCATCTTTGATGGTCATTCATCGGGATTGCAAGGAGATGAACATCACGACACATGGTACATCGAGATGGGGTGGTGAGTGAGGTTAAGGCGTGCCTAACGAAGCAGGTGGCGGGATGAAACCTTGACCGACTCTCGATTTGCCTACACTCTGCTGGTTTCTGAAGACCGCGGGAGAACCCGCCTTTCTTGGCGGTTTCGGACACGGCAGTGGCGGCGGCCTTCCCTACACCCTGTGGGTGAATCGGAAGAGTTGTGGTGGGGCGCTCGCCCTGCGGGCTTCGCGGGACGGACGAATGCGGCCGTCCCTACATGGGCTTTACTTGTTCGAGAGTACGAATTCCATGTTCGTTACGCCGTTTGCGCTGACTGTGACCGATTTTTCCCACGTCTTCGGCTGCGTGAAGACTGGGCGCTGAACGCTGTGTTCGGTCAGAACATCGTAGGACTGTTCTTTGCCGGTGAGAGTCCATCCCTCATGCCAAGCCACGACCTGGTATGTGCCAGGAGGCACGTTTGTGAACTGGAAACGGCCACTTTCGTCAGTGACCGCGTAGTACGGATGAGGCGCGACAAACATTTGCGCGTTCATCCAGACATGTCCGCCGTTGCACCGCAGGTTGACCAATCCCGGCGACTGCAGGGTGCGTGACGTCACGCGACCCGGGAAAGGAAAAGGAAGGTTAAAGGTTGCGGCGCCATCCATGTGGACCGTGTGCAGGGTGGCATCGGAACTCATCATGTCGAGCGCACTGTTTTGCGGCACGAGCAGGATGTGCGGCACATAGCGGCACCTCTTCTGGTCCAGATGGCGGCGCTGCTCCGGCAAGTCCATCGCCTTGCCGGCGGTGATGTTCTTCAAGTAGACGACCGTGTTCGCCACCCCTCCCTGCGGGCCGACGATGAGGCGCTCCAGATCAGTGGTTTTCTTGGAGTCGGGATCGCAAATCTGGATGTCTTTGGTGATCGGGAATTCCGCGGCCCGTGGGACCGCACCCGACCATTTGACTGTCCCGGAGATTGTCCCGCCATCCGCAACAGAGATGACTCTGTAGTCTTGTGCGACTGCCGCCACAGCCGCGAGAATCAAGCACACGAATGCAATGTATGCAATAGTTCGGCGCATACTCTTCCCCTTGTCGCTCGAGCTCGGCCACGAGGTAAGCCCTCTCGAGCATGAGATTTGGCCGTGCTCCCGCTCACATTAGCTAATTCCCAACTTGCGGGACTGGAAGCTGCACAAGGGCCCGACAACGAGTGCAGCCTATGTGATTGCAGGACTTACTCTGTCCAACGGAGGAGGCCGTCGTCCCGTCCAACGGGGTGGCGGTTGTGATTGAAATCCCATCAAGGGTGCGCTTTGTACAAAAAACAGTCGAGATTACCAAGGTGGTAGTACGCCAGGTAACCGAAGATCAGCCAGTCGTCAAATCACGACCCCGGACTTTACAATCATCGGTCCATGACTGTGACGGTGAAGTCATTCGCAAAGATCAATCTGGGATTGCGCATCGGGCCCGCGCAAGAGGACGGCTTTCACGAGCTTCTGACGGTATATCAGACGATCGGACCGTACGACCTGATTCACGTCTGCATGCAGCGCGGCAGTGGGATAGAGATTCGGTGTGCCGATCCGCGGGTGCCGCGGGACGACTCCAATACCTGCTTTCGCATCGCCGACAAGGTCATGTCGGCACTGGGAGCGAAAGGGCGCGTGGTCGTCGAGATCGAGAAGCGGCTGCCTGTGCAGGGCGGGCTGGGCGGAGCTTCGGCCAATGCGGTCTCCACATTGTTGGGGCTCGAACGCGCACTTCGGCGGACGCTCTCGCAGGATCAGAGGCTGCAGATGGCGGCAGCGGTCGGTTCGGATCTGCCATTGTTCTTAGTGGGCGGCACTGTTCTGGGTGTCGGTCGGGGGGAGCAGGTGTTTCCTTTGCCGGACTTTCCTCCGACGGCTTGTGTCGTGGTGACTCCGGAAATCGGGGTGTCGACTCCTGGGGCCTTTGCGGAGTGGGATAGAATTCAGGGGCTAAAGCCCCCAAGCTCAGGGCAGGCTCTGAAGGGCCGCCCTTCCACTGCTTCGGCGCGGTCGGCGCGTGTGATGGGATCTGGGGCAGATGCCGCCTCGCTTCGCTTGGCGGGGGCGGACGAATGTGTCCATCCCCACACGAGTTCGGGGAAATTGACGGCACCCTCCTCGTCCGATAGAATGAGTGAGCTTGGCTATGGCTTGTCGGCGTGGCTTAGCGAGTGGTACTCCGGTGCTCCTTCGAAGGTGAGAGGGGGCCGGGCCGGGAATCTGCTTCTCGCGCTCGTCCGGGCTGGGATCGAGAACGACTTCGAACAAGTCGTCTTTCCTGAGCATCCCGAACTAGGTGAGGTAAAGCGTGCCTTGGTGCGCGCGGGCGCGAAGTATGCGTCGCTGTCAGGATCGGGTTCGACGGTTTATGGGCTGTTTGGGTCGGGGAAGGCTGCGGCGTCCGCTGTAAGCAGGCTGCGAAAGGCCGGCTGGACGGCGCAGGCGACTTCTACGTTGACTCGGGCACAGTACTGGCGGCTGCTTTACGGGACTTAGGTCCGCGGTCGGGGGGCTCGCCCCTTCGGGACTTCGCAGGACGGACGAATGCGTCCGTACTGACACCAGTGGCGTGAATTTTTGATTGTTGAAATCGGGTTGTTGCATGACAATAGAGTCCCCGTCAGGGACCGAACAACATCCAACGATCAACAATGGGTTACTGGGCCGTCGACTAATGGTAGGTCAAGTGCCTTTGGAGCACTTTGTCTAGGTTCGAATCCTAGCGGCCCAGCCAGAAACGGCCAGGTTCTCAGTTGCCAGTTCTCGGTTCTCAGTTGAACTGGCCCGAGCCCAAAGACTGAGAACTGGGAATAGAGAACTGAGAACTTACTATGGCTACTTTAGTCACGCCGACCGACAAAGCCGAGAAGGTAGAGAAAAAGAGTTCGCCAGTACCAGAGGAAAAGGCGGAGCGCAAGCCGCGGCCGCGCACTGACGACAAGTTTAAGATTTTCAGCGGCACCGCCAACGAGGCTTTGGCTGACGAGGTCTGCCATTTCCTCGGCATGCAGCGCGGGCAGGCGCAGGTTACGCGCTTTGCCGACGGCGAGTGCTACGTCCAGATTCAGGAGAACGTGCGCGGCGCGGATGTTTTCGTGATGCAGCCCACATGCCGTCCAGTGGACGAGCACCTGATGGAATTGATGCTGATGATCGACGCGCTGAAGCGGGCATCGGCGCGGCGCATTACGGCGGTGATTCCGTATTTCGGGTACGCGCGGCAGGACCGGAAAGACAAGCCGCGGAGTCCGATCTCGTCGAAGCTGGTGGCAGATTTGCTGACCACCGCCGGGGCGAATCGGGCGCTGATTGTGGATTTGCATACGCCGCAGTTGCAGGGATTTTTTAATATCCCGGTGGACCATTTGTTCGCGTCGCCGGTGCTGGTGGATCACTTCCGCAAGCTGGCGTTGCCGAACTTGACGGTGGTTTCGCCCGATGCGGGTGGCGTGGAGCGAGCGCGGTTCTTTGCGAAGAAAGTGGACGCGGCCTTGGCCATCGTCGACAAGCGGCGCGTGGAGATGAATGTGGCCGAGATCATGCACGTGATCGGCGATGTCCGCGGCCGGACTTGCCTGATCATTGACGATCTGATTGATACCGCGGGGACACTGGTTAAGACGGCGGCGGCCTTGATGGAAAACGGCGCTACCTGTGTTTATGCATGCGCATCACATGCGGTGCTTTCCGGACCCGCGGTGCAGAACATTCGTAATTCCGTAATTAAGGAAGTGGTGGTGACGAATACGATTCCGCTGACTGCCGAGGCCGATACGGCGAGAACGGAAAAGGGCGGCAAGATCCACGTGCTTTCGATAGCGGGATTGATCGGCCGTGCGATCCAGGCCAATCACGAAGAGACTTCGGTGAGTAAGTTGTTTATGTGAGCTCCGAGTCCCGAGCTACGAGCAAGCGCTTTTGCTCGTGGCTCGTAGCTCCAAGCTGGTAGCAGATTCTTTGATAGGAATTGACATTTATGGCGACTGCATTAGAAACGAACGTTCTGGAAGGACGACCACGGACGCCGGGAACCAAGAATGATGCGCGGCGCGTGCGGCGGGAGGGAAAGATCCCGGCCGTGGTGTATGGCGCGGGTAAGGAGTCTCTTTCGATCAGCGTGGATCCGCGCGTAGTCACGCGTATCCTGAACTCCGAAACCGGGCACAACACCATTTTTGATCTCACGCTGGATGGCGAGAAGACCAAGGCCATGATCGTCGACTGGCAGTACGAGCCGATCAAGGGCCGCATTCTGCACATCGACCTGAAGCGTATCGCTCTGGATAAAGTGCTGACCGTCAGTGTGCCCATCGAGTTGACGGGCGAGGCCGAGGGCGTGAAGACCCAGGGAGGCATCCTCGAACAGATGCTGCGCGAGGTCGAGATCGAGTGCTTGCCGGCAGATATTCCGAGCCACATCGATGTCGACGTGAGCCACCTGACGTTCGGCAAGGTGCTACGCGTTTCGGATCTGCCGCATGTGGACAAGATCAAGTTCCTTACTGACGAGAACCAGCCGGTCGCGCACGTGACGTCGGTGAAAGAAGAAGTGGCGGTCACGCCCGAAGCGGCGGCGGAAGCGGCGGCTGCTCCGGCGGAGCCCGAAGTCATCAAGAAGGGCAAGCAGGAGACTGAGGAAGAAGGCGCCGAGGCTGCTCCGGAGAAGGCTGAGAAGAAAGAGAAGAAATAGCTTGTGTGGAGACGGACGCACTCCTCCGTCTGCCTTGTGCAAGCCTCGGTTGTGTGAACCGTCTCGCTTCGCGACGGCGGGGCGGATCTTTGACTGCCCTCAGGGGCAGGCTGCGTCCGCGGCTACATGGTTCGGGATGGTGGCGTGAAACTGATTGTGGGTCTTGGCAATCCCGGAATCGAATATCAGTTCACGCCGCATAACCTGGGATTTCTGGCGATCGATCGGATTGCGGGGAACCTGGGAGTGGAAGTGCGGAATCGGCAGTGCCGGGCGCTGACGGCGCGGACCATTATCGCCGATCACATGGTGCTGCTGGCCAAGCCCGAGACGTTCATGAATTTGAGTGGGCTCGCAGTGCGGGAGTTGTTGCGGGAATACGAGGCGACGCCAGAATCGGATCTGGTTGTAATCCAGGACGAGCTGGATTTTCCGCTCGGCACGTTGCGGATTCATACGCGACGGAGTTCGGCGGGTCACAACGGCATCGAGTCGATCATCGGTGCGCTGGGCTCGCAGGATTTCCTGCGGATCCGCGTCGGCGTAGCGCCGGAGCGGAGGGTGGAAGACGGCGCGGCGTACCTGCTGGCTCCGATGAGGAAGAAAGATTTGGAACTCGTCGACAAGATGCTTGACACCGCCGAAGAGGCAGTGAAGGTGATTTTAAGAGATGGACCGGCGGCGGCGATGAATCGCTTCAACCGGAAAGAAGAAAGCGGTCAGTGATCCGTGGTCAGTGGCCAGTAAGAACCGTTATGCGGACCATTGATCACTGGCCACTAGCCACTGGTTTTGGAGAAACGAATGAATCGTATCTATGAGCTGATGTTCATCGTCCGGCCGGATATGACGGACGAGGATCTGGAAAAACTGATTTCGACGCTGCAGTCGGTGGTGCCCGCATCGGGTGGAACCGTGAAAAGCGTCGAAAAAATGGGCAAGCGGCGGCTCGCCTACGCGGTGCGGCGCTTCAATGACGGCATTTACGTGCTGATGATCGTCGAGGGCGGCGGGCCCGTGATTCACGAACTGGAACGCCGTCTGCGTGTCAGTGAACCGGTGATCAAATTCCTGACGGTTCGGGTGGACGAAGAGCAGAAGCGGCTGGCCAAGATCAAGGCCCTTCGCGATGCGAAGAAGAAAGTGAGCGCGCAGCCGGCGGCAAGCACCGAGGAGAGCCCGGCGGTTCCAGCGGCGGAGACTCCGGCGAGCGCGTAAAGCCGAGTGGTCAGTGGCCAGGGGTCAGCGACCAGTTGTGAGAAATTGCGAACGTTTTTTGGCTGGCCACTGATCACCAGCCACTGAGTTCAGAGGAGAGTTATGGCAGACGAGACAAAAGCACCAGAACAAGCGGCATCGAGTGAAAGGCCGCGGAGTGAAGGCGGAAGGCCAGGCGGAGACCGTCCGCGATTTGGCGGCCCAGGACGTGGTCCGGGCGGTCCCGGACGCGAAGGCGGCCCCGGCGGACGCAAGTTCTTCCGGCGTAAGAAGGTTTGCAAGTTCTGCGTCGAGAAGATCGAAGACATCAACTACAAGGACTACCGGCTGCTCGGGCAGTTCGTGGCCGAAAGCGGCAAAATCGTTCCGCGCCGGCTGACGGGCGTGTGCGCGCCGCATCAGCACCGGTTGTCCTCGGCAATCAAGCAGGCTCGAAACATTGCCCTGCTGCCGTTCGCGGGAAGAGCGTCGTAACGTTCCAGCTCTTAGCTCTTAGCTTTCAGCCTTAAGCTTTTAGTTCCATCGGGCTAGGGGCCGGAGGTTCAGCTAACAGCTAAGAGCTAAGAGCTAAACGTTAAAAGCTCAAGACTGGAGTCATCCATGGAAGTCATTCTCAAAGAAGACGTGGCGAAGTTGGGATCGCGGGGCGATGTAGTGAAGGTCGCGGAGGGCTACGGGCGGAATTTTCTTCTGCCCCGCAAGCTGGCCATTGAGGCCAACGAGGGGAACAAGGCTGTCATCGCGCAGATGAAGGCTGCCGCCATGCGCCGCTCGGCCAAAGAGAAGGCGCAGGCCGAGGAACTGGCGAAGCAATTCGATGGCGTGTCGGTGACATTCACCCGCAAGTCGGGCGAGCACGATCAGCTGTTTGGATCGGTTACGTCAAGCGACCTGGCTGAGGCACTGGCGAAAAAGGGCTTCAACGTCGATCGCCGCAAGATCCAGCTGCACGAGCCGCTAAAAACTCTGGGCGAGTTCAGCGTCCCTGTCAAACTCCACAAAGACGTGAGTGCGCACCTGAAGGTTGTGATCGAGAAGGAAGCAGTCGCAGAATAGTGATGTGAGAAATCTGGAAGCTCGGTCCAGATTTCTCACAACCTCACTCTGATCAGCCACTGGACTCCGAAGCAGGCGTCCAAAAAACAATTTGCCGCAACTTGGAAACGTCGTATACTCCCCTGCAGATTTTGGGCCTCAGTTTTTTCCCCCCCGCAAAATTCAAGTCCCGAGGAGGCCTTCATGGCGCTCTTGGAAAAGCCTATTGCTTTGACCCCGGCCGCAGGCGGAGGGCTCTGCATCGGTCCCGACGCGTTGCAGGCAGCTGACATTATCGTTTCGACAACCCGGGCAGCGGTCTCGGGAGTAATTCGCGTCGGAACCAACGCTTCCGTGAGCCATGCCGCCCTTTACGTTGGCGATGGGTACGTGATTGAGGCGATCGGCGCCGGCGTGACTCGCCACAAGCTTGATGCGGCGGTTGCGGACGATGCGCTCGCCGTGGCCTATCGCTCCCCGAATATCACGGAGGAAAAGAGCGATCGGATTATCGAGTTCGCCACGTATCAGGTCGGAAAACCGTACAGCGTGGCGGGAGCAGCTCTGTCGAGTGACAAGATCTTGTGCCGGGTGCTGGGTCCCCGCCGGGCAAGCTTCTTTTGCTCGCAGCTTGTGTTTGAGGCCTACCGCAGGGGCGGCCTGCCATTAACCACGGCACCGTCCCAGTGCGTGACGCCGGCAGACGCCGCCATCATTGCGCAGAGCCAATTGACGTATGTCGGCCATCTACTGGGGGATCCGGCATGGTTCCCGGTGGTCGCGCCGTAGTTAGATTGGTCTCCCACATGGGCAATGGCCTTGGAAGGGCACCTTCCCTACCAAATCAGTCTGGGGCCCTGTTGCGTTGATGTTCTGTCTTCCCCTAAATCGTTGCCCCAGAACAGTCTAGCTGCTCAAGAAATTGTCTGTAATTGTCTGTAAAGCCTATAATCTCTGCTCACGGACGGGGCGGCTCTGCGTCTATTGCTGTGGATAGCCCGGAGGACATCAAAACCGGGCGTAAGGAAGCAGCGGAAAAATGCCGGCCGGTGTATGGGCAGTACCATTTTCGGTTGGCGGACGGGCCCACTCCAAACAGAGTGAGTTAAGAGAGAGAGTCAGCAGGAACCAGGCCCCCCCGTGGGGTTGCATGGCTGGGCTAGATCGCCAAGCGCAGGATCGGCGCATCGACGATACGATGTTGATCCGCGAGGCGCAGCGCGGAAACCGCGCCGCCTTCGAGGAACTCGTGCGCCATTACGACCAGGCCGTGCTACGGCTGGCCCTTCATCTCACCGGAACTGAACACGACGCCCAGGACGTGTATCAGGACGCCTTTCTCAAGGCATACAAGAACATCGGCAGCTTCCGGTTCGAGTGCTCTTTCTACACATGGATTTACCGGATCGTAACCAATTTGTGTCTCGATCATCTGCGCAAAAAGAGCGTGCGCAAGGAAGACGCTCCGGTGGCGAAGGATTCGGACGGCGGCGAGTACGACCTGCTGGACCAGGTGGCAGATGTGCGGGCTGGGGCGAATCCAGAACGCGATTTGATGCGGCGCCAGTTGGGCGCGCGGATTGCAACCGCGCTGGAGAAACTGACCCCGCGCGAACGGATGGTGTTCGAGTTGAAGCATTATCACGGGATGAAGTTGAGAACGGTTGGAGAGATTTTGCATACGACGGAAGAAACGGCGAAGAACACGCTCTTCCGGGCCACGCAGAAGTTGCGTGGAGCATTGTCGGATATGAGATAGGGATTAACCTGGGAAATCCCCGCTTCTGGCAAAAATCGGCCAGGAGTGGGGCATCCAGTGAAGTTTTAGAACAGAGGCAATTATGAAGTGTGAATGGGTCCGAGAGAATATCGTGCTTCATGTGTATGGCGAGTTGGCTGATGACGCCCGCCATGAGCTTGAACAGCACATTGCCCGCTGCCCCGATTGCGCACTGGAGCTGAGAGCCGAGCAGAACTTCCACGAAATGCTCTCGACGGATCGCGCCGAAGAGCCTTCGCCCAACCTGCTGACGTCTTCGCGAATGCGACTGCAGGAGTCACTCGAAACCGCCCAGCAGGGCGCCTGGTGGCACCGGCTGGCATTCGATCCCGTAAACTGGCTGAGGCAGGTTCGGTTTTCTCCGGCACTGGCTTCCGCCATTTTGATTTTGGGCTTCGCAGGCGGGATGTTGACCGCATATCGCGTAATCCCGCAAGCGGGGCAACAAGTTGCTCAGAACCCAGGTCCAGGTCCACAACCGGAAGCGTCACTCGCCAGCATCGATTCCGTCACTCAAGCCCCTGGCACCAATCAGGTCACCATCCGATACAACACAGTCTCGACGCAAGAGGCCTCAGGATCGCTGAATGATCAGAAAATTCAGCAGCTCCTGCTCTACGCCGCGCGGAACAACAACTCAGGAGTTCGCGTCGACTCGGTCGACCTGCTGGCACAACGTTCGAGCGATCTGCAGGTCCGCGAGGCTCTGATTTATGCGCTGCAGAACGACACCAATCCCGGAGTGCGCCTGAAGTCTCTCGATGCGCTAGGCAATTACGTAAAGTCCGATACCAACGTTCGTGATGCGGTTCTACGAGCGCTGGTGAATGATTCGAATCAGGGTGTGAGGATCGAAGCACTGCGTCTGATCGAGCCCGTAAAGGCCGATGGGAGCGTCCGCGGCGTCCTCATGGCGCTGGCGGCAAAGGATCAGAGCACGTACGTGAAGTCGCAAGCCCGCACGATTCTGGCGCAGTTGCCGGAGATCGACTAGGAACGCGGGTTGAGATGGAGTCGTAGATCTTAGGGACAGTGCCAAATCCTAAGACCTGAAATCTGAGAAGAAGTCGTCTTATAGAGACGCAGAAATGAGGTGATTCAAATTGAAGAAAGCGCCACAAGTCGGAGGGCTGGCCCTTGTGCTGGCCCTGAGTGCGCCGCTGGGCTTGGTCTCACAAGCACCGGCGCAGGAAGCAAAAATGTCCCGCGAAGGCGGATCCTGGGCTCAGGAAGTAACTGGATCGCTGTCGGCGGTGAAAAATTTGCGAGTGAAAGTAGATATGGGCTCGGTGGTGGTCCGGGGCGGGCAACAGCAAGGCATCAATTATGTAGTTCATACGCGATTTGGAACTTCTTCAGAACAGGAAGCCCGCCGGGACGCCGAGCAGTACAAAGTGACCGCCTATGTGAAGGGTGATACGGCATGGATCGTCGGAGATTGGCAGGGAGGACATCATCCCCGGCATTTTTCCGGCGAGTTCTCGGTAATGGTTCCCCGCGAGATGGCGCTGGTGAAGCTGGAGACCGAAGGCGGGAATGTTGACGCCAACGGCTTGGCCGGCCGCGTCGAGGCGCAAACCGGCGGTGGAAGCATCCGCGTGGACGATATCGGAGGCGGTGTGAATGCCGAGACAGGTGGTGGATCGATTGAAGTCGGCACCGTCAACGGAGAAATGGGTCTTCACACTGGCGGTGGCTCCATCGAAGTGCACCAGGCGAACGGCAAACTGATGGCCGAAACCGGCGGCGGCAGCGTAGAAATCCAGTCTTGCGCTCAGGGAGCGGTGATCGAGACCGGCGGCAGCAGTATTACCGTGCGCCACTGCAACGGCAAGGTCAAGGCGTCAACCGGCGGCGGTAGTGTCGATCTCACCGACGTTGGAGGCCCCGCGGAGATTGAAACCGGCGGCGGCAGCATTCGCTTATCTTCTGCCAAGGGACACGTCCATGCTGAAACTGGCGGGGGCGGAATCGAGCTCTATGGAGTGCCCTCGGCGACGGCCGAAACAGGTGCCGGAGGAATCACGGTAAAGCTGGTGAATAATGGCGGCGAGCGCCGGGACTCCGATCTGGAAACAGGTGCAGGCGACATAACGGTGTACATCGCTTCCGATGTCGCCATTAACGTTCGCGCCAGCGTTGATATGGGCAATGGACATCGCATCACTTCCGATTTCCCCGATATTCATATCAACAGTGAGGGCGGAGATTGGGGACCGAAGACGCTGACGGCTGAGGGACAGCTCAATGGCGGCGGGCCTTGGCTGAAGGTGCATACATCAACGGGCGATATTTGTTTGAAGAAAGCAGGCCACTAGGGCTGTTTGGCAGCGAAAGTTACGGGCAGGATCGATGGCGGTCACTGAGCTAGACAGAGTTAAGCCAGCGGTTGAATCGAGGAGTGAACATGCGCAGATCCATGGTGTACGGCATTCTCTCTTTACCGTTGCTTCTCGCGTTCTGTTATGCCGCGCAGTCGGTGGACCAGAACACGGGCCAACCGTGGGCATTCTCGAGCGAAGAGACCGGCACGAATTCTTATCTCGGGGTTGATATTGCAGACGTCACCAAGGACCGTATGGAGGTCCTCAAACTGAAAGAGGAAAAGGGCGTCGAGGTGACGATGGTCGACCAGGATGCTCCGGCGGGCAAGGCAGGACTCAAGGAGCACGACGTCATCCTGAGCATGAACGGGGCATCCATCGAAAGCGGTGCGCAGCTACGGCGCATGATTCATGAGACACCGCCCGGACGCATGGTTACGCTGGGCCTCAGTCGGAATGGCCAGCCGATGGAGTTGAAAGTACAACTCGCCGACAAGCACAAGGAAATGGCTTCGTGGCCCAAGCATGGTGACGTGCACGTCGGTATCCCGCCGATTCATGTTCCCGATATCGACATTCCCGCGATGAACATGGTAGTGGTGACGTCCTCAGCCCGCAGCGGGTTGATGGTGGAGAACATCACTCCTCAGCTCGGAGATTTTTTCGGCGTCAAAGACGGCAATGGCGTGCTGGTGCGCTCGGTGGAGAAAGGGAGCCGCGCAGAAAAGGCTGGATTCCGTGCCGGGGATGTGATCGTGAAGGTGAACAACCAGGCGATTCACGATACCAGCGACTTCTCCCATGCGGTAAAGTCCCGCAGCGGCAACTCGATAAACGTTGGGGTGATGCGCGACAAGAAGGAGCAAACGCTGAGTCTGACCCTGCCGGCACACAAAGAACAGAGCGATAGGCTGGATGAGGAATGTTTGGAAATAGTTCCGCAGATTCAGGCGGAGACCGAGCTGAAGATCAGTGAACTGCGAGAGGAACTTGCCCAGCTGCGCCCCCAGATGGAGCTGGCGATCGAGAATTCGCGTCTCGCCGCGAAGGAAATTAATCGAGAGATCTGCCCGGAGTACCGTAAGCGGGTTGAAAAGCAGAAGAAACAGATCGAGAAACAGATGCAGGAACTGCGGCGCGAACTGCGGCTCATGCGGGAAGATTTCATCTGATCGGGATCATCATCGGCCGTTCGATGCTACGTTAGCGGCATCGGTAATACAGACGCGATTTCTTCCAGCCTGTTTCGCCAGGTACAACCCGCTGTCCGCTGCTTGGACCAATTCGTCGCGATTCCTGCCCTGTACAGGAAAGGCAGCCACCCCCGCACTGATCGTAATGGCTCGTGGCACGCCGGGAAACTGCCATTTCTGAATCGTCTTCCGTAGCTTTTCGGCCACGGCAAAAGCCTGCTCCACGTTGGTTTGCGTCAGCAGGAGCGCAAATTCCTCACCGCCATAGCGGCAGACAATATCGATCTTGCGTACCTGCTGGTGAAAAATCGAAGAGACCTGGCGCAGGACTTCGTCTCCCAAGAGATGGCCGAATTCATCATTGAGTCGCTTGAACTGATCGATGTCGGCCATGATCACCGCCATCGCGGTGCCGTATCGTCGCGAGCGTTCCACCTCTTCGGTAATGCGCAGTTCAAAAAAGCGCCGGTTGAATATGCCAGTCAGGCCATCGAGATAAGCGAGTTGCTTCACGCGTTCGACGTAGTGCGCGTTCTGGATGGAGTTGGCGCAAATGTCAGCTACTGATTCGAGCGACTGCAGCTCCCTTTTGTTGAAAGCGTTCACTCTCGAACTGTGGAGCGTGAGCACGCCCAGCGTCTGGCCAAAGGAGATCAAGGGGATGCTCATGCGGGAGCGGGACTCGGTAAACAACCGGAACGGCTCCGGAGCACTGGTCAGATCTTTCTCGATGACGGTGCCGCTGCTGTCGAGCAAGTCACACCAGGGCTGCTGGGTCACGACAAAACGGCCGCCCGCGGGGAAGCAGGGAGTCAGCTCGCCGTGGAAGGCCCGCATGACCAACTCGCCTTCCTCGCGCAGCAACAACGAGACCTGGGACACGTGAAAGGCCTGTTGGATGACTGTGCACACTCGGGTCAGCAGATCCTCGAGTTCCATCACGGCAGTGCTTTGCTGCGCGATGATATTAATGGCCTCGAGCTGCCGTGCGCGCTGGCGTTCCAACGAGTACAGCCGCGCATTCTCCAGAGCGATCGAGGCCTGCGTCGAGAAGAGAATCAGCAGTTCGATGGTGTCGGGGTCGAAGGGATTTAGTTGATCGCTCTGGCAATCGAGCACCCCTACGACTTCGTCGCGGACCATGAGAGGAATTGCCAACTCGGAGCGCGTCGATTGCGCCGCACAGATATAGCGCGGATCCTGGCTCACATCGGGCGCATAGACCGGCTGCTTCTTCGAGACCGCCGCCCCGGTAATTCCCTGGTCGGCTTTCAGGCGGATCGTGTCTTTGCCTTCATCCCAGCCCACTTGCGAACGCACGTACAACTGCTGCGTCTCCTTGTTGAGGAGGAGAATCGCGACGTTGCGCAAATGGAAATAGTCGTGTGCGATCGCCAGGATGCGCTTGAGAACTTCGTCCAGATCGAAGGTCGACAGGACGGCCTGGCCTGCATCGTACAGGACGGCGATTTTCGGCATTCCAATCGGATTTTATCTGTCATGCCGGTAACAAGCCGAGGTTCCCAAAGTAACCCGGTGGCTTAGCGCCACCGGCGCGCGGTTCGAATGAGACCGTACGCCAGCAGGCAGAACCAGAAGTCGAGGATCATGCCCAGGTCAGGCCGAAATGGTTGATGCCGGGCGACCTGGGGCAGGGATGGCATGAGCAGAAAGTAGACGACGTTTCCCAGAACAATCGCTACCAGCGCTTGGACGAGATTCAGGAGCACTGAAGCTTTAGACACCCGGGTGCTCCCTGCGGTTTCCTGCGAAATTCACCTGATCGATGTTCAGACCCGGCACCGATCCCAGGTCGGGAAACGTAAGCTCCTGCTACCATTTGAGGTCGGGTTTCCACGATTGCATGCTCGAACTTTCCACCCCGGTTCAATATGTGAAAGGCGTTGGGCCGCGGATCGCCGATGTGCTCGCCGCCAAGGGAATTCGCACGGTCGGCGACCTGCTCCATTATCTTCCTTTTCGCTATGAAGACCGTCTGAACCCGCGTGGGATCTCGGAATTGCGTGCGGGAGAAATGGCCAGCGTCATCGGTGAGGTGCGTAACGCGGGGCTGTTCCGCACTCGGAGCATGCCGATTTTTCAGCTCACAGTAGGGCAGGGACGCGCCCGGTTGCGCTGTCTGTGGTTCCATGCATCGTATCTACAGGACAAGTTCAAGCCCGGCCAGATGATCGCCCTGTACGGCAAAGTTGAGGCAGATCAGAGGACGCGGGAACTGCAGATTATCCAACCGCAGTTCGAAATTCTAGGAGACTCGGCCGATGCGGGCTCAAACGGCACAGAGAAAAAAGCTGCAGAATCGCTGGAAGTGGGGCGCATCGTTCCCATCTACGAGGCGACCGGAAAAGTAACCACCAAGTGGCTTCGTCGAATCATCCGCACGGCATTGGAGAACCTGACGCCTGATTTGGCCGATCCGATTCCGCCTGCGGTTCGATCGCACATGGGACTGGTCTCACCGCGGACAGCTTTCTGGAACGTGCATTGGCCCGAGGCGGGCGAGAGTCTTGCCGATCTGCAATCGTCCCGAACGCCGGCGCATATCCGGATGATCTTTGACGAGCTCTTTTTCGTGGAACTCGGACTGGAGTTGAAGCGACGGCAGTTGAAGGCAGAGACAGGAATCGCGTTCCAATTAGATGATCGGGTGCGTTTGGCCATCAAGAAGATCCTTCCGTTTCACCCGACTGCGGCTCAGAAGCGCGTCCTGAAAGAGATCGCCGAAGACATGCAGAAGCCGTATCCAATGCGACGTCTGCTGCAGGGGGATGTGGGATCGGGCAAAACGATCGTGAGCTTTGAGGCGGCCATTATTGCGATTGAGAACGGATACCAGGTGGCACTGATGGCGCCGACAGAAATTCTGGCCCAGCAGCATTACTTCTCCGCGCGTCGGATTCTGGAGAATGCCGGCTATCGCATCGTCCTGCTTACCGGATCGATCGAGGCAGATCGCAAGCGGGAAATCAGGCGGCATATTGCACAGGGTAATGCTCAGCTTGTCATCGGTACTCACGCTTTGCTCGAAGAGAAGGTCGAGTTCGCCAATCCCGGCCTGGTGATCGTCGACGAGCAACATCGTTTCGGCGTCATGCAGCGGTTGAAGCTGATGCGCAAGTCGGGCGAGGGGCAAGAAATCACGGGGCGACAGCCGGTTCGGCTGTCCGGCCAGGACCAAGCCCGGCCCGGTTCGCCGGAGCCGGACGTGCTGGTCATGACCGCTACCCCCATCCCACGCACCCTTGCCCTAACCGTATATGGTGATCTCGACCTCAGCATGCTCGACGAACTTCCGCCCGGGCGAACGCCGATTATCACCAGGCAGATCACCGATGATCAATCGCCGAAGGTATGGGATTTTGTGCGGAAGCAGGTCACTGCGGGACATCAGGCATACATCGTGTATCCCGTGATTGCCGAAAACGAAGAGCGTGAATTGAAGGCGGCGATCAAGATGTATCGCGACCTTAGCACTCAAGTTTTTGGCGACTTGAAGGTCGGTCTTCTGCACGGGCGACTTGATGCGGACACGAAAGACCAGGTCATGCGGATGTTTCAGAAAGGCGACCTGAATATCCTGGTTGCGACCACGGTGATCGAAGTCGGTGTCGACGTCGCTAACGCAACGGTGATGGTGATCGAGCACGCGGAACGCTTTGGGCTGGCGCAACTCCATCAGCTACGTGGGCGCATTGGGCGTGGCGCGGCGAAATCCTATTGCGTGCTGATGACCGGGGGCAAAGTGACCGAAGAAGGTCAGCGCAGGCTCCAGGCCATGGTCGACACGGATGACGGGTTCAAGATCGCCGAGCTCGATCTCGAGTTGCGCGGTCCGGGGGAATTCTTCGGTACGCGTCAAGCCGGCATGCCCGATTTCCGAGTCGCGAACATCATCCGGGATGCTCAACTTCTTGAGGCGGCCAAGCGGGAAGCGGCTGCGGTACTAGCCGGACCCAACGCAGAAATATCCTCGGAGGAGATCAGCCGCGCGCTCCTGGAAATGCGCTCCCGTTGGCAGCATACATACGGATTGGTCGAAGTGGCCTGAGCGAGCGGACCAAGCAACAACCTTGCAAATTGCCGGAACTTTTTCCCTTCCTGCCGTGAATACAAGGTGAGGCTGCAGCGTCAAACCAATAGGCGGGTCACCCCCTCGTGCAGAATCTTGAAGATGGTTCGGATGCCGCGCTGCTGAAGCGCGCTCTCGCCGGGGAAGAGCCGGCATTTCTGACGCTCTATGAACGGCTCAAGGCGGGTATCTTCCGCTATGCCTTCTACATGACAGGTTCCCGATCGGTGGCCGACGAGGTTACGCAGGAGGTCTTCCTGACACTGCTGAAAGAAGGCGGCAGCTACCGCGAGAAGCGCGGGGAAGTCGGTGCCTTTGTGTTCGGCATCGCGCGGAATTTAGTTCGACGGATTGAGCGTCGTGAACGCGTGTACGAACCCTTGCCTGAGGAGGACGTGCAAGACATTCCTGCGGGCAACTTCATTGAGGACCGGGCGGGGCTGGCGAACCAGATGGTGCGTAGTCAGGTGACGGCGCGGGTGCGGGCGGCGATCGCATCGCTGCCAGATCATTATCGCCAGGCGGTTGTGCTGTGCGATTTATGTGAATTGCCCTATGAAGAGGCGGCTGGGCGGTTGGGATGCGCGGTTGGAACCGTACGTTCGCGTTTGAACCGGGCCCATCGTCTGCTTGCGCAAAAGCTTGAGCCGCTCAGGAGCCGCCGGACTGACATCGAAACCACCGGAACCGAGGGATGTTTGATATGACATGCAAAGAGATACGTTGGTATTTTGAGGATCATTTGCGGGACGCCGAAGTTCTCGCCGCCCGTGGCGCGGTTGCCGAACATGCGGCGACGTGCCCGGACTGCAGCCGTTTCGTCGCCGAGCAGCGGGAGCTAGGCAGAAGCCTGCGGGAACTCCGCGAGTCAATCGGTTCGGTACCACAATCCATCAATCCGTCTGTCTTATTGAACTACCGGCGGCACATGGCAGATCAGAACGCACCGGATCGGGTGAGCATCAACGGCAAGTTCCGTCCCAGGCTGGTGTGGGGATTTGCTGCTCTGGCTGCAGCGTTACTCCTAATTGCAGGTTCTGTCCGGCATTGGCGCCACGCGGCCACCGACACTGCGCTGCATGCCACCACCGGGCAGGCAAGCACGATTTCGGTCAGGGAAACGACGAAGAATACGGCTTCCGGCTCTCGGCTCCGGGCTTTCAGCTTGTCGGCGACACCTCGGCGGGTCACTCCTCGGCCTGCCGCTGCACCACGAGTGCGGCCTTCGGCTCCAGGACGTACCGCCAGCTGGCCAGTGCGAACACTCCGTTCTCTTCCGGAGGGTTTTCGCAGCTTGATGTATTGCGATGAGCTGAGCTGTCCTCAGGATATGGAAATGATTCGGGTGCAGCTGCCGTCGTCCGCTATGCCACGGCAGTTACCAGGTTTCATGCAGACCAGCGGATCGGTGACCGCGGACGTCCTGGTGGGCTCGGACGGTATCGCCCGCGGAATCCGACTTGAAGAAATTGAATTTTGAAGTCACACGAGTTTTGGAGGAGACATAACATGTCTAGAACGATAATTGTTGTGGCTGTCTTCGCGGCCACCGTGGTCGGTCCCCAGGCAATTGCGCAGGGCGGACCCGAATCGGGCTTTATGGTTGCCGGAGGCGCTCCACTTGCCCCTCTTCAGGCCGGACCCGGCATAGTCTCCATGCACGTCGATGGGATGGACGCCGCGCCAGTAAAAGGCGCGCCATTCTGCGCCACGGTGATAACCGAGCACACCCAATCCCTTGCGGATGGAAATCGAATCCACACGACCGATTCGTCGATGTTGTGCCGCGACGGTGAAGGACGCACGCGTCGGGAAGCCGGACTGAATCTTTTGGGTGCAGGCGCGACTCAGCAGACCTCGGCGCCAAAGCTGATCACGATTACCGATCCGGCAGCGGGGGTGCGCTACCTGCTCGACACTGAAAATAAGATCGCCCAAAAGATGCCCCTGCCTCCGGAAGGCGGTTTCGGCGCCGGGGGAGGCGCAGCGCATCTGCCTGAGAAGCAGGTAATGATCTACCAGCGTACCGCAGGCCCTGGACCCGGAGGTCCTGGACCTGATGTCTTCTTCAATGACGTAAAGGTCATGAAGGCAGGTCCTGACTCCGGCGAGGCGGCGCCAAAGAGCGAGAGCCTGGGCGATCAGACAATCGATGGCATTCATGTGACTGGAACCCGGATGACTCACATCATTGCCGCCGGAAAGATGGGGAATGAGAAGCCAATCACCGTCACGTCGGAGCGCTGGTATTCCCCAGAGCTCAAGGCAACTATCTCGACCAAGCATGATGACCCTTGGGCAGGTGAATTGAAGACGAATCTCAAAAACATCAATACGGGGGAGCCCGATGCATCGCTGTTCTCGGTTCCTGCCGACTACAAGGTCCTCGATGTAAAGGATGGACCGATCCGAATCAAGCTGCGCCCTCCGGCTCCGCCACCGGAGTAAGCAACGCTTTAGCGGTGCGATTTACGTTGCGTGATCCAGAGCATTGTCATGCAGAGCGTAGAACCCGGTCGCAAAGCGAGCCCGTTCGGCGTCGAAGCATCGCTACCCGCAAGTAATTGCCGTGTGGGTCGGTAGGCTTCGACTCCGCCGGAGTTCCGCTTCGCTCGACTCCGGCTTCGCTCAGCATGACCCTGCCTCGGTGTGTTTCTTCGCGGAAACGCGTGAACTGATAAAATCGAAGCGATGGCCGGGGTCTCCCAACTGATCCAGATCGAGCTGGCTCCTCCGCCGCGCGTGCCTAAACCACAATGGCTGCGGGCGAAGGCTCCCATGGGAGACAACTTCCACAATCTAAAGAAGCTTGCTCGCGGACTTGGTCTGCATACTGTCTGTGAATCGGCACAGTGTCCGAACATCGGGGAGTGCTGGAACCATAAGACCGCGACGTTCATGCTGCTCGGCGACATCTGCACACGCCGCTGCGGATTTTGCGCGGTTCCGAAGGGTCGACCGGAACCGATCGATTGGGATGAGCCGCGACGAGTCGCTGAAGCCGTGGCTACGCTTGGCCTGAAGCACGCTGTTGTTACCAGCGTAAACCGCGATGAGGACAACATCGGCAGCGCCAGAATCTTTGCCGCGACCATCCGCGCCATTCGTGAGCTAACGCCGGAGTGCCGTATCGAAGTGCTGATCCCGGACTTCCAAGGTCTTGAAGAGTCGTTGCGCATCGTTCTGGATGCCGTACCCGACGTTCTGAATCACAACACCGAAACCGTGCCGCGGATTTATCGCGCGGTGCGCTCGGGTGCACGGTATGAGCGCACGCTGACCTTGCTGGAAAACACGAAGAAGTTTTCGCCTGGCATGGTCACCAAGAGCGGCGTCATGGTCGGACTGGGCGAGTCAACGGAGGAGTTGGTCGAAGTGTTCCGCGACCTCGGAACGCGCGGCGTTGACATCCTTACCGTAGGCCAGTATCTGCGGCCTTCGAAGGATCATCTTCCGATTGCGCGGTTCTACACGCCGGAAGAGTTTGTATACCTGCGGAACGAGGCTCTGCGCTTTGGATTCCGCCATGTGGAATCTGGACCGATGGTGCGATCCAGCTATCACGCGCACGAGCAAGCGGACGCAACTGCGTCACCGCGGGCGGTGTCCTAGCTTGCGGCCGACGCCTTGCGCGCCGGCCACCTTTCTGCATTCGGATCGCAGGCGCAGTATCCCCATCGAGAAACTCACCAAATGGAGGCTGGTCGCGTCATGGTGACCTTCCTCCTCCTTGTGTTCGGCTTCTGCGCTGGGTTACTTGGCGCCCTGACAGGCATTGGGGGCGGTGTTCTGCTTACGCCGATCCTTGCTCTCCACTTTGGTATCCCGATCCGTGAGGCCATTGGCACAAGCCTGGTCGCAGTCATCACTACCTCCGCAGCGAGTTCTTCCGTTCATCTGCAACGGCACACGACCGATATCCGACTGGGCATGACACTTGAGTTGGCAACATCTCTCGGGGCCGCGGTCATGGCGTACCTCGTCGGATACTTCAATCGCAATGTGCTCGAGGGGCTTTTTGCGGCGTTTCTGCTCTATAGCTCCATTATGATCTTGCGCAAGCGGGGTAAGCACGGATCCGACGAAGACTCGTCCCCTGCCCTCAACGGCGAGATAGTCATCCCTGCTTACGAACCGCAGCGCTATCCCCTCGGACTTGGGTCCTCGCTGGTTGCCGGCGCCTTGTCGGGCCTGCTGGGCATCGGTGGCGGACCAATCAAGGTTCCCGTGATGTTCATCTTTATGAACGTGCCCTTGATGGTGGCAACAGCCACCTCAAACTTCATGATCGGCGTAACCGCGGCCGCTAGTGCAATCGTATACCACCGTCGTGGCGACATCGCTCCGCAGATCGCCGCGCCACTCGCCGTGGGAGTGTTCATCGGATCGCTGCTCGGCGCCCGTCTGGCGCCGCGGGTTCATACCAGGATCGTGATGTACCTGCTTGTGGCGGTCATGCTTTATCTCGCAGCGCACCTGACATTCCATCTTCTGCGGGGATTGCTATGAGCCACCTTCGCCAACCCGCATTCGACCGGACTGTGGCACTCGTGCTCCGTACCGGGGCATTTGCTTGCTTCTTCGTTATGTTGGCCGGACTGATCGTAGGTGTATTTGTCAAGGGCTACATTCCGCTGGAAATCGAAAGGGTGGGCGTGCTTCTCATGCTCGCGACTCCGGTCGTACGAGTGATTGTGGCTTGCTTCCTCTTTTTCCGTGAGAAGGACTACCGCTACGGATGGATCTCGTTGGGAGTGCTGGTGATTCTCATGCTAGGAGCAATGTTCGGGATTGGCGAGCATTAGTGTGCGAAACGACTCCGCAGGGTGTCTCTGCCCAACCTGACTTAGGCGCGTGCCACCGGAAAGCCAGCTCATGTCGCTGCCTGCAGCAGGCTATCGTCCGCCGTCAACAACACGCGCCCCTGAGGAGCCCTGACACCACTCGAACGCGGCAGCCAATTGCAGCGCCTCTGCTGCGCGAAGGTCGTAGTGCCTGATGATTTGCATTGCCCTGGTTCGCACGACATCCGTAGGCTGAATCACTGACCATGCCGTCGGCAAGACGGGAAGCCAGATGGCGGGCCTTCGTCCAATCGGCAGCGCCCAGCTGCCTGATGCGAACGAGCCGAGCCGGTGCGCTCGGCATTTCAATGGGAGTTACCCACCAGACGACTGCTTGGTAGCGCTTGTAAAGCACAATGGCATGAGCAGCATTGCTTTGACTAACACCAAGTGGCACCAAGGCACTCGCATCCCAAAATGCGGTAGCTGGGGCTAGCGGCCTTCTCGTTCTTCGTGCCATAGACGCGAGACGACTTCATCGCGGATGTTACCGGGTGGTTGCGGCCAGGCTGCGGCCGATCGTCGCTCTACGGGGGGCACAAGTACACCACCAGCAATCAGTTCTCTCTCCTGCTCCCCATGATCTTCCTGGCGGCAAGGCTGGCGGCAAGGGATGATACGCGCTACCGGCTGGTTACGCTCGCAAACCAGCACTTCTTCACCCTCGCGCACATGCTGAATGTGTGGGCTCAGACGAGCCTTGAATGCGGCAATGTTTACGGTGCGCATGGGCCGACATGACGATATTGGTCATGTCTGGCAGCTTTGTGGCGTAATCAGAACACGTGCAGCTTGATGCTCAGATACTTCTTGGGATTTTCCCGGATCGCCTTGATCAAGTTCCGCGTCTCCACCAGCATTTCGTTGCTGTTGTTGTAGAGCGCGTCATCCTTAAAGAGCTTGCCGGCGGTACCCTCTCCGGCCTCGAGACGCGTCGTCAGCTCTGACAACTTTGTCATTGTAATGTCGAGCTTTTTCGCGAGTTCCTCGTCCTTCGACAGCTTGCCGATGGTTCCCTTGCCGGCGTTGATGTCTTCAGTAATCTTCTTTATGTTCGCAATCGTATCGTTGGCGTTGTTATACAGCGCCGGATCTTTCAGGAATTTCCCAGCCGTTCCCTTTCCCTGTTGCATGTCGTCGATGATGGCATCCATCTTGTTGAGCGTAGCGAGGAACTTGTCGTACGCATCGTTGCGGCTGATGAGGCGTCCCAGACTGCCTTCCCCGTTGCCGATGTTCTCGACGATCTTCTGAAACTCTGCCACCGTATCCGAAAAGCGATTGTACAAAGTCGGATCGTAGATGAGTTTGCCGATGGATCCCTTGCCGCTTTCCGCGAATGCCAAGATTCGGTCCGCGCGCTTCAGCAGGGCGTCCATATTCTGAAGCGTGCTCTGGCTGGCACGAACGACCTGATTGAAATCGGGATGCACCTGCGTAGGCAGGGTATCTCCATCCTGCAAAGGAGTACCTACGGCCTGGGAGCTGTCGATATCCAGATACGTTTCGCCCAGAACACCGGCAGTTTCAAGAGAAGTCACGGAATCACGACGCAGGGAGTCGTGATATCTGGTGCTGATCTTCATGGTGACTTCGACGGGAGTCAGTTGCTTGTCCCTGCTACTGATGATGGCGATTTTGGTGACGTTGCCAATGTCGACGCCGCTCAAGCGTACGGGCGCTCCCACGCGCAAGCCCTCCGCATTGTCGAAGTAGGATATGGCCGTGATGCGTTTGGTGAAGAGTCCGGCGGTTCCGGACATCAGGAAAAGCAAAATGCCCAGCGTCAGACTGGCAATAACGACCGTAAGTCCGACGCGCAGTTCTGACCACTTGAGCTGCTTCTGGCTAGGCAACTGATTCCCTCATAACGCCAGTTAAGATGGGATGCAAAGGCTGCCGCAACGGCTCAAATTTCGTGTGTGTTCCTCGCTGCACGCCCACCGAGCATCATAACAAAATCATCCG
>Ga0126381_100001608_pt1 | contig 24166 bp, 24 predicted proteins | sample PanSoiMetPlot_28_FD_96465 | JGI IMG/M metagenome (GOLD analysis project Ga0126381, IMG submission 96465) | Tropical forest soil microbial communities from Panama - MetaG Plot_28 | ecosystem: Environmental > Terrestrial > Soil > Tropical forest > Bulk soil | place: Panama | collected 2016-02-17 | reverse complement strand
CTGGACGAGCCGGTCAACGGGCTGGACCCGGAGGGGGTGCTGTGGGTCCGGAACCTGCTCAAGGGGCTTGCCGCCGAAGGTCATACCGTGTTCGCGTCCTCCCACCTGCTGAGCGAGATGGCGCTGACCGCGGCGCGGCTGGTGGTGATCGGCCGCGGGCGGCTAATCGCCGACACCACGGTCGAGGAGTTCGTGGCGCGCGCCGGGGGCAGCGCGGTCACGGTGCGCACCCCGAAGGCGGCCGCGCTGCGCCAGCTGCTGCTCGGACCGGACATCGCCGTGACCAGTGACCAGTCTGACGTCCTGCAGGTGCGGGGCCTGACCGCTGAGCAGATCGGCGTCACCGCCTGCCAGGCCCACCTGCCCGTCTTCGAACTGACCACAAAGCACGCGTCGCTAGAGGAGGCATTCATGCGGCTCACCGACGACTCTGTCGACTTCCGTTCCCACGATGCCGCCGAGGCGGTGACAGCCCGATGAGCGCCGCCCTCGCCCCCGCCGCGCTGAGGGTGACCCAGGGCCGGGTGCTGCTCTCGGAGTTCATCAAGTTCCGCTCCTTGCGGTCCACCATGTGGACTCTGCTGACCGCCGTCGTGCTGATGATCGGCATCGGCGCGCTGTTCTCGGGCGCGAACGCCAGCCAGTACCACACGCGCACCGCGGCTGAGATGGTCGGCTTCAATCCCGTCAGTACCAGCCTGACTGGTGTCATCTTCGCCGTGGTGGCCTTCGGGGTGCTGGGCGTGCTGGTGACGGCCGGTGAATACAGCACCGGGATGATCCGTTCGTCGCTGACCGCGGTGCCGCGCCGTCTGCCGGTGCTGTGGGGGAAGCTGGCCGTCTTCGCGAGCAGCATCTTCGCAGTCTCGCTGGCGGCCAGCTTCATCTCCTTCTTCCTCGGTCAGGCGCTGCTGAACAGCCACCACCTCGGGGTGTCGATCACCGCTCATGACGCCCTGCGATCGGTCATCGGCGCCGCCCTGTACATGACCGTAGCCGGACTGATCGGCATCGCCCTGGGTGCGCTGCTGCGCCACACCGCGGCGGGGATAACTACCTTCGCCGCGATGTTCTTCGTCATCCCGCTGCTGGCGACGCTGCTGCCTGCCTCGATCAGCACCCACCTGGCCCAGTACCTGCCGCCGAACGCGGGGGGCGCCATCTGGGGCGAGGCTAACGTGCCTAACCATCTGTCCCCGTGGACCGGCTTCGCGCTGGTGTGCGGCTACGCCGCGATCCTCATCGGCGCCGGGGCCTGGCGGCTGCGACGATCGGACGCCTGACCGGAGGGACAATGGCCAGCATGAGGATGCTCAGGCCAGCCGGGTACCCGGCGAACCGAGCCGCGGGCCGCTGGGTACTCGACGTGCTGCTAACCCTGCTGGCCTGGGCGACGGCGGTAGCCTGGGCATCAGCGGCGCAGTTCCACAACGCCAGCCACAGTCCGCTCGGCGCGGGGAAGATCGCCGTGCTGGCCCTGATGGTGGCGCCGCTGGTGGTCCGCAGGATCTGGCCCATCCCTGTATTCGGCGTGGTAGTGGCCGGCGTCATCGGCGCCGTGTTGTGGGACCGGCGCCTGATCGACGGGCTGGCCCTGCTCATTGCCCTGTACACGGTGGCCGCGCTGCGCTCGCGGCGCGCCGCGCTGGTGTGCGCCGGCCTGCTCGAGATCGCCGTGCTCGTCCTGCTGGCCGTGCTCGCCGGCCACGCATGGTGGCCTCAAGCGATCTCCTGGACCGGCACGCTCACGGCCGCTCTCGGGCTGGGCTTGTACTCCGCCACCCGGCGCGCCTACCTCGCCGAACTGCACGACCGCGCTGACCGGCTGGAACGTGAGCGCGATCAGCAAGGCGCGCTCGCCGCGGCCGCCGAACGCGCCCGGATTGCCCGGGAGATGCACGACGTCGTGGCCCACCACGTGACCGTCATGGTCACCTTGAGCGAGGCGGCGGCCGCCGCGTCGGCCAGCTCGCCGGAACGGGCCGCCGAAGTCATGCGCAGCGTGGCGACAACCGGGCGGCGCGCGCTGGCCGATACCCGCCGGCTCCTCGGCGTGCTGCGCCAGCACTCCGGCCAGGACCCTGCCGCGGCTCTGGCGCCGGTGCCCGATCTCACCCAGCTCGACGCGCTCATCGAGGAGGTCCGGTCCGCGGGACTGCAGACCACGCTGGAGGTCCACGGGCAAGCGCCGGACGTGCCCGCCGGCGTGCAGCTGACGGTGTACCGGCTCGTCCAGGAGGCCCTGACCAACACCCTCAAGCACGGCGGTACAGGCGCCCGCGCCACGGTGCGCCTGCGCTACCTTCCCGGCGAGCTGCGAGTAGACATCGACGATGACGGCGCGGGCGCCATGGCCCCCGCACCGGTCGGCGTGGGCGGCGGCCTGATCGGCATGCAGGAGCGAATCCACGCCTACGGCGGGGACGTGCGGGCCGGCCCCCGCCAGCCCGGCGGCTGGAACGTCTCCGCGCGGCTGCGCCTGGACGGCGGCGAGGCCGGATGATCCGGGTCCTGCTCGTCGATGATCAGTCCCTGCTCCGCATGGGCTTCCAGATGATCCTCAATGCCGAGCCGGACATCGAGGTGGTCGGCGAGGCCGCCGACGGGGCAACCGGGGTCAGCATGACATCGGCCCTGCACCCTGACGTGGTGCTGATGGACGTCCGGATGCCCGGCATGGACGGGATCCAGGCGACCGCCGCGATCACAGCCGCCGCCCCGGCCTGCAAGGTCCTGATCCTGACCACCTTCGACCTGGACGAGTACGTCTTCGCCGGGCTCAAGGCCGGCGCCAGTGGATTCCTCCTCAAGGACGCCCCGCCTGCTCAATTGCTAACCGCCATCCGCGTCGTGGCCGGCGGCGAGGCGGTCATCGCCCCCACCGCGACCCGGCGGCTCATCGACCAGTTCGCCTGCCTCCTCCCCGACCCCGGTCAGCAGCCCGACCGCAATGCCGTGCTTAGCAGGCTCACCGACCGGGAACGGGCCGTTTTCGCCCGGCTCGCCGCCGGGCTCTCCAACCGCGAGATCGCCGACGAGATGCACCTGTCCTAGGGAACCGTCAAGATCCATGTCGGGCGGATACGGGTTAAGCTCGACCTCCGCGACCGCGTCCAGGCCGTCGTGCTGGCCTACGAGTCTGGCCTCATCAAGCCAGGCAGCCAGTGACGCACTGTCCGGGCAGGATTGGAGAAGCGCCCTTGGTGGTCCCCGCGTAGGGTCGCTGACATGACACTTTCGATCACGCACACGCCCGTCTACTGCCTGGATCTGGACGCGTCCCTCGCCTTCTACACCGAGCGGCTGGGCTTCGAGCTGCGCGTCGACGTTCCCCTGGGTCCGCAGATGCGCTGGCTGACCGTCGCCGCGCCCGGTGATAACACCCACGAACTGCTGCTCGCCGCCATCGACCACCACATCTCCCCGGTCGACCGGCCCGCCATGCGCGACCTGGTCGCCAAGGGTGAACTGCCGGTTTTCCTCCAGGTCGACGATGTGAACAAGACCTTCGAGTCGCTGCGCGCCGCCGGTGTGGAGATCCTCCAGGAGCCCATCGACCAGCCGTACGGGGTACGCGACGCCGCGGTCCGCGACCCCAGCGGCAACCACCTTCGCCTTAGCCAGCCGCTCGCCCGCTGAGCTCCGCCGGGTCGGGCACCTCGAGGATGTCCACAGGCAGCTCTGAGTGCGGCAGGCGCTCCCCTGCCGGGTTCCAGGCTATCCCGCGGTCAGCCGCCGAAGCCAGCGGTGCGAAGCATCCTTCGCAGGTCGACCACGGTCTGCGTGTCGATGTCCTTGCCGGAAGGCGGCTCAATGAACTCGACATCGCCGCCAAGCCGCACCTCCAGCTTGCCGTCATGGCGCTCCGCGACCGTGCCCACCGCCTCAAGCAGCGACACCACGTCCTTCCACTCGATGTTGTGACTGGTCGGGTGCTCGAATATCTGGCGCAGCGTGTCCCGGTGATGGTTGTTCAGATGCTGGGGTTCCGTCATGTCGCGTCAACCTCCTGATCTCCCGCGACGGGCCTTCCCCGCCCGCCCCGGCGGGAAACGGCCGAACCGGTCGATCCGCCCGGACGTTGTCACAGGTAGACGACCATGGGAGGACTGCGGTGCCGATGCACCCTCAGCCCGGACAGAAGCTGAACGCTGGTTTTCAGCGACGTGTCGACGAGCAGGCCGCGAGCTACTCCCCGCAGTTGGAGCATGCCGGACAACTAGCCGCCCGTTTCGGATGCGGCCAGGTGGCGGGGGTCTTCACCACGCAGGTCGGCGGAAACGTCCCGCGCAGGGCGTATCTGGTGGGGGCGCTTCCGCTGCTCGGGATCCCCGTTCTGATGGCCGCCACCGCCGCCAGGGTCAGCGGAGTGCTGCCGTTGCTTTTCCTGTGGCCGTTCTTCGCGGGGGCATGGTTCGGCGTGAGCTTGTGGCGCGGGCGCACGCCGAAGCGCCGCGTCTGGTGGTACGCCTTCACCGAAGGATTCATGCTGCTCGACGATCAGCAGCAGCTCGCCGCCCCTGTGCGCTGGAGTCAGGTCACCTGGGTCAGCGAGGTCTGGACGCAGGTTTACCGGGTCGGCGAGGAGGAATCCCGCCCGGCGCTGACAGCATTCCGGCTGCATCTAGCGGACGGGCGGGCCGTTGAGATCTCGCGCTCCTTCCAGAACGTGCAGGACCCGTACGGTCCCGTCGGGCAGCTGGTCAAGCGCATCATGCCGGCCGCCAGCCAGGTCCTGCCAGACTTCCCCACCGTTGACCAGATCATCGCCGTCTACGCCATGCGCCGATGAGGCCAGGTACTGGTGCGGGCATACGCCGTTAGGGTGGTGCCGTGCGGCTTACCGTTCTCGGCGCGTGCGGCGCCTGGCCGGAGGCTGGCCAGGCGTGCAGCGGCTACCTGGTGGAGCACGACGGCTTCCTGCTGCTGATCGACGTCGGCTATGCGACGGTGCCGCGACTGCTCCAGCACGTCACCGCGAGCAGACTCGACGCGGTGTACATCAGTCACGGGCACCCTGATCACTGCGCCGACCTGAACCCGCTGCTTCGGGCACGGGCGTTCCGGGATGACCCGGCGCCGCCGCTGCCCGTGTACGCGCTGCCTGGAGCGCTCGACGCGGTGCTGGCGCTGGACCGCCCCGGCACGCTCGAGGGCGCCTGCGCACTGCACGAGTTCACCGCAGGCAGCCGCCTTGGCATCGGGCCATTCGACGTCGCGACCGCGCTTCTGCCGCACTCGATGCCCAACGCCGGCCTGCGGCTTGCCGCGGGAGACGCGGTACTCGCGTACACCGGTGACAGCGGCCCGGACCCGGCGATCGCGGACCTCGCGCGCGGCGCGGATCTACTGCTCGCCGAGGCGACCTTCGTCAGCGAGGTTCCGCCGGACTCGCGGGACTACCTATCCAGCGCCCGGCAGGCGGCCGGGCAGGCCGCGGTGGCCGGCGCGGGCCGCTTGGCCCTGACTCACCTGGCGCCTGGCACCGACCACGATGCCGCGAAAGCGGCCGCCGCGGCCGTGTACCACGGACAAATCAGCGTCGCTGCCGTCGGCCTGTCCCTGGAGGTCGGCTAGCCCAGCGCCTGACGCGTTTCCGCGGAAGCGCCTTGTGAAACCGTGCACAAGGTGGAGAACAGCGCCCATGTTGGCGGTGCCACCCATTGAGCCGAAACCAGTTACCGGCGGCATTGTGCAACCGGCGGGCGGCCCTCGTGTAAGCGATCACGAGGGCCGCCCGCCCCGGCCATTCCCCTGGACTGTCCCCTCGCGTGATAACAGCAAGAAAAGGCCGTGTCATCGGCGCTGAGTTTTACTTACGGGGGTTAGGTGTGGGGTGTGCTGGCGCTTCTTGCTGTTATCACCGCGTGTCTTGGCTTGCGGGACCTCAGATGTCAGTGCCGGGGGACGGCGCCGACGGTATAGGCCAGGTTTTCGATAACGTGAAAGATCGTGCGTGCTATTACCCCTACGATCCTCCACGTTAGTCTGATCTTGGTGCCTCTGGGAATGGCGTTACCGATGTGGGCACCGTGGGTGAGCAGGATAGTTGGCGGCGCTTCTTGCTGTTATCTCAGCGTGCGCGGAAGGCGTGTCGGGTCGGGCCGGGCAACGCATTTCTTCCGCCGCCGGATGCTCGCATGCCGAATGGGGCGGACCGGTGCGGTGATTGGGTTTACGCTCTGCCTGTGCGGCGAGTCTTGGCGGTTCTGAGCATGGCGTCCCTAGCGATGGGCCTCGCGGCGTGCTCTGGCAGTCCCACCCACCCGAAGCAGCCCGCGGCATCCGCCACGCTGCTGTCGCTGACCTGTTCCGATTCCGTCGGCCAGCAAGGGCGCAGTGGCGAAACCGTGGTCGGCGGGGTCGAAGGCCTGGTGCTGCCCGGATCGGACGACCCCGCGGGCCTGTACCCGATGAGGGCCGCCGGCGGCAGGCGGTACTACATCTACAAGGCCTTCCTGGCCGTCTCGCCTGCCGCGGCCCCGTTCGCGACGGTCTCGATCATCCGTCCCGCCGGGGCCAGGCTCGTGTACGGCTCGTCGTCGCGCATCGGCGCGCTGGTCAGCGCTCATACCGCACAGGCGCTCATCGCGGCCTCACGCACCAAGGTGCGGCTGCCTGTCTGCGGGTCCCGCTTCACGGGTTTCGTTGGCGGCATCGTCGTCGCCGGGCCGGCCTGCGTGACCTTCGAGGTGTCCTCGCCCTCGGCCCCGGCGGCGACCGTCAGCGTCCCGATCGGGCCGGGCAAGTGCGCCGTCGGCCTGTCCAGAACCTAGCCAGCACGCAGCGGCGCCGGGGCGCCGAGCGCCACGGCGAGTTCCGGCGGGACCGGGCGCTTGCCTGAGCCGTCAGTGGCCACGACCACGTAGACGGTGCGCGCGCTGCAGGTGACCTCTCCCCCGCTCCTGCGGGCCTCAAAGTCAATCGCGACGCTGGTAGTGCCCACGCGGGCGGTCGACACGGCAACGCGGAACTCCTCCGGCCAGCGCAGCCCGCTGGTCCAGTCGATCTCCGAATGAACGAGCTGCGTGTCGTACCCGGCCGCGATCAGGTCCTGGTAGCGCAGCCCGCGCGCGTCGAGGAACGCCGCGAACGCCTCGTCGAAATAGGTCAGGTACCAGGCGTTGAAGACGACACCTTGCGCGTCTGCCTCCATGTACCGCACCTGGAGCGGGAACTCGAAAACGTCACCCATGTTCGGCATAGTCGCACGGAGTAAGCTGCCAGCGGAGGCGAGGCCATGTACGGCGAGACCGTTGAGGTGAGCGAGGACGTCTACGCCTACGTCCAGCCAGACGGCAGCTGGTTTCTCAACAACACCGGCTTCCTCACCAGCCCGCACGGCGTGATCTCGATCGACGCGAGTTCCACCGAGCGCCGTACCCGCGCTTTCCTTGACGCGATCGCGAAGGTGACACCGCGACCGGTCCGCACGCTGGTCAACACCCACCACCATGGCGACCACACGTTCGGCAACTGCCTGTTCACGGGCGCCACGATCGTGGCGCACGAGCGGTGCCGGGAGCAAGTGCTCGCCTTCGGCCCGCCCGCGAACACCGGCATCTGGTCCGATGTCGAGTGGGGCGACCTGCCGCTGGCGCCGCCCTTCCTCACCTATGACACCGGCGTGACGCTGTGGTCCGGCGACCTGAGGTGCGACGTCCGCTACGTCGGCACCCCCGCTCACACCACCAATGATTCAATCATTCATATTCCGGAACGAGCGGTGGTCTTCGCCGGCGATCTGCTTTTCAACGGCGGCACGCCGTTCCTTTTGCTCGGCTCTATCTCCGGGGCGATCGAGGTCCTGCAGGAGGTGCTCCGCCCGCTCGGCGCGACCACGTTCGTGCCCGGCCACGGCCCGGTCTGCGGCCCGGAGGTGATCGATGACATGGTTGGCTACCTGCGCTTCGTCCAGGATCTGGCCCGCCAGGCCAGCGCCGCGGGGCTGTCCCCGCTGGACGCCGCGCGCCAGGCCGACCTAGGCGAGTACGCCGCCTGGACCGACGCCGAGCGCATCGTGGGAAACCTGCACCGCGCTTACGCCGAACTCGCCGGCGGGGAGCGCGGGGCGCCGCTGGATGTCGTCGCGGCGCTGACGGACATGGTCGCCTACAACGGCGGTCGGCCCCTCACCTGCCACGCCTAAGTGTTCGCGCTCGAACTCGCCGTCGCGGCGTTCGTCTTGTTCCTCGCGGGCGTCATTCGCGACACCCGCAGTTTCAGCAACGCGGTCTTCCTCGGCCTGGCGCTCGCCCTGGGGGCGCTCGGCTTCGCCGAGCGGCTGGCCGATTCCGGCGAGCAATCGGCCCGGCTGCTCATACTCGCGCTGTTCCTGCTGGTGGCCTTCGGGCCGTTCGTAGTCGCCGGCTACCTGGTCATCAACGGCATCACGGTGGCGCGCCTTGAGGGCCCGCGCCCGGCCAACCTGCTCTCCCTGCTTGCCGGGATCGGCATCGTCACGGTGATCGCGCTGGATGTGGCGGCCGAACGCGCGGACTCGGCCAGGCTGACCTTGTTCACCTCCGTCACAACCGTGCTGTTCGGGTACGTGTCGTTCCTATTCGTGTCGTACGTGATCTACGGGTTCATCTACGGCCGGATGACGGCCTACGGCAACGCCGACTACGTGGTCGTGCTCGGGTCCGGGCTCAAGGGGGGCAGGCGGGTAACCCCGCTGCTGGCGAGCAGGCTGGACCGGGGCCGGCGGGTCTACGAGACGATAGCGTCGCGCGGCGCGGGCGACCCGGTGCTGATCGTGTCCGGCGGTAAGGGAGACGACGAGCAGGTGTCCGAGGCGGACGCGATGGCGGGATACCTGACCGAACGGGGGTTCCCCGCCGGCCGGCTGGAGCGTGAGGACCGCTCAAGGACGACGGAGCAGAACCTCATTTTCAGCAAGGCCATCATGGACCGGTCCCGGCCGGATGCCAAATGCGTGATCGTGACGAGCAACTACCACGTGTTCCGGGCGGCGATCCTGGCACGTCGCGTCGGCGTCAACGGCCAGGTCACCGGCGCGCCGACGGCCGGCTACTACTGGCCAACCGCGATGATCCGCGAGTTCGCCGCCGTCTTCCTCAGTTACAAACTGATCAACGCCGGTGTCTGCGCGCTGATCATCGTCGTCCCTCTCGCCTACGAGCTGGTGAAATAGTGGCCCGCGTCTAGGTCCTCGATCAGGCCTGGCTCGGTGGGGCGCCAGCTGAACCGCTGCCGGGTCAGCGCGGCCGAGGCGGGCACGTCCCACGACGCGAACAGGGCGAACAGGCCGAAATGAGCGTCCGCCTCCGCGCGGGAGACGCTGGCGACCGGCAGGTTCAGATGCCGGCCGATGACCTCGGCCATATCCCGGAACGGCACGCCCTCGTCGCCGATAGCGGCCAGGCGCGTCCCCGCGGGCGCCGACTCCAGGGCAATCCGGAACAGGCGGGCGGCGTCGAGCCGGTGCACCGCGGGCCAGCGGTTGGACCCGTCGCCGACGTAGGCCGACAGGCCTTTCGCGCGCGCGATGCCGATGAGAGCGGGGACGAAGCCGTGATCGCCCGCGCCATGCACCGACGGGGGCAGGCGCATCGCGACCGCGCGCACGCCTCGCCCGGCGAACGACAGCACCGTCCGCTCCGAGACCCGGGGATAGGACGGGTCGTCGGGAACGTCGTCGTCCTCCGTCGACAGGCGGCCGGGTACCGGCACGATCCCGGCGGCCACGACCAGGGGCCTGCCGGAGCCGGCCAGCGCCTCGCCGAGCGCCTCGATGGCATGTTCGTCGGCGCGCGCGGCGGCCGCGGGGTCACCTGTCGCGGAGAAGTCGTGGATGTAGGCGGTGTGAATCACGCCGTCCGCCGCGGCGGCGCCGTCATGCAGGCTGGCCAGATCGCTGAGGGCACCGCGGTGCACCTTGGCGCCTGCCGCACCGAGGGCCGCGGCGGCCGAGTCCGAGCGGGCCAGGCCGGTAACTTCATGCCCCGCCTCAAGCAGTTCGGCGACCACGGCGGAGCCGATGAACCCGGTCGCACCGGTAACGAAGATACGCATGGTTTTAGTCAATGCGGGCCTGCGGCACGTGTCCAAGACCTGTTCCGCATAGGGCGATACGATTTAGGCATCACCGCTGAGAGCAAAGCAGAAACGCCGCCGCCCGCCGACCTCGACTTGCGGCTGGTGCGGTACTTCACCGTCGTCGCCGAGCACCGGCACTTCGGCCGCGCCGCCGCCGCGCTGCGCGTTGCGCAGCCCTCGCTGAGCCGGCAGATCCGCCGCCTCGAGCAGCAGCTTGGCGCCCGGCTGCTCGACCGCACCCCACAGGGCACCCGGCTCACCGAGGCCGGCGAGGTGTTCCTCCCCCGTGCCAGGGCGCTGCTGCGATCCGCCTCCCAGGCCGCGGCCAGCACCCGTGCCGCCGCCCAGCCCAGCCGGATCACGATCGGCTACACCGTGAACTTGATCATCACCCCGGCGGTGCGCGAACTGCGCCGCCAGCACCCGGACGCCGACGTCCAGACCCTGCACCTGCCGTGGACCGAGCCGCGCGAGGCGCTGCTCGGTCACCGGGTGGACGCGGTCGTCGCCCGGCTGCCGATCGAGACCAGCCAATTGCACGTGAGCATCCTCTACGACGAGCCGAGGGCGCTGCTGATACCGCTGGACCACCGGCTGGCCGGCAAGGAGTCGGTCACCCTCGACGACATCGCCGGCGAACCCATGCCCCGGGTCCCGGACGCGGCACTGAACGCCTACTGGCGCATCGACCCGCGGCCAGACGGCAGCCCGGCGCCTGACGGTCCGCTCGTCGCGGGTGTCGAGGACAAGATCGAGCTCATCGCCGCCGGGCAGGCGGTAGCGATCGTTCCGTCTGGCGGCAGCGTCCGTCCCGACCTGACCACGGTCCCGCTGCACGGCGTCGAACCCGGCCATGTCGTGCTCGCCACCCGCGCCGGTGAGCGCAGCCGGCTGGTGGCGGCGTTCACCAAGTGCGCGCACGCTCTGCTCACCGGCCCCCGGTAGCGTCTGACCTGTGATCGATGAGGTAACGGAAGCCGCGGTGTTCGGCCCGGACCAGCCGCAACGATTTCTCACCGCCTGGTACGGGCCGCCATTGCGGGAAGCGCCGCAATGGGTCGCCAACGGGCTGCCCCAGGCCCTGGTCGACTGGCACCGGCAGGTAGCCAGGTGGGACGCGGTGATGCGGCAGAACCAGGTGCCGTTCCAGCGGACGATGGACGAGGACGTGCTGCTCGTCGGAATCGAGAACGAGCACGTCTGGCTGTGGGGCGTGCGGGACGACGGCGACAACCCGATGGTCTGGGAGCGGCGCAATGACCCGGGAACGGACTGGACGCGGACCGGCGAGCACCTGGACGAGTTCCTGTGGCATTTCACCCTGGTCGAAGCCCTCTGCAGCCATTACATGCTGCAAACTCACGACGCGACATGGGCCGACGTCGAGCGGTTCACGCGAGACTGGACCGAGCTGGACGTCAAGCCATGGCGGTGGCCCGGGCCGAACGCGGCCTTTTGGACCAGGGACAAGCTGATCGCGTGGACCCTGGTCAACCATCGGGTCGAAGAGCCGGTCACCGCCGTCAGCCCCTACTCGATCGTCGTCGGCGCCAGATCCAACGACGACCTCGCCGTCGCCGACGACGCGGGCATCTCGTGGTCCTGGGACTCACGCACCGAGCGCCAATAGCACCGTCACGCGAGCCCGGTGTCGGCCTGGTTTTCGATAACGCGAAAGATCCTCCAGGTTCTGACCTGGAGGATCTTTCGCGCTAATCCGATCTTGGCGGCCCCTGGGACTGGTGCGGCAGCCGCCGGGGTGACAGGACCAGGGGCGCGGGCGCTTCGCTATCTGCAAACACCGGTTCAAGCGGCCGCACGCTCGGCACCTTGACAAGTCCGCAGACCGAGTCGTGCGACACCTCCCTGACCGTCCCGATCTACCGCAATCATCGGCTCGGTGCCTGGCCTGCGGCGGCGTCGGCAGACCTGGTTTCAGACGGGCGCTATGCGCCCTGCGTTTGGCGGAGCAGGGCGGCTCGGCTGGGGCCGAGGTCGAAGTCCGCCCGCACTTCGGCGAGGACCGCGGCCAGGGCCTCGGCGGGGTCACCGGGGTCTAGGAGCAGGCCGTCGCGGCGGCCGCGCAACGCCGTCAGGGATCTGCGCATCCGCTCGATGGCGGCCACGGCCTCCCAGCGTCGCCCGCGGATCATGGCCTTGCGGGCGCCGATGGCGTCGCGGACCAGCTCGTCAAGCAGCCGCTGCTCGTCAGGCACGCCCCGGTTCGCGGCCCCGGCCGCGGCCAGCTCTTCAGTGGAGACGGTGCCGGCTATGACCTGGGTGGTGGCGATGATGTTCGGGCTGGTGTCATGCAGCGGGTGCCAGCGGATCGAGACTTCCTCGGCGGAATCGAGCACTACGTCGGCCGAATCTCCACGCGTGATGACGATGACCGCGCGCGCCCCGAACAGCTCGGACACCTCGCCGGCGGGTTCCACCGGCGCGCGGTCCCCGACGACGATGTCAAAGTCGACGTCGGACAGCTCATGCCACGTGCCGGCGCTCACCGAGCCGAACACCGCGATCGCGCGGATCCGCTCGTCGTCCGCGTAGTGAGCGACAACGTGGTCAATGAGCGCGCGGTGCGCGCCGCCGCCAAGCGCAGCCATGCCCGGCAGGGTAACCCGCCCGGCCGCCGGCCCGACAGCGAATTACCCGCGGGAGAATGTGTCAGATGGCAGCGCATTGGCACTGCCCCAGCCGAGGCATGGCGTGATGCGCTAACGGGGTGAGTCGGGAGGGCTGTCTTGGCAGAACCGTCACTAGACATCGCGGCCGCGCTGGCCGGCCGGGACAAGCTGCTGCGGGACGCGTGCGATCGCGCGCTCAGGTACCTGGGCACTGTCGCGGAACGACCGGTCGCGCCGGGCCCGGCGGCCGTCGCCGCGCTGGCCGAGCTGGACTTCGACCTGCCGCGGCGTGGCCTGCCGGACGCCGACGTGATCAGGATGCTCGACGAGACCGGCTCGCCCGCCACCGTGGCGAACGGCGGTCCCCGGTATTTCGGCTTCGTCATCGGCGGCACGCTGCCCGTGGCGCAGGCGGCCTCCTGGCTGACCGCGGCGTGGGACCAGAACAACGCGCTTGACGTGATGTCGCCGGCCGCCGCCCGGCTCGGCGCGGTCGCGCTGCGCTGGGTCGGGGAGCTTCTCGGGCTCCCCGCCGGCGCGGGCGGCGGCTTCGTGACGGGCGCCACGATGGCGAACGCGGCCTGCCTGGCAGCCGCCAGGGACACGGTGCTCAGTAGGCACGGGTGGGACGCGACGGGGCAGGGACTAGTTGGCGCGCCGCCCGTGACGGTCGTGGTGGGCGCCGAGGTCCACGCCACCGTGCGCAAGGCGCTCGGCATCGTCGGCCTTGGCCGCGACCGCGCCCTGGTGCTGCCCGTGGACAGTCAGGGACGGATCGACCCGCGCGGCCCGCTTCCGGCGATCCACGGCCCTGCGATCGTCTGCCTGCAGGCGGGGAACGTGAACACCGGCGCGAGCGACCCGTTCCCCGCGCTGACCGAGTGGGCCAAGGGCCACGGCGCGTGGGTGCATGTCGACGGCGCGTTCGGCTTGTGGGCCGCGGCGGCGCCCGCGACCGCCGGCCAGGTCAGCGGGATCGCCGCCGCGGACTCATGGGCGACCGACTGTCACAAGTGGCTGAACACCACCTATGACTGCGGCGTCGCGCTGGTCCGCGACCAGTCCGCGCTGGCCGCCGCGATGGGTGCCGAGGCGTCCTACCTGCCGGGCCAGCCAACGGAGGGCATGCACCTGACTCCGCAGTCGTCGTCGCGGGCGCGCGGCGTCGAGGTCTGGGCCGCGCTCGCCGGGCTAGGCCGGGACGGCGTGGCCGCGCTCGTGGATAACTCGTGCGCGCTCGCGCGCCGTTTCGCCGACGGGCTGCGGACGGCGGGGTTCGAGGTGCTCAACGACGTCGTGCTCAACCAGGTGCTCGTCTCGTTCGGCCCGGCGGAGCGCACGGACGCGGTGATCGCCGCGGTGCAGCGTGACGGCACCTGCTGGTGCGGGCCGACCACGTGGCAGGACAGGCGCGCGATGCGGATCAGCGTCAGCGGCTGGAACACGACACAAGACGACATCGACCGCAGCGTCGCTGCGGTGCGCGCCTGCGCCGCCCGGGTGTAGCGGGGGCGGCGCAGGCGCGTGCCTGCGGTCTACGGCTCCAAGCTGGCCGGGATCGAGTCGCTGTGCCCGGACGGCCGTTCGGTGTGGCCGCTGCTGTCATAGATCTTCACCCAGTGCACCGACGGGAACTGCTTCAGCGTCGGCATGATCTCGTTGGCGACGGTGAACGTGGATCCGCCGCTGCTGAGATGCCCGGTGAGCTGGATCCTGGCCACGCCACCGGAGATGGTCAGGTTCTTGAACCCGGTCGCTCCCGAGGTGACGAACCGCAGCCCGCTGGTGAGCTCGGGCTGCGTCGGTCCGGCGAACAGCCGCTGCATGGCGCCGATCGCGGTAGCGGGCGGGATCACCGGCCGGCTAACCGGCTGAGTGAAGGGGGCGTGGCCGGTCGCGAACCGGTGCGCGTTAAGGAAGTAGTCGCGGACCGGGACCGTCTTGTAGGGGGTCCGCACATCGATGACTACCCGGCTCGGCCCGGTCAGGGTGAACATGTGGACGGGTTCCGCACGCGCGACCCCCACGCCGAAGCTGAGCACCGCCTCGAAGTCACCCGCGTTGACCACCTGGATGATCCCCGGCAGCGGGAACGTGCGCCGCGCCGCTCCGTAGGTGCCGTGCCCATGCGCATCGTGCCCGTTGGCAGCTGAGAACCGGACCTGCAGCAGTGCGCTGCCGACCACACTCACCGGCAGGCCGGACCCATCCGCGATGATCGCGGACACGTAGCGGACGCTGCGCTGGGCGGGCAGACCTCCGCTGAACTGGAACACCAGCCGGTCATAGCCGGGATGGTGCGCCGCGGATATCTGGACAAGGGTGGGGGCCGTCGCTCCGGCCGCCGCACCCGCTGTTGCCGCCGTGACGGTGCCAGCGCCCAGCCCGGCGAGCGCTAGTGTCATGGCCGCGACACGAAGCCTGAACATGATGTCTCCTCCTCCGCTCGACTTACGTTACGAATTCAGAGTGCGGCAGCCGCCCAACCGGCAGCTCACCGCTACATCACAGTTCGTTCACAGCCCGTCGTCCTCGATCAGCCAGCGCGGCGGATCGGCCCCCGTTTCCTCGCGCCAGGCGTCACGAAACCCGTCGGGATCTACCTGGTACAAAGCCCTCAGCGTCACCCCGTCGAACCTGGATTCCGCGCCGAGCTCGACCAGCAGACGCCAAGTCTGTGCCAGCAGCCGAACGTTCTGGTTCATGAACCCCGCGAGCCGCGCCTGCGGCCCGTCCGTCTTCCGGTCCGGGGACGCCCGGACGCACATCCGGCACCCGGAATGATCGTCGCCGGGTTCAGGTCCCTGCCAGTACGGGCCGTGGGCCGCCCCCTCCCATGGCGCCTGCCGAGCCCAGGTGTAGCCCGCGGTCACCAGGCCAACGGTGTCGGACGGCTCAAGCCGGTCCCCCGAGGTACGGATGGAGCTCTGGTTCAGCGCGCTTCGGAAATCAGCCGATTGCGGATCGTCGAGACCGCTCAGGTAGCCACGGAGATCGGCGGCCCAGCTCTCGGCACCGGCGCCCCAGGTCATTTCCTCTGTCCAGACGGCGAGATAGGCGTCCTGTACCGCGCCGATGTAGTCCAGCCACAGCCCGGAGATCTCCCCGAACACGTGCGGCCACCGGCGGCTCCAGTCCTCCAGCCGGGTACGCGACCGCTTGACGCATTCGGTCGTTGGCTGGATCACGGCCGCGTAAGGAGAGCCGTCGTGGATACCCGGCCACGTCACCAGGCCATTGGCATCGAAGAGCGAAAGCCACAGGATCGGCACGCAATAGTTCGCCCCGAGCAAGGCATCGCGGAAATACCTGCCGTCGTGGTCCCACGGAGGATCGGTCGAGTACATAGCCAGGAGCAACGCACGGTTGGCCACCCACTCAGCCTAAAGGCCCGCTTCGCGAGGCCGGCGCGCTAGTCGGTGCCCGCCTCCATCGCCGCCCGATCGAGCATTTCGTCGTCGCCGGGCACTTCCGTGCGCGACGCGGCCTGGCCGCGGGCCGCGATCGCCTTCGCGCCACCCTCGGACATCGCGCCGATCAGCCCGTGCGAGGCCGCCTGCTCGGCGCCGATCAGCGCCGGGTGCGCGCTGCCGACCATGCCGAGCCTGGCGTACTGCTCGAGCTTGGCACGCGAGTCGGCGATGTCCAGGTTGCGCATGGTCAGCTGGCCGATGCGATCGACAGGACCGAACGCGGAGTCCTCGGTCCGCTCCATCGACAGCTTGTCCGGATGGTAGCTGAACGCCGGTCCCGTGGTCTCCAGGATGGAGTAGTCCTCACCGCGGCGCAGCCGCAGCGTCACCTCGCCGGTGATCGCGGTGCCGACCCAGCGCTGCAGCGACTCGCGCAGCATCAGCGCCTGCGGGTCCAGCCAGCGGCCCTCGTAAAGCAGCCTGCCGAGCCGCCGTCCCTCGATGTGGTAGCTGGCCAGAGTGTCCTCGTTGTGGATCGCGTTGACAAGCCGCTCGTACGCCGCGTGCAGCAGCGCCATGCCAGGCGCCTCGTAGATGCCCCGGCTCTTGGCCTCGATGATGCGGTTCTCGATCTGGTCCGACATGCCAAGGCCGTGCCTGCCGCCGATCGCGTTGGCCTCAAGCACCAGGTCGGTGGCGGATTCGAAGTCCTTGCCGTTGATCGTCACCGGTCGCCCCTGCTCGAAGCCGATCGTGACGTCTTCGGCGGGTATCTCGATGGCCGGGTCCCAGAACCGCACGCCCATGATCGGATCGACAAGCTCGATGCCCGCGTCGAGGTGCTCAAGCGCCTTCGCCTCGTGGGTGGCGCCCCAGATGTTCGCGTCGGTGGAGTAGGCCTTCTCGGTGCTGTCCCGGTAGGGAAGGTCGTGGGTGAGCAGCCACTGGGACATCTCCTTGCGGCCGCCGAGCTCGGTCACGAAGTCGGCGTCAAGCCAGGGCTTGTAGATCCGCAGCGCGGGGTTGGCCAGCAGGCCGTAGCGGTAGAACCGCTCGATGTCGTTGCCCTTGAAGGTGGAGCCGTCGCCCCAGATCTGCACGTCGTCCTCGAGCATCGCGCGCACGAGCAGCGTGCCGGTGACCGCCCGGCCGAGCGGGGTGGTGTTGAAGTACGCGCGTCCGCCGGACCGGACGTGGAACGCGCCGCAGGCCAGGGCCGCGAGCCCCTCCTCCACCAGGGCGGCGCGGCAGTCGACGAGCCGGGCCACCTCCGCGCCATAGGCCGTGGCGCGCGCGGGCACGGCGGCGATGTTCGGCTCGTCGTACTGGCCGATGTCCGCGGTGTAGGTGCAGGGCACCGCGCCCTTCTCGCGCATCCACGCGACCGCTACTGAGGTGTCGAGGCCGCCGGAGAAGGCGATGCCGACACGTTCGCCGACTGGCAGGGAGGTTAGGACCTTGGACACGGTCAAATTATATGCACACCACTGCATATTCATGCAAGCCGGGAGGTAGGAGCCTCGCTTTCGATATCCGTCAGCTGACCGATGTCTTGTCACTGCAACTTGCACGACGATTTGCAGCGCAACCGGCAGGAAGGAATCCCGATGTTCAAGGCACCAATGCGTGTCCTGTCGCCGGCCGCCGCGCTCGTCCTGCTGTCCGTGGCGGGGTGCGGCGGGCTGCTTGGAGCCGGCGCGAGTGAGGCGCCCGGCGTCGGCGACCTGGAGCAGACCACGCTGAACGTGGGCGTAGTCCCGGCGGTCGATTCCGCGGGGTTCTTCGTCGCCCTGCACGAGGGGCTGTTCGCCAAGCAGGGGCTGACGATCAACTACACGCCCGCCATCAGCAGCGACACGGTGATCGACAAGCAGGTGGCCGGCGGGTACGACATCACTGGCGGCAACTACGTCTCCTACGTCCAGCACGTCGCGCTGGACCATCAGCCGCTTGAAATCATCGCGGAGGGCTCGGTGATGCAGCCGGGCACGCAGGCGATTTACACGATGCCCAGCTCGAGTATCAAGTCACTGACCGAGCTCAAGGGCCACCTGCTCGGGATCAACGCCCCCGGCAACATCAACTACCTGCTCGCCGCCGCCGTGCTGACCCAGAACGGGATCACGCTGGGCCGTGTGCGGTTCCCGGCACAGCCGATCCCGTTTCCGATGATGGCCGGCGAACTCGCCGCCGGGAAGATCGACGCCGCCGCGCTGCCCGAACCGTTCGCCACCGCGGCCGAGGAGCAGTACGGCGCGGTCGAACTCGCCGACCTCAACCAGGGCGCCGCCGACAACTTCCCGATTCTCGGCTACGTGGCGACGAAGACCTGGGTGCAAGAGCACCCCAGGACACTGCGGGCGTTCCTCACGGCGCTCGAGCAGGGTCAGGAGATCGCCGACACGAGCAGGTCCGCGGTCGAGCAGGCGATGGAGACGCTGAAGGGGCCGATGAACGGCCAGGTGCCGCCGATCGTCGCTGCGGTGATGGCGCTCAACAGCTACCCGATCGGCGTGGACAGGGCCAGGCTGCAGCGGGTCCCGGACGTGATGTTGCAGTTCGGGCTGCTGCACGCGCGATTCGACATCGCCCAGATGCTCAGGCCCTAGCCGGAGGCAGGCGCCGGCGCTGGCGCCGGGGCCGGGGCGGCGGCCCGGTAGCGCCGGAACGAAGGCAGCGCCGCGGCGATCACCGCCGTGCCGGCGATGGCGAGCACGCCGCCGCTCAGCGCGCTGATCACCGGTGACGTCAGCGAGCCCACCGCGCCCGCCTCCAGCGATCCGAGCTGGCCGCCGCCGGCGCCGACCACGTAGTCGGCGGCGTTGACCCGGCCGCGGAATTCGTCCGGCGTGAGTGTCTGCACGATGATGCCGCGCATCGTCACCGTGACAGTGTCCGCGGCGCCGGCGATCGCCAGGGCCAGCAGGGTCAGCCACAGGCTCCGCGCGACCGCGAACACGGCGAACCCGGCGCCCCACACGCTGACCGCGATCAGCATCGCGAGCCCTTGCCGCGACACGTGCTTCACCGGCCCCGACAGCACCGCGCTCACCAGTCCCCCGACGCCGATCGACGCCGTGAACAGCCCGAGCGTCCGCGGGTCGCCGCCGAACCTGGCCGCGTTGATCGCGGGGAACAGCGAGGTCGGCAGGGCGAAAAACGTGGCGTTCACGTCGGTCAGGAACGCGCCCGCGACGACCGGGCTGCGCCGGATGAAGGCAAGGCCGGCAGTGACCGCCGACAGCCGGGTCCCCGCGACGGCGCCCGGGGCCGCCGGCATGGGCGGCAGCCGCGCCACTCCGTAAAAGCCCGCCGCGAAGCTGATCGTGTCAAGAAGGTAGCAGCCGCCAAGTCCCAGATGTGGCGCGGCTACGACGACCCCGGCGAGCGCCGGGCCCGCGATGATCGCGGTCTGGAATGTCAGCCGCTCGAGCGCCAGCGCGGCGGGCAGCTGGTCGGCCGGGATCAGCGCCGGGGTGAGTGTGCGCCGGGCGGGCGTGTTCACCGCGCCGACCGCGGACTGCACGCAGAGGAGGACGTAGAGGGGCCACACCCGGTTCAGGCCAAGGTAAGCCAGCGCGGCCAGCGCCGCCGACGCCGCGACGGCGCAGCACATGCAGCCGAGTATGACCTTGCGGCGGTCGACCGCGTCGATGAGCGCGCCGCCGAGCAGCCCGAGGGCGAGCATCGGCACCAGCGACACCAGGCTGAGCAGGCCGACCGCGGCCGGCGACCTGGTGAGGTCGTAGACCTGCAGCGGGATGGCGAAATAGGTGAACGCGCCGCCGATCGTGGAGAGCGTGCTTCCCACCCATAGCCGCCGGTACGCCGCGGACGCGCGCAGCGGGGTGATGTCGGCGAGCAGCTGCACGCCTCCAATATAACAGCACTTATACAAGTGCTGTTATATTTATGGGCTGTGATAGAAGACCCCACGGTCCACAGCTTGTGGCGGCCGCTGCGCCAGCTGCTCGACGTGATGGACGCGGACATCGCCCGCGTCTACGCGCGGGCCCAGGTCGACGACCTCAAGCCGACGTGGGTGATGGAACTGCTCAGGCTGCACGCGCGTGGCCCGATGACGATCGCCGAGCTCGCCAAGTCCGTGCACAGGACCCACTCGGCGATGAGCCAGAAGGTCGCCGCGATGCGCGCCGCGGGCTGGGTGCGCACCACCGCGGGCGCGGACGCGCGCAGCAAGCTGGTCACCCTCACCCGCAAGGCCGAACGAGCCGTCCCCCGCCTAGCCGCCGAATGGCGGGCCACGGAGGCGTCGATCGCCGAACTGGAGGCGGAGATCCCGTACCCGCTCAGCCGGGTGGTGACCGACATCAGCGCCGCGCTCGCGCGCAGGAGCTTCAGCGACCGGATTGCGGAAAAGCTGGCCAACGACCCAAACTGGCACTGACGGGTCGAAAGGGGCGCAACCGTGGAGGAGTTGGCCGAGGGTCCCGCGCTGCCCGAGGCCCCCGCCACGGCTAAGGCCCGGCGCCGCGGCCCTTTTTCTCTGTTCCGAACGGGGGCGTCCCGTCGCCTTGCCGGCACAATCCTCGTCGCCGGGGTCGGCGTGGTCATTGTCATCCTCGAGCGGCACACGCTGGCGAAATCGCTGCACGTGCTCGCCGCCGCGAGCCCGGGGTGGCTGCTGCTCGCGCTAGCCGCCGAGGCGGCGTCGCTGACCGCGTTCGGGCTGAGCCGTCGGGGGCTGCTGCGCGCCAACGGGCACAAGATCGGCCTCCGCAAGGTCATGGCGATCACGTACGCGAGCAACGCCCTGTCGCTGTCGGTCCCGGTCGCCGGCGCCGAACTCGCCGTCGTCTACTCCTTCAGGCAGTTCCGCAAGACCGGCCTGGACGCGGCCACCGCCACATGGTCGCTGACCGTCTCGTGGATCTGTTCCACGTCCGCGCTCGCCGTGCTGCTCGCGGCCGGCGCCGCCCTGCACGGCGCGTCGCCCGCGTCGGCCGCCGGGTTCGCCGGCGCGGCCCTGTACCTGGTACCCGCGGCTGGCGCGCTGCTCGCGCTGCGCTTCGACCGTGCCCGCGCGGCGGCACGCGCCGTGCTCGCCTGGTTCGCCGCGCTGAGCCGGCGGGTGCTCGGCAAGCCGGATGAAGGGTCCGCGGGGGTAGACCGCTTCCTCGACGAGGTGTCAAGCACCCGGCTGTCGCCGCCCGGCTACGCGTGGGTGTTCGGCATGGCCGTCGCCAACTGGGCCTTCGACTGCGCGGCGCTGGCGTTCGCCATCCACGCGATGGGCGTTTCCGTGCCCTGGCATCACCTGCTGCTCGTCTACGGCGCGGGCGCCGCGGTCGGCAGCACCGGGCTGACACCAGGCGGGTTCGCGCTCGTCGAACTCGCCCTGACCGCGGCCCTGACCGCGTCTGGCCTGCACGCCTCGAGTGCCCTGGCCGCCGTGCTCGCCTACCGCGTCGTCAACTTCTGGCTCGTGCTGCTCGGCGGCTGGATCGCGATGGCTGGCCTTTCTGGCCCACCCGCGAACGAGCACAACCGCGGACCGGCAAGATGAGCATGTGATCGACCCCCGGCACCGCAACACCGCGCTGCTCGTCTCCGGGTGCTTCTTCATGGAGATGCTCGACGGCACGATCGTCACCACGGCGATCCCGCAGATGAGCCGGTCGCTGCACGCCAGGCCGGCCGCGGTGGGCCTGGTGATCACCGCGTACCTGCTGACGCTCGCCGTGCTCATCCCGCTGAGCGGCTGGCTGACCAGGCGGTACGGCAACCGGGCGGTGTTCTTGACGGCCATCGCGATCTTCACGCTGGCCTCGGTCGGCTGCGCGGTCAGCGTTAGCCTGCCCGAACTCGTCGCGATGCGGGTGCTGCAGGGCGCCGGCGGGGCGATGATGGTCCCGGTCGGCCGCACGATGGTGGTCTCCATGGCCGACAAGGAAGACCTGCTGCGGATCACCTCCTACGTCGTCTGGCCCGGGCTGCTCGCCCCGGTCATCGCGCCGCTGGCCGGCGGCCTGATCACCACCTACGCGTCCTGGCACTGGATGTTCATCATCAACGTGCCGCTCGGGATCGTCGCGTTCGCCGCGGCGTCGCACCTGGTGCGGGACGGCGACAGGGGCGCCGCTCCCCCGCCGCTTGACTGGGCCGGCGTGCTGCTCACCTGCGCCGGGCTTGGCGGGCTCACCTACGCCGCGCACCTGGTCTCGCTGCCGGCCCCGCCGGCGGCGCAGACCGCCGCGGTCGCCGCGGCGTCCGCCGCGCTGCTGGCCGGCGCGGTGCGGCATCTGCGCCGCGCCGCCCACCCGCTGCTCAACCTGCGCACGCTGCGAGTGCCCACGTTCCGGGTGTCCCAGTTCGGCGGCACCGCCTACTGGTTCGTCGTCGGCGCCACGCCGTTCCTGCTTCCGCTGCTGTTCCAGACCCAGTTCGGCTGGTCACCGGTGAAGTCGGGCGCCGTCACCGCGTTCATCTTCGTCGGCAACGTCGGGATCAAGCCGTTCACCACGCCGCTGATCAACCGGTTCGGGTTCCGCTGGCTGCTCGTCGTCTCAACCGTCGGCACTGCGGTGGTCATGATCGCGCTCGGGTTCACCACCGCCGCTACCCCGCTTCCGGTCATCGCCGCGCTCACCCTGGTCAGCGGCATCACCCGGTCGACCGGGCTGACCGTGTACAGCACGGTTGGCCTGGCCGACATGGCGCCCGAGCTGATGCGCGACGCCAACACGCTGTACGCGATGAGCATGCAGCTCGGCGCGGGCCTGGCCATCGCCGCCGCCACGGTGGCGCTGCGGCTCGGCGGGCTGTTCCCCGGCGGCACCGGCCTGGGCGGGTACGGCAAGACCGCGTACACCGTGGCGTTCTGCCTGCTGGCGCTGATCGCGGTGGGCAACCTCGCGGAGGCGCTGCGGATGGACCAGCGGGCCGGGGACTCCGCGCGCCGGCCCCCGGTGGCGGCCGCATCCGCGCAGACCTCCCCAGTCCCCCCGCAGACGTTAGGCGCCCGCCACCACCCTGATGACGACCAGGCCGGTTACCACGGCCACGACTCCGGCGATGAGCAGCCACGCGAGCGGGTTGCCGAAGTTGAGCGTCCAGCCGACACCGAACCTGGCGCCGACCATGACGGACGGGTCGTCACGGTTGACGTAGAGCAGGCCCGCCTTCCAGAACCGGTCGTCGTCCCGGTCGGTCGCCGCCCCGGCCTTGGCCGCCGGCCCGGGTCGGACGCCGCCGACGGACAGCCGGCTGCCGCCCTGGCCGCCGCGCAGCATGACTGCCAGCAGGAGGGCGAGGCCAGCGGCGAACGGCAGCACAGGCAAGGCGCCCGCGATTCCCGTGGGCCGGTAGACGTGCCAGGCCCGCAGCGCGGCGAGCAGCAGGGTCAGGTTCACGAGGGCGGCCAGCGTCAGCACGGCCTTCGTCACGGTGGTAAGGAACGCGCGGTAGCGGCGCGTGGCTGCCTCGGGGTCGGTGGCGTCGATGTCAGGCCGGGAGCGGTAGACGAGCAGCGTCAGCCCGGACCACAGTGCGGTGACGTAGACCTGGCCGCCCACGGTGGCGAAGACCTTGACGGCCGGCTCGTGCAGGTGCGGGTAGCGGAGCACGCCGATGATCACGCTCGCCGCGATGACCGTCAGGGCCGGCGCCAGCCAGCGCACAGGGTAACGGGGCGGGCTGGTGCGCCAGCTTGTGTCGGCGGCCACCACCTGCCTGTGTCCGGCGAACCATTGTTCGGTGGTCTTGGCGGCGGCGATCCTCGCCCGCGCCCGCCAGAAGCACCCGAGGTCGGCGGCCACCTCAACCAGCAGAATGATCCTGGCCAGCCACCACGACCCGTGTCCCCCGAGCGCGAAGGCCGCGGCGGTGCAGGCGACGGCGATCGCCGCGGTCCGCCAATAGTAAGCGCGCCGCTGGCGCATGATGACCGGGGCTGATGCTCGCTCCGCCGGCACCCGGACGCCGAATTGCAGCGTCGGCCTGTTGACCGCGGGCGTGACGCACATCGCCGCGCCCAACAGCGGCACCATGACGTCCGCGCTAAGGCTCGCCGTGCTCATGACTCAACCCTTCCACTCCAGG
>Ga0126381_100001607_pt1 | contig 24172 bp, 20 predicted proteins | sample PanSoiMetPlot_28_FD_96465 | JGI IMG/M metagenome (GOLD analysis project Ga0126381, IMG submission 96465) | Tropical forest soil microbial communities from Panama - MetaG Plot_28 | ecosystem: Environmental > Terrestrial > Soil > Tropical forest > Bulk soil | place: Panama | collected 2016-02-17 | reverse complement strand
TTGCACCATACGGCTTTTATCAATCTCCATGAACTTGCGATATTCGGCGGAGAAGACTAACGGGGGTGGGTGCCCGAAGTTCACGAATCGGAAATAGCCATAGGGGTGCACTTCGCCGTAAAGCATCGTTGCTATCTCCTGGGCGCTCTCTTTCTCGCTTCTGCCTAGAGCATTTCGTGCGGTGACCGACTGGGCCAACCTCACGTTGATCCTCTCGAATAGCTCCGGCGTCGCTTTCCCTCGCCGATCGAGTTCGGAGAGCATTAGGGCATGAAACGTGTCGTGGACCGTCGATGCGATTTTTGCTGAAATGATTCCGTGACCTTGAGCGTCCACAAGCAGGACCCCCGCGGTGGTATAAAACTCGCGCAAGTCTTCGGCGACCCGCACCTGTTCCGAGCTGCGCGCCTGTCGGTATGCGGTTTCCATTTCGGGGTTGTAATCCGGCCTCGACTTCAGCCAATTGACGTGATCGTCCACCGAATTGCGCGGCGCCGCGCCTGCCGGGAGCGGTTCGAGGTACTCCTTTGATAGCTTCAGGGCCCGCTGAATGCGGGCGTCGATGTCGTATCGCTGCTGAAAGTTTATGTACTCAAACAGGTCGCCACCGACCGTTCCCGCGGGAATGGAGTTGCCGTACATCTCGATTCCTTGCACATGCGGAATGGCACCTTCCACCGGCATCAGCCGCTTGCGCAGATATTCATCAATACTTGGAGCGGTGTAGGCTTTTGCCATAAGAGCATTTAAGGGCGACGCGTTTCATTACTTCGATCCCTGCCTCCCTCGGCCCTGATATGAGGATGCAGCACTCCATGCGCTAGCGTCCATTGTATTTTGCCAAGGCGGCGCCATCACGGGCTCCGTCAAGCGCCGACCTCTTCCACCCGAGCGTACCAGTCAAGCGTGTGCAACCCCTTCTCGCGCAATTCTGACCGCCTTTGACGAGCGGGGAAGCGCGTTGTAAGCGTCTTACGGGCGGTTGCAAAACGCGCAAGCGTGAACTCGATCTCAAAGCGTTAAACCCAAAAACGAATAGGGCACGCTCTTCCCGGTGACGTTATTCCTCCCGCGGAGTCCTTTCGAACGCGGGTCTCTACCCCGCCGTCGTTTTCCGAGCGGTTCGACACGATGTAGGGACGGAATTGGGATCTCAAGGGACGCAGCTAGTTGTGTGCCGACTTTGCTGGAAAGCCCAGGGCGGGGTGTGTCACCAAGCCGCTACCGAAGGCGCTCGTCAGGATCAATGGTTTCTACTGTGCCGACCTGCCGAGGCGTGGGATGATTGATCACGTACTATTCATGGTCGACGGTAAAAACCCGTCGCCCGTAGATCTTCACTTCCACATAGGTCTCGTCCCGCGGGCAAAACTTAGATTCATCTCCACATATGCCTGTTTGAACTGCTCCAACTTCGTTAGACACCCGAAGGGAATCGAAAGATACAAGTTTTTATTCAGAGGACTTGCCGCAACTCAACTCGAAACTGACTTACTACAGGGAAGAGGTTCTTACCGAGAATTTCTTTGTGTCTCTTTGCCCGGATCGAGAATCAAAGGTGAGAGTAGTTGAAGTACAAAAGCAGATTTTTCGACCGTCCGGCCCGCGAACCCAACCGTTCAGCGGGCCGCGAGGTTGTCTGTTGAGTGCATCGCGAGGTGGCATGATTCGGCGTAACACCGTCGGGCAGCGCGCAGCGGCTGGCGTCTTCGTTGCTGCAATGGTTGTGTTGGGCGCTCGGCAAGTTTCATCTCGCACGGGTTCCCCAGATTCTGTCCATTCGGGACACGCGGGCATGGATATGTCCGTCCCCATGCACGATCGAAACCCAAATCACGAGTTGCAACAGGCGATCCTCCTCCAGGACAAAAAAGAAAGTGAGTTCAACCACCATCTGGCCGGGTTCTTCGTCGTCCTTGCCGGTCTTTTCCTTCTTGGAGAAGCTACCCTGCGCCGACATTGGGCCTGGACGCGCTTCGCCTGGCCTGTATGCTTTTTAGCTTGCGGCCTGTTCCTTTTGATCTTCAGCGATACAGAACTTTGGCCTTTCGGTCCGCAAAGTTGGTGGTACGGCCTGACGCACAATTTGGAAGACTTGCAGCATAAAACGTTTGCCGTGGTCCTGCTGACTCTGGGGGTTCTGGAGATTGCGCGGGCTCGCGGCGTCTTGGAATCAGCGTGGGCCGCCTGGGCATTCCCTGTGCTTGCCGTCGCCGGCTCCGTAATGCTTCTCTTTCACGAGCACCACACCGGGATGCACGGCGTCGACCACATGGTGGTGATGAGGCGTATTCAGGCAGAACATCTCAGTTTTGCCGTCGCCGGTGGCAGTATTGGCGTTGTGAAGGGTTTGTCGGAGTTGCATACTCGCTGGAAGGCTATTTTCACTAAGTCCTGGCCACTCCTGTTAATTGTTCTGGGAGTGCTTCTCATGCGCTACACCGAGTGACTGTCCATAGCTGCGAACGGCGGACGGCATTCTCGCCACGAGGTCTTTGAATGACTTTTCGCTACGACGCTCGAGATGCGTGGGTGATTGCCTCGGGATTCTCTTGAAGCTAACGGCTGTTGAATCTGAGATTCGCACCCATCTGCTTGCCAAGGACGGACTGGAAGAGTGCTAATCTAAGATGGCTGCCGGTAACGACATTCGGTTCCTCCACATCGAAACAGCCATGAGATCCAAGAAAGTCGAACGCGACCAATTCGAATGTACGCCGTCGGCGAAGCGCCCGTTTGGCTGTATGGAGCTATGGGCCGGTAACGAGCGCGCTCACCGCTCTTTGGAACTGGCGGGATTGGAAAGCGACGTGATTGCCCTTCCCTCCGGCGGGGACAAAGGCGGTGATCTTTCTGCGGTGTTTTCTTGCAGTGACAACATCGCTCGAGTTGTCCTGGCTGATTGTGTGGGGCACGGATATTCGGCTAACGGCGTCGCCCGGCATGTCCATCATCTCTTGCACAAATTTCAGGATATCCGAGACACGGCCGGGTTGTTAGGCGCGCTCAATGATGCGTTCACGCTCTCCAATGAAAGGTCGCGGGGTCCGCTTAGGCTCACCACCGTCGTTACTGGCACTTTCGACGCCACCACCGGTGAATTCAATTTTGCCTACGCAGCGCATCCGCGCATCCTGTTGTGGCGCGAACGCAATGGCCAATTTCAAGAACTGGGCGAAGGACTGGAAGGGCTCCCTCTTGGGTATATCACCGGGGAAACCTACAACCAGCAAAGTGTGCGTTTGAACTATGGAGATATGATCCTGGCTTTCTCCGACGGTGCAACGGAGGTTCGTTCGGCGGCGGGAGTACAGCTAACGGCCAAGGGGTTCCTCGCGCTTGCGGAGAAAACGGCGAAAGAACTTTCACATCCAGTCGTACTCACGGATTTCTCAGAAACATTGCTCCGCGGGGTGCAGCAGCATCGCGGGAGCGATAGCGAGCTGGAAGACGACGTAACCCTGCTGACACTTCGCCGCATCACCTGAGTCGTCGCTTCGCGCTGACTTCCGACAATTGTGGAGGAGTTTTGCGCTACTTTGGCGGGTGCGATGCAAAATACTGGTCCAGACCTTCTAAGACTTCCTTGACGCTGCGCTGCACATTCCTGTCCAATGCCGCGACGACTGCGGGGACATTTTTCCCATGCACCGGTTCATCGTGGTGATAATAATGCGTCCACACCGTCGTACCGCTCTTCAGGTCGCGCATTTCGAAGTCGACGGTCAGTCGGGCCACCATCCCATTTCCTGAAACTTCCTTGAAATCATAGAGTCGCCCGCGCAGCAGAAAGTCCCCGTTCGAGTCACTCCGATGCGCAAAGACCGCGCGGTACCGCCCCGAGGAGCGCAGCTCGCGCAGCAGGACCTCTTGGATCATCTCTGTAGGTGGTTCCGCCCAGCGTTGATATTCGTACGTGCCCATCCCTTCTTCCGTTGTGCTGTAAACAATTCGGTCTTCGCGGTAGAGATCAGGGGCAACCAACGTGCCAACGAGCAACGTCACCGGAGTAGGATCGACGTCTTTCGCCACGGGAACGTCACCGGGAATGGTCAACTGGTAGTAGTTGCTCGGCCGCGCGGCTCCGCAGCCGCCGAGAAACAATACCAGCGCCGCGAGTCGGAAAATCGTTGCTGTTCTTCTCGCCGAATTCATCGCTGCTCCCCGGTCTTGTGCTCACGCGGATTGCTCGAGCGGATTAGCGTATAGGGCCGAGTCTTGATGGTGTTGGTGAATTCTTTCAGGTTTTCCGAAACATGCCGAAGATTATCAAGCAACTCGTCGATGTTTTCAGAATTCACGTCCACGGTCTGGTCCAGTCGCCCGGTCAGATCGTTCACCGTCACCAGGGATCGGCGCAGCTCGAGGATGGCTTGATGAACGTCTTTGCGATTCTCTCCAATCAAGGAATCGATTTGGTTCAAAGCTTCGTTCGCCTGGGCCGAGGTCTTCCTTAAGTCGTCAAGCAAGGGTTCGAGCTTCCCGCTTGCGGAATTCAGGTTGCGCACGGCCGACTTCACCGGAGCGCGGTTCTCGGCAATCATCCCGCGCGTTTCGGCGAGGGCCCCGGCAAAATTTGCCCGGTTCGAGGCGTTCAGCAAGTCATTCACGCGCGCCAACGTCTCTTGCAATTCCGTCGCGCGGCCGTTCAGCGTAGCCAGAAGCTGCTGCGCCTGCGGCGCGATGTCATTGATCTTTTGCGTCAGTGCGTTGAAATCCACGTAGGGCTCTGAAGGCAGGAATGTCCCCGTTGAAGCCAGAGCTGCTTTTTCGCTTCCCGGGAGAATCTCCAAATGATTGTCGCCTAGCGGGCTCAAACTCATGATCTTCGCGCGGCTGTCGGTCTTTACCGGCAAATCAGACTTTACGCTGAAGGTGATCTCGACGCGGGAGGGGTCCTTTGGGTCAAGCTGCAATTTCTCAACGCGCCCCACCTTTGGTCCACCCGCGTAGCGCACCGTCGCGCCAGGCTCCAGGCCCCCCGCAAATGGAAAATCAGCGCGGTAAGTTTTGGCCGGGCCGCCAAATGCGCCGCTTAAAACAAAAACTGTGGCGACGAGCAGGGCGCCGGCAACAACCACGAACAACCCAACCATCGCCTGCTCGCGTTTCGATTCCATCGTACACCTCGCTCTTTTGATGCTTAGCGGACCGGACGCGTGATCTCCGTCAGCATCTGCAGATAATCCAACTCTTGCGCTACCTCTGGTTCGGCGATGCGGTCAAGAAACTGGCGCACGCGGGGATGGGTGCTGGCGCGCATCTGCTCCGCGGTACCAATGGCCACAACATTTCCCTTATCGATGAGCACCATGCGATCGGCGATGAGGAACGCGCTGGCCAGCTCGTGCGTTACCACGATGATGGTCATGTGAAATGCTTTTTTCAATTCCATAATCAGCTGATCGACGCCGGCCGCAATAATCGGATCGAGGCCCGCAGAGGGTTCGTCGAAAAACAGAATCTCCGGATCCATGGCCAGAGCCCTGGCCACGGCGGCACGCTTCTTCATTCCTCCGCTAAGCTGCGACGGCATATAGTTCTCGTACCCCGCCAGACCCACTTGATCCAGTTTGAGCCGCAGGATGATCTCAATCGTTGAATCTTCAAGTTTGGTGTGCTCACGCAGGGGCAGGGCGACGTTTTCTCCCACGGTCATCGATCCGAAAAGCGCGCCACCTTGAAACGACATGCCGATTCTTTTTCGGATTTCATCCATTTCCTCGCCCGAAATGGCTGCTAAATTCCTGCCTCTTAGCCAGATTTCCCCGGAGCTCGGCCTTTCCAAGCCCACGAGCGTGCGCAAGAGCGTGCTTTTACCGGAGCCAGAGCCTCCCAGAATAACCAGGGTCTCGCCGCGCATCACATCGAAGTCGATGCCGTGGAGGATTTCCCGCTCGCCGTAGCGCACACGAAGATTTCGAAGGGAAATCATCGTCTCCGTCGGTTCAGCAGGCTGAGCCATGGCATTTCCGCTCCGATCTACGCAATTCTACCGTTCGGTCATAAAGAAAAAGAGGGTCGTAAAGACCAGGTCGACCAGGATCACGAGAAAAATCGACACCACCACCGCACGTGTCGTTGAGCGTCCCACCTGCTCTGCGCCCGCCCCGGTGGAGAGTCCTTCGTAGCATCCGACCGCGGTGATGGTGATACCAAACATCAGGCTTTTGACCAATCCGGTGACGATGTCGCGGAGAAACAGCGCATCGAGCGAGGCCTGAATATAGCGCGCCCAGGTAAAATCCGCTTGCGCCACGCCAAACAGCCCGCCTCCCAGAATGCCCATGGCGTTCGCCCAAATCGTCAGGCACGGCAGCATCACGATCATCGCCAGGAACTTAGGTGTGACCAGGAAATCGACCGGATGGATAGCCATGGTCTCCAGCGCGTCGATTTCTTCGGAAACCTTCATGGTACCGATTTCCGCCGCAAACGCCGACCCGGAGCGGCCGATGACTACGATCGCGGTGATGAGCGGCCCGAGTTCTCTGGTCATCGAAATCGCCACAGCGTTGGCAACGTAGGTGAGCGCACCCAATCTTCGCAGTTCATAGGCGCTTTGCAGCGCCAGGATCAAGCCAATAAAAAATGTAATCAGGGACAGGATGGGCAGAGCACGAACACCCACTTGCATCGCTTGTGAAATGGCGCGCCCCAGGCGAAGCGGTTTGCCTCGAAAAGGGGCCACGAACGTGAAATAGGCTGCCCGACCGCTGATCGAAGCTAGCTCTCCCAGGTACGCAAGCCCGTCTGCAACTGATCCTCCGATTTGCGATGTGAGTTCCATGACGTTCACTCGAGGATTCCCCCGGCGCGGAGCTACTACCCTACGGCGCCACCGCCTGTTCTTCGGTTTCGGCGATCTCGAAAATCCTGAGCAACTTCGACAGTTGGAGTACTTCCCGGACCGCGGAGTTTAGGCCAAACAAGATGAGCCGCGAGCCCAGGTCGCGAGACGCCTTGAGCCCTTCGACGAGCGAAGCGACGCCGGAGCTGTCAACGTATTTAACTGCCTTCAGGTTCAACACCACACGCGGAATGCGCATTTCCCGAAGCTCGCGCAAAAGAGCCTTGCGCAATTCCGGGGAGGTCGCCAGATCGATGTCTCCCGAGACATCGAGAATTGTGGTCCGATCGAGATGACGTGCGGAGATTTGCATCATGGATTCGCCTCAAGATCCTTCCGGGGGTTCTGCCCCGTGCATCAGTTTCACCATGCGCAGCTGGTTTCGGTGCCACCTGCGCCGGAATTCTACCGCATCCATGCTCTCTCGCATGAAATGCAAACCCAGGCCGCCGGACCGGACATCGTCCAAGGCGCGACCACAAAGCTTCTTGGCGTCTACGGCTGCGCCGCGATCTTCCAGGACAATTTCAAGGGCGGGTTTCAGCACGCCGTCCCGCGCGGCTTGGATGCGGCTACAACACAACTCGATCGGTTGTTCTGGCTTTCCTTGATAGGCGTGGCGAATGATGTTCGTCAGTGCTTCGTCCACCGCCAGGACCACGGAACGGCACTCGGTCTCGGAAAAACCTAATGTTTGTGCAAGTTGCCCAAGAGCGTTTCTTACGATGCAAAGCGTCTCAGGGTTGCTGCGTAATTCCACTTTGAGAAGCAAACTGCCGTGACTCACGAGAGGGCACTCCTTCGACTCCTGACCCACTGCCACATCTGCTCGACTCCCACATAGTAACAGCCATTGACCCATCGGCCGCCATTTACTCGACGGGTAGGTGTCCGGCCTCCTCCGTTTGGAGCTCCAGTGCTACGATAGGCCCCGAACAGTGTGACCCAACACTGGACCGATTGCAGCACAAACCCGATACGCATCAACACAAGCCCGGATTCTGGGCCGTTGGTGCGGTCCGACATGAATCACCGTAGGTCCTTAGGAATGTGTCAGAAGCTTCTCCGAGAACTCAACAACCCTCTCAATCGCGCGAATCACCAGTTCAGGTTCATCTTGCATGATCCAGTGGTTGCTTTTTTCCGCCACCACGTGAGTCCCAAGAGGCAGGCGCCCAACCATCGCGGCGTGCTCCGTACGCCGGTGTTCTGGGGCCGTGCGCGCGGATAGTATCACCACCGGTTTATCGCAGGCGGTGTCGCGCCCAGCGATTTGGGCAGCGCTCAAGGGAAGGTTTTCCAATTGACTCGCGATTGTGAGAGCGAATTTTTCCAGAACCCAAAAAACCGAGGCCATCGCTCTTTCCCTTTCGGGCAAGGCCACGAACCATGGACTCGAAACGGACCCGGACTCGGCGGGGGCGCCTCGACTGATGAGGCGAACGAGGTAACCGCCAGTTTTTGCCGCCCGCGTGGTTAGCAGAAAAGCAACGAAACGCAGGACGCCGAGACGCGAGAGCAGCGCCGCGCGCCGGCACACCTTAGCGCCAATACGCGTGAGCTTGTGGTCGTGTGCGGAAGGCGGATTCCATTCTCCCGGCGCAACCGGATCGACGAGCACCATGCCCGCTATTTCCCGGGGGAAGCGCCGAGCAAACAAGGGCATGGTCAAACCGCCAAAGGAGTGACCTACCAAGATATAAGGCGGGGGAATTGCCGCTCGCTCGAGTAATGTATGGAGCTCATCGACAATGCGATCCGCGGTTCGAGGCATCGGACCCAGATCGCTCCAGCCCAGTCCGGCCCGATCGTAACTGACCACGCGGTAGGATTGTGCCAACTCGCGTTGCAGATCGCTCCAGCTCAGTATGGTGGACATGAGCCCCGCTTCGAGCACAATCGCGGGGCTGCCGCTTCCGGATTCAAGAAGGTGAAGTCGGTGACCGCCGATTTCGCACAACCTTCCTGGCGGCGGAAAGCGCTTGCGGTCATGGTGTGTTGCTAACGCCTGATAAAGCGCGCCCAGCGAAATAGCCGCGCACGCAGAGACAACAAGCCAAACTAGCAAGTGAAACAAGGGCTGGCCCTCGGGGCAGATCCACATCTGCTTAGATGCATTGACCCTGAAGTTGGCTATGCAAATCTTCCGCGACACGACGAGCAACGTCGACACAGTCGCCGATAGACCGGCCCCTCAGAAAGTTACCCGCGAGATAGAGATTCGGAAGCGTGCTCAAAATGCGGTAAATCTCCGCTACTTGTCGCCCGTGGCCGACGTTGTACTGAGGCAATGCCAGCGAATCTTTCGAGACTAGACGAGCCACCGGCTCGCCAGAGATTCCCAGGATGTGAGCGTTTTCCGCCTCGACAACTCGCGCGCACTCTTCGTCAGTCATCGCCCCGAGGGGGCCATTCGTGTCTCTTCCCGCAAAGCTTGTGAATAGAGCTGTTCGTTCGGGCGTACGCTCTTTAAACATTGAGGAATTCCAAAATGTGCAAATGGTATGGAGGCCCTCGTGGCGAGGAACCATGAAGCCAAATCCTTCCAGCCGGTTTGCGACCTTGGACCGCTGGTAGGCCGAGGACACCACGCTGATTGGCGCGTATTCAATGGCTTTGAGCTGCCAGGCAAGTTGCGGAGCGCTCCGCTCAAGCAGTCCCGCCGCAATGTGAGCCGGAACCGCCAGAACCAAGTATTGCGCGGTGATGGGCTCGCCGCCCGTCAAGCAGATTTGCCATGCGGGCTTCGATGCCCCCATGCTTTCCGGCAAAGGCACGACCGATGCCGCGGGCATTTTGTACCAGGTTTCCGCTTTCAGCTCTTCCGCGAGTCTTTCCGGAAGCGTTCCCATTCCTGCCCGGAAAGAACCAAGAGTTGGCAGCGCGTCAGTGACGCGCAAGCTGTGCTGGTTTCGATCCGGGCGGGAGGGCGAAGAACCGGTTGATTTCGAAGCGTCTCGTCGAGACCCGCGCGCACGGAGGGCCCCTCGCACCACACTACCCTCGGATCGCTCCCATTCCACCAATGCGGGAAAGGCACTCTCCATCCCCATTTTGCGAGCGTCACCAAAAAAGACTGTGGAAATCAACGGATCCACCAAATTGTTCAGGACTTCTCGGCCAAATTTTCGTTCCACGAAGTCAGCCAGGCTCTCCTCGCGGTCCGGAGGACGCGAATAGCGGAGGGGTTCGGTGAGAATTCGCAGCTTGGACTTGAGTCCGAGCAAGCGCGTGGTGATCAGGCCGATCGGCGAGAAAGGGGCGGGATGGAGGCGTCCGCGTCGGAATACGTAGCGCGTGGCTTTGGGATCACCGGCTACAAATTCATGTTCGAGACGCAAGTCGCCCACCAACTGCCATACCGAGGGCGGAAAGCGGGGGCATTGCGGCCCGGTCTCAAACAAAAAGCCATCTCTCCGGATTGTGCGAATCAGGCCGCCAGCGTGTTCCCGAGCTTCCAGGAGGCGAACCTGGCACCCCAGCTGCTTCAGGCGATGAGCACAAGCCAGGCCCGAGATTCCCGCGCCAACCACCACGACCTTTTCTGTGTATCTCACGGCGAGCAAAATCTATCCAATGTGTAGGAAGTCACGCACTTGCACGAGCCCAGATCGTTCCGTCAGATAGATGTCTGAAATGGCCGCTGAGTCACTGCTAAATTTCGTTGGGAAGTACGCGAAGAATGGACGGGAGGTCGCCGTGCGCCAACGGCGCGGCTATCGCATGGAGAGTTGGAGCTATGCGCAGATTGCCGGACAAGCAAACCGCGTTGCCCGGGAGCTCGAGATTCGTGGCTTAGGGAAGGGGGATGCGGCGCTCCTGTGGGGTCACAACTCGGCGGAATGGATCGTCGCATTTCTCGGGTGCGTACTTCGGGGCGTGGTCATTGTACCGATCGATCATAGCTCGGCTTTCGAGTTCGCAGAACGAGTCGCTCGCGAAGTTAAGGCAAAGTTCGTGTTTAAGACCCGCGCGCACCAGGAAATCGACGGCATTCCTTCCCTCTGGTTCGAGTTGCTTGCCCAGGCGATTTCCTGTCAGGACGCTTCTCCTTATCCATCGCCTCGGCTCTCCCGTCAAGACAGCCTGGAAATCATCTTTACTTCCGGCACGACTGCTGAGCCTCGCGGCGTCGTGATATCGCACGGGAACATTCTCGCCAACATCGAACGCTTGGAGGAGGAAATCGAGCACTATCTTCGATATGAAAGGCTTGTTCATCCGGTCCGACTCCTGAACCTGCTTCCCCTGAGCCACGTGTTCGGCCAAATGCTTGGCGTTTTCATTCCTCCGATGCTGAGGAGCACGGTGGTCTTCACCGATTCCCTCAAGCCATCCCATTTGGTGGACACCATCCGGCAGGAGCGCGTGTCCGTCTTTGTGGCCGTGCCGCGATTTATCGAATCTCTTCAACGAGAAGTCGAACGTTATGAGGAAAGCGACGGGCACTTAGAGACGTTCCGCAGGAATTTCGCAGCATCCGAAAAACAGCACTTTCTTCGCCGTTGGTGGCGATTCCGGCGAATTCATAAATATCTCGGCTGGAAATTTTGGGCTTTTGTTTCTGGCGGAGCCGCGTTACCGGAGCAAATCGAGACTTTTTGGAACCGGCTAGGATACGCGATGATCCAAGGATACGGAATGACCGAGACGGCTTCGCTCATCAGCTTGAATCACCCTTTTCGGTCGGCCAGGGGATCGATCGGTAAGGTATTTCCAGGGATGGAAGTTCGTGTCGACGACAGCGGGGAAATCCTTGTGCGTGGAGAGGGTGTCGCCAAAGCGTACCAACATGACGGGCAGATTCAATCGGTGGCCGAACCGGACGGATGGTTCCGCACCGGAGACGTTGCGGAGAAAGACGAGAATGACCGCTTGTATTTCAGAGGCCGGCGAAAGAATGTCATCGTCACGCCGGCGGGCATGAACGTTTACCCGGAAGACTTGGAAAAGGCGTTACGGGCTCAACCGGACGTCCGAGACTGTATCGTGCTCGGGCTCGAACGCGACGGCAATGCGGAGGCGTGCGCGGTGCTTCTGATGAGCGGCCTCGGCGGAGACGCCGCTTTAGCAGTCGAACGGGCCAATCAATCGCTCGCCGAGTACCAGAAAATCCGCCGCTGGCTTGTTTGGCCGGAAGCAGATTTTCCCAGGACCCCCACGCAAAAACCCATTCTTCCTCGCATCCGTGAAGTGATCGAAAAGGCGGGGGGCAGCGCACTCGGGAGCACGCCGGAGGGTGACTCTCTGGCGGGCTTGATTGGGCGAATTACAGGTTGTGCTGTTCAGGGGAGGTCCAAAGACACAAACCTGGAGGCTGATTTGCAGCTCTCCTCTCTCGATCGCGTAGAGCTGATGAGCGCTCTCGAACAGCGATACCAGGTTGACTTGAATGACGTTCAGTTTGAGGACGCTGCCACGATTGGCCAGCTCGAGAACCTGATCGCTCGGGGAACACCCTCAGCGACGGAGTATGTCTATCCTCGCTGGCCACAATCCTGGGCCATTACGGCCATTCGGCTGGCCGTGTACTATTTGCTTGCGTGGCCTGCTACTTACCTTCTCGCCGCGCCCCGCATTCGTGGCCGCGAAAACTTGCGGGGATTGCGGGGTCCGGCCCTGGTCATCTCCAATCACCTCACCTACCTCGACATCGCCTGGATTCTCCCAGCGCTGCCGGCGCGCATGCGAAATAGACTGGCGACCGCCATGCGCGGTGAGCGGCTTGCGGAAATGCGCCGGCCAGCAAGCACAAACAGTCTGTTCGAACGCTTCATGGAGCGGTTGAGATATTTTCTTGCGCTGAGCCTCTTCAACGTCTTTCCGCTTCCGAGGCAATCGGGCTTTCTGCGGAGTTTTCGGTTCGCAGGAAACCTGGTGGACCGCGGCTGGAACCTTCTCGTGTTCCCGGAAGGTCGAACGACCGATGACGGCGAAATGGCCCCCTTTCGCTCAGGAATTGGATTGCTTGCCAAGCAATTGGACATTCCGGTGGTGCCCATGTACCTGGACGGACTATTTGATCTGAAGCAGGCCGAGAGGATCATCGCTCGACCAGGTCACGTGCACGTGACCATTGGATCGCCTATCCGTTTCTCCCCCGACGAGAATCCCGACGAAATCACGCGCGAACTCGAGCGTAGGGTTCGAGAGCTTCAGTCAGGCTGAGAGTCGGCTGTGCGCTTGAAGATGGGCAGCCGGCGAATCAGGAGGAACAGAACGACAAGGGCTAAAACGACGGTAAGCGAGGCCCATTTTTGATCCAAGAGGAAGTGCTTTGCCGCTGTGCCGTAGCGCGCCCCTAAAAATCCTTCAGCGAAAAACAAGCAACCGCGCCCGAGGAGCGTGCCAACGATAAACGTGACGAGGGGCACCTGAAAAACACCTTGTGCTATCACAAATGGTTTAAAGGGTACCGGAAACGGCGCTATCGCAGGAAGAAAGACACACGCCATTGGATGCCTCTCGACCAGTTTTCGAATCCTGCCCGCCGGATGGCCCTGGGTCTTGCGGTAATAGACCTGTCCCCCTTTTCGGGCCAGATAGTAGATCCACGCACATCCGACCACGGAGCCAAGGGCCGCCATCGCAACGTAAAACGGCATGCGGAGCGGATGGAGGCTCGAAAGGTCAAAGAGAATCAAGTCGGTGACTAAAGGAAGAGGAACGAATGAAGAGTCAATGAACGCCGCAAAAAGCAAGCCGATTCCGCCCCAAGCTGGCAAGCTTGCCGTCAACCACGATTTAAGTTGCGCCCAACTCACAACGCCACCTGCTCGACCAATCACCGCGTTGTTGATGCCTGGACGGCAAGACCGCCGGTGCGTTTTTTCGCGCGTTTGCGAAAGTCAGGCCAGAACTCCTTAATCATATACGTAACCGCATACCGTACCATCTGTGTGGCCCACACTCTCACCAATTGCCAGGATTTCGCTTGCTCGCCACAGGCGACCTATACGTTCAAATTGCCGCCGCAGCCGCCGCTCCCCGAAGCCCTCGAAATGTTGGGTAAGGGAAGCGGCGCAAGATCCACTTCCGGCGCCGCGGCCACCAGAGCCTATTAACTACAACCGAACGGGTAGCTAATCGGAAAGCCGACGAAGAATCTCACGAGAGCATGGTGCCGGGACCGGGTAACGTCCGGCCCTTCATGCACATATGGTTTAGATGCTTTTCCCGGTTTAAATGGCCACAAAGAATTCCCCGGGCAGATCGAAAATTTGTTGGCCCTCGATGTATCTCGTGAATCACTTTGGAAATCTAATGTACGGTTACCAGAATCTAATGGACTGTGACCAGGTAACAGCCATTCATTCGACTGCGTTCGTTTTATCGGCATGGAACGAGCTGAACGAGTCCGGTCCACAATGGTGGCTCCTGAGGTGGTCTGGCGACGCCAGGTCGCCGCGACATCCTATTCAAGTTCGAGGTCTGATCTATGCCCACGATGGAACAACCTCTCCCCACAGTTCCCACGCAGCCCTTTCGTCTAGACGTACCGTTACATAGTCTGCTGTTGCGGTCCTCCGAGCGGCCCATGCTGGACACACCAGCGGAGATTGCCGCGCTTCCTTCCGCCGTTTTCCCTCAGCACCCAGAGCTTCTGCACGAACTGGACACGGACGATCTTGCTGCCCACGACCAGGTGCTACGCGCTGGAAAGAGGCATTGGCCTGTGTCCCGCATCCTCACAACCATGCGAGGGTGGATGGTGCCGTATTTCAAATCACGCATCCTGCCGGGCGACTTTCAGCCAATCATCGCCTACCTGTTCACCGAGTGGAAGTGCAATCTGGATTGTCATTACTGCTGGTCTTACGACAATCGCGTCAAAGGAATGACGGAAGACACGGCACGGCGTGCCATCGACTGGTTGGAATCCACGCCTTGCCGGGTGTTGGCCCCCACCGGAGGAGAGCCACTGTTACGACCCGATTTTGTGCACAAAGTGGTTTACTACGCCGCGAAAAAAGACTTCTGGGTCTACTTGGCAACGAATGCCCGTTTGCTTCGCCCTGAGGTTACCGATCGCCTTGCCGACGCAGGGATCGCCACGATTAATTTCGCTGTCGACACGATCAAAGAAAAGCCCGGTCTGCCCAAGGCGCTCGAGCACGTCCGATCCTATTTTGATTATCTCGTGCGGCGGCAGTACCGCTACGGGTACACGGTATTCTTTAACACGAATATCTGCCGCACCAACATCGAGGACGTGAAGGAGCTCGCCAGAATCGCGCATGACAACGGCATCTCGATCACTTTCCACATCAACGAAGCGCCGATGATAGAACAGGATCACTTCAAGCACTTGCATGAGAACAATACGTACATTCGCCCGGCAGACTTTCCGGCCGTCGATGATCTGTTAGATTGGTTGATCGACAAGCAGCGCCACGGCTGGAAGATGGTCGACTCCATTCCCCGCTTGCAGAACATGAAAGGATTCATGCGCGGAGTGGGTGAACACTGGGGCTGCCGCGCCGGACAAAACTGGCTGATCATTCGAACCGACGGAACATTGGCGCCTTGCTTCCCAATGTACAACGCGACATACAATTGGGGCACGATCGAGAATCACAAGTTCGACGTCAAGCAACTCGCCGAGATGAAACAGGGCTGCGAACCACATTGTTTCTCAACCCTTGGCTATAACGTGGCCTATTGCTACAGCACGGCACGTGTCATGCGCTGGCTGCTAAAGCAAGCCCGCCACGGTTTTCAGGGCGCAACCGGCAGCTTCGAGTAAGCCGGAAATAGGAGCAAAACGAAGTATACGAAGGAGCGGCACACGCGATCCTCGGAAATGGCTTGTCCAACTGCTAATATCAAAGGTCTTCGGGCTATCATAAGCGCCCAGAAAATGAAAAGATTTGCTGTCAGCCAGAGCTGCACCCGAGCAGTATGGCTTTGCATCAAAGGTTATGATGCGCATCCTACTTCTGAACCTCGATACTGCCTCCCTTGAGGCCGTCGAAAGGGCCTTGGCTGGTCAAGGCTACGAGATCACGACAGAGAGCGGTTTGACCGTCGAACAAGTCCTGGCATTGTCTCCCGAAGTTCTGGTAACGGAAGCCACGCCTTCTGACCTTAGCTGCTGTGGACTGATCACGCAGCTCAAGGCCCGGCCGGAAACTGATGCGTCTCTCAAAGTCGTGATGATTGTCCAAGGAGGTGCTCTCGAGCGGGCCCGCGCCCTGGACCTCGGCACCGACGACGTCATCTCGTTCCCGTTCGATGCCGTTGAATTCGCCGCAAGGATTCGAACGCGGTTTAGGGAGCGTCGACCCGAAGAAGAACTTAAGACCATGCTCAAGTACGCCGTCCAGAGAGAGCACTACGCGGATATCGCCGTGGAATCGCTGAGCGGGGAAACGCTAAGCCAACGCCGGTACTGGTTGATCCCGGTTGTTCTGGGGTTGAGCACCCTAACTGTTCTCGCGGCAGTATTCATACTCATTTCAACACACAGTAGCCACAAAGCCACGCTGCAGCTGCGCGCGGAAATCGCGCGTTTGAGCAGCGGAGTGCAGCCGCAGGGGGACTTGCTCCGTCGGGCCGAGCAAGCGCGCGGCTCGATCGCAACGGAGTCGCGTTCCGCTTCCACGACGCACGATTCTCTGAAGGCGCAATCCGAAGATCTCCAGAAAAAGGTGGCCACCGCGGATGGCGCGGATGCTGCTGCCCTGAAGAAGCAGCTTCTTGACGCACAGGGCCGGCTTGCCCAGTTGGAAAAGGAAGACAAAGTCGCGGAAACGGTTGTTCAAAAATATGGACCCAGCGTGTGCTTGCTGCACGTCGTGGTGGAATTCCTAGACAAGCAATCTGGAAGGCCGCTCCAAGTCGCGGTCGACGCTAACGGTAAGCCACAGGTTGACGATAAAGGGATGGCGCAGCTCGATATCGGCGGCCTCGGGCCCCGTCTTCAGGTGGACGCTTTTGGCACAGGCTTTTTGGCGGGTGCCAAGACTATCCTCACTAACCATCACGTTGCAGAACCCTGGTGGCACGATGATGATTTGAAGCGGCTTCTTGACCAGGGCGTTGATCCCTACGTGGCGTCTTACGAAGCTTACTTTCCCGGGAAGTCCGTGGCTATCCAGGCAAAGATTGGCCGAATTTCATCCGAGGCGGATGTTGCAACGCTGAAACTCGAAGCGCCCCCGCCAGCACATACGGAACTGCTGGAGCTCGATGATCGAAGGGAGGCCAGCGTAACCGGCGAGCCCGTGGTCCTGATGGGTTATCCCACCGGTGTGGAAGGCATTCTCGCGAGGGCGAATTCGGATGTCGTGCAGAAAATTGCAAGCGGGGCGCAAGACGTCGGCCAGGTCATGTCGCGAATCGCCTCAGAGCAGCTCATCCGGCCGACCACCACGCAAGGACACATCGGCGACGTTCTAAAAGACAAGATAGTGTATGACGCGGCGACTACGTCTGGCGGTTCAGGCGGACCGTTGTTTAACCGAAACGGCAAAGTGATTGGCATAAATTTCGCAATACTTAGGGGCTTTGGTGGCTCGAACCTCGCCGTTCCGGCGAGATTTGCAAACGAACTACTTAAATAGTTACGACGTTGTGCCGGCCTTTCTTTAGGTTGTGGGCGGGGCACTGGCCCTTATTTGCCTTTATTATGCTCCGGAGCTGCGCAGATGGACCTCTGCGAGCAAAGAGCCTTTCCAGGCTTATTTGACCCCTACGCTCGCTTCCACAGACATTCCTGGTCTCAGCAAGCGCTCTGGGTCCTGTCCCTTCTCAAACACAATCTTCACGGGTATCCGCTGGACGACCTTGACATAGTTTCCCGTCGCATTCTCTGGGGTAGCAGGCTGTAGCGCGCCCCAGAGGCCCCAGCTATGTTCAAAACATGACCGTCATATTTTCGGCCGTACGTGTCGACGGAGATCTTCGCGCTCTGACCCGGGCGCATGTGTTTTAGCTGTGTTTCCTTGAAGTTGGCGGTCACCCAAATGTTCTGACTGTCGAGGGGAACGATGGTCATCATTTGCTGGCCAGGCGCTAGGTTCTGTCCCGGCTGGACGGATCTTCGCCCTACAATCCCGCTGACCGGCGCGACCACGGTCGCATACTGCAGGTTCAGCTCCGCCTGCTGGAGGATCGCAGCGGCCCGCTCGGTCTCCGCCTCCGCCGACTGAGCACGCGACCGCTGCACCGATATTTGCTGCGGTTGGGTCTGGGCGTACTGCAGTTCGGCTTCGGCCTGAGCGATTCGAGCGCGGGCCTGAGTAACCGCTTGTTCTGCGCCGGCCGCGGCCGCGCGGGCAGCCTCGACCGCAGCGGCGGTGGCCTTCTGGCTATCGACGGCTTGCGTGTACTGACGCTGCGGAATCTCGTCCTTTTCGGCGAGCGGTTTGTACCTGGTCACATCATCTTGGGCCTTTAGATCGTTCGCTTCGGCCTGCCGAAGGGAAGCCTGGGCAGCCTGGAAACCCCGCTCGGCCGCAACCAGCCCAGCCTTGGCATTGTCGACATCCGCCTGAGCTGTCGAGAGTTGGCTGCTGGTGTTTACCGAGGTGATCGGCACGCTCGTACGAAGCGCAGCGGCACTGGCCTGGTCGTTGGCGAGTGTGGCTTTGGCGTTGGCCACGGCTACTTCATAGTCCTTAGGATCAAGCTGCACGAGCACGGTACCCGCTTGGACATACTGATTATCGTCGACCAGGACGCGAGTCACGTAACCGGAAACGCGGGAACTGACCGGATAAATGTAACCGTCAACCTGGGCATCATCGGTGGACTCCCAGGAGACCAGATAGCGGTAGAGCAGTACCGAGCTCGCCAAAACAACCAGCGCGGCGAGCGCAATCAACACCCGCATCCCGGTTTTCGAGCGCCGTAGCCGCTCGAGACTTGACCGCTCTCCGCCTCCGACCGAGGTCTCCGGTTGCTCCGAGTTTGGCGGCTCAGGGATTTTGGCCGGTGCGGTTCCCGGGGTTCCCATGGTTGTCCTCCTTCGTATGCAAGCTAACGCGCAGCCGTAGACCACTGGCGCTCTTTGGTATACCGCGCAAGCGCATCGAGAATGACCTCAACGGCTACTTCATTTCCCATCCCGGAGTTGACCATCAGGTGAAACCGGTGTCTTCCGGGCCAGTCGACGTCGAAATATTTATTTATGAAGTCGGCGCGGTCGCGGTCCACGACCTCGGCAAGTTCCATCGCTTCCTTCTCACTCTTCCCGGTGGCCTTGAGACGCCGCACCCTTTCTTGAAAGGGTGCGTAAATGAAAACGTGAAAGGCGTCGGAGCGCTTGCTGAGATAGTAGGCCGACCCTCGTCCGACGATCACGCAGTTACCCTCCGCAGCGATTTCAGGCAGGAGCTTTTGCACGACTTCGCGAACGCACTCGGTATCGACGATCTTCAAACGCGGGGCGTTTAAGCTGCCTTCAAAACTGCCTCGCATAAAAGACTTAAGAAGCCGGTAGTAGGCCGGGTCTTTTCGTTCTTCATGCTTTTCGACCGCAGCGCAGTCGCAATCCAAGCGGCGCGCGATTTCCCCGGTGAGTAATTGATCCCAGAGCTTCCAACCAAGCTTGGCTGCCACCTGCGCGGCAATGTCGCCGCCTCCGCTTCCGTACTCGCGTTCTACCGTGATCACTCGGATTGGCATAAAAATCGCTCTCTTATTTCTCCAGGAATGTCTGTCCGCCCGGGAGCCCAGGAGCATGTCGACTTTACAGTTTTCAGAGACACTGTCGGCACTTTCAGACTACACCGATCCTTATCCCACCGCGACCTCTCCGCCGCCTCCAGGCTGATTCCTTTTCAGCGCAAAGGAGAGAATAAACATAATTGCCGCGCCAATACACAGAACCCAGAATGTATCGATGTATGCGAGAGTAGTGGCTTGGCCAATCATCGCCTGGTACACGCGGGCATAGGCCTGGCTGGTCGCCTGAGCAGCGTCTAGGCCCGATGCCGTCAAGTGCGCGGCTAGAGCCTCGACCGACTGCATAAATGTTGGCTGTCCCGGGCTGGCGTTGGCGACCAGGTGCCCCTGATGGAATTGCGCACGCCGTGCAATCAGCGTAGTGACCATGGACGTGCCGATGCTGCTACCGATGTTTCGCATGAAATTCACCAAGCCGGCAATGCTGTTGCTCTTAGCGGCAGGCATTCCAACGAAGGCCACGATGTTAATGGGAACGAAAAGGAAAGCGAGCCCAAAGACCTGCGCCACGCGCAGAAAGCTAGCTGTCCGAAAGCTGATGTCCAGGTCGAGACGTTGCGTCGAGAAAAACATTCCCAGCGACAATGCCAACCAGCCAAAACCGATGATGTAACGCGCCTGGAATTTGCCGACGATTGCGCCGGCGACAGGCATAAGGAAGAGAAGGACCAGGGCGCCACCTGAGAGGACCAGACCCGCTGACTCCGCCGTATAGCCCATCAGCGTTTGCAGGAACTGAGGCATCATAACCAAGCTGGAGAACAGCATGATGCCGAGAATAAACATCATCGCGTTTGCGCCAAGAAAATTGATGTTCTTGAAGAGCCGGACATCAACGATAGGCTCCTTGTGAAACCATTCCCATATGACCAGTGAGACAAGGCCGACCGCTGCGAGGACCGCCAAGGTGAGAATGAAACGCGAGCCGAACCAGTCGTCTTCCTGCCCTTTGTCGAGCATCACCTGGAGCGCTCCCACGCCGAGCGTCAGCAAGGCTACGCCGATGTAATCGATTTTCACCGCTGCACCCGCGAGACGCTTCATCCACGGGGGGTCTTCCACCAGCCGCAGTACCAGGAGCAGCGTCAGAATTCCTACCGGCAAGTTGATGAAGAAAATCCAACGCCAACTGTAATTGTCGGTGATCCATCCGCCCAACGTAGGGCCCACCGTTGGGGCGATGATCGTGGTTATGCCGTAAAGCGCAAACGCCAGACCTCGCTGCTCGGGAGGAAAGGTGTCGGCTAGGATGGATTGCGCTACCGGCTGCAGTCCGCCCCCGCCTGCACCTTGCAGCACTCGGAACAAGATAATCGTGCCCAGACTCGGCGCGATACCACACAGCAATGAACTGATGGTGAAGATCGCCAGGCACATTAGGAAGAAGCGTTTTCGTCCGAACACGCCGGCAAACCATGCACTCATGGGCAACACGATGGCGTTCGAAACTAGATAAGAGGTCAGAATCCAGGTGCTTTCGTCATTGCTGGCGCCAAGGTTGCCGGCCATGTAGGGGAGCGCCACATTAGCAATGCTGGTATCGAGCACCTCCATGAATGCCGCCATGGCTACCACCACGGCGATTAGCCAGGGATTTGCTTTTGGTCTCCATGGCGGTGTCGACGAGGAAAGAGACGCGCTGCTGCCAGCAGAATCATCAGCCGTTGACTGACGAGGAGCGTTGGAGTCGCTTGCCATATTTGATGCGTTTAAGCTGGGTTCCTATATCCGCAAATCTAGAGCGGCGCGACGGCTAATAGTAACAGTCGAGCCATGGCGTTGCCACTTCCGGTCCGAGGTCATCAGCGGCGGGCCCTAAATGCCAGCACGGCAAAATAAGATCGCGGGGGCGGCGAGAGCGGCTAATTGGGAACGTGGGTAGTCATTCGATGGCTCGCGGGCCTCAGGGTTTTCGTTTTGACTTGGAGCGAAGACGCTTGTACTTGAGCGTGATCAGTCCCCTCGAGAACGTCTTATTTTCGCGGAGTGAGAAATTGCGTTGCGGAAACCCAGGAGGAAAGAGCGGAATACCCTCACCCAGCAAAACCGGGACGATCCCCAGATACAAGTTGTCCACCAAGTCTTCGTTGAGAAAATCGCGTGCGAGCTCGCCTCCTCCCATTAGCCACATGTCTTTGCCGGGATGCTTGCGAAGTTCGTGGACGAAACTATAAAGATCCTGGTTGACAAAGGTTAATCCCTCCCGTTCGCCCGGTGGCAGCGTACGGGAAAACACGTAGGTTTTTAGTGACGGGCCGTACGAACCGCCGCCCATTTCGCGTGATTTGTCGTAGGTCTTGCGGCCCATTATGGCGGTATCGATTGAAGAGAAGAAATCGGCCATCGAGTAATCTTTGGGTATAAACAAAAAGTCGACGCCACCATCGCGTCGCGCGATATAACCGTCTAAGCTTATGCCCAGGCCAAGTATGCCACTTCGCATTGAGAGATTGTAAATGAGGTGTGGGGCCCTCAGGAGGGTCAATCAGTTCTGGCCAAAAGAGCACTTATCGACCAGGTGCGGCAAGCGGATACAACGATCGGACGGCTAGTAAGGTGCTCGATTCTCGGTAACGTAGAATCGAACCGACACATCGAATTAGACAAAGCCTCGAATAAACGCGGCTCACTTCCAGATCGGCCGGAGTTGCCAGATCTTGCCGGTTACCGGAACTGGCTTTCCGCTGGAACTGAAAAATGCAATTTTGTTGTTTTGCGAAGGCGGAAAAACCAGGTTGCTCATAGCGATTGTGCCATTCTGCGCGTAAGCCTCTATCGAGCAGCGATCGACAATGAGTTTGAGGTCGAACGCGCGCCTCGCAACCAGCGGAGCCGTAGTGCTTGCCGGGAAGTCCTGCGATACCGTGGCGCCTGACTTTGTGCGATCCATGTAAAACTGGCCCTTTGGTTGATCAAAACCGATCTCCGTCCAGTGGCGCTCGTCACTGAGAAGCCGAACGCCGAAAACTTGATTCGGACTGCTGCGAAACTGCAGATCCAACTCAAAAGGTGTCTCGAGAACGTGGCTCTCTCGATGGCCACCGGGAGGCGCCGAAACGTCAGTTTCGCCCGCACGGATAAGGGCGATGACGGGTTCTTGCTTGAGGGCAAATCCAGACTGATCACGAACGAAACAGAGCCTTCGTGGAATGCTCATTTGTCCGCGCCATGGAGATGTCGGAAGTTTTGCCGCGTATTGCCAGTTGTTCATCCAGCCTATCAGGACTGGCTTTTCATTCCGCGGCAACGCGTTAAAACTGATCGCACAGTAGTCATCCTTTCCGTAGTTCGTCCATCCGTGCGAACCGGGTTCGGCAGAAGCAACAAACCGTGTTCCGTCGAACTCACCCAGGAAGTATTGTTCACCCGATCCCCCCTGCGGAGAGCCAGGGTTGAGGCCTATTTTTAGCGCCCACATATTTTCCTTTCCACGGTCGGCAGGGATGCGCAGGAGGTCCGGACATTCCCAGGCTCCCTGGACATCACCAGCGGGTCCGAAGTCACTCAGTTGTGTCCACTGCTTCAGGTTGGATGAGGAGTAGAAACGAACTTTGTGCTGTGTGGGTAAGGAAACCGCCATCAACCAATGGTTTTGCTTTTCGTCCCAAGATACGCTTGGGTCGCGGAAATCAGCCAAGTGCAGATCGATCACTGGATTCCCGGCATAACGAGTCCAGGTGCGTCCGTCGTCGACACTATAGGCGAGGTTCTGCGTCTGCCGTGCGCCCTCAGGGCTATCGTGATAGCCGGTGTAAATGGCTACCAGGCAGTCTTGCTTGGGCGCGCAGAAACCGCTCGTGTTGTCACGGTCCACAACAACGCTTCCTGTGAAGGCCATTTCGCCGTTTTCTTCGGGAATCGCAACTTGAAGCTCAGTCCAATGCAGCAGGTCCGTGCTGACCGCATGGCCCCAACTCATGTGCCCCCATTCATTGCCAAAAGGATTGAACTGGTAGAACAGGTGATATTCCCTGTGGAAATAGACGAGGCCGTTCGGATCGTTTGTCCAGTGTTTGCGTGGAGAGAAGTGCACTTGAGGGCGATAATCCTCCTCGTAGGTGCTCGTCTGCTTACTAGCGAGCAGTGTGCCGAGCGCCAGGGCACCTCGAAGTAGTGTTTTGTTCAGGGGCACTCTCAAGGTCGTATCTCCTCTCATTGGGCGTCAGCTGTTTCGAGCTTGTCTCGGCAGACCAGAGGTGTACCCACGTTTTACATATAATAGGCCCGGGTCGGTTGTAGAAGCGGTGCCGGGCGTGGTGCGGACGACACTTGGAAAGCGGGGCGGCTTCGGGCGCTCTCATAAGCACGATGAGGCTTTCCGACACGGGCCACGAATCGCAGTGAAAACAAAAGAGTTGCGGAGATTTTCAGCGGCAGAGCACACGCAGTGTACGAAGAGCATAGAAGAACTGCCGATGGGAGCGGACGGAACTAAATTATTCTGGGAACCGTCTGTACGGTGGGGGCGCGGTGAATGCAGTTCGACGAGAGAAAGGTTACGGAGAGTTCCCGGGAGGCGACATGAAGAACAGATTCGGTGTATTGCCTTACGTGATCGGAGTGGCGTTGGTGATGGCCCTCGCGGGGCGGGGGCAGAACGGCAAGAAGCCCGGGGCGAAGGGCACGAGCGAG
>Ga0126381_100001603_pt1 | contig 24211 bp, 25 predicted proteins | sample PanSoiMetPlot_28_FD_96465 | JGI IMG/M metagenome (GOLD analysis project Ga0126381, IMG submission 96465) | Tropical forest soil microbial communities from Panama - MetaG Plot_28 | ecosystem: Environmental > Terrestrial > Soil > Tropical forest > Bulk soil | place: Panama | collected 2016-02-17 | reverse complement strand
TGGCTTGCACCTAGAACGGTCGAGTTGTTCCCCTGCTGTGGTCCGGACTTGGAGAGTAGGAAGTTTGTGTGATTGGGAAGATTAAAGAACTCGCTGCGGAATTCGAGATGCGTGCGCTCTGTGATACTAAAGATCTTGAAAACCGAGAAGTCCCATATCTGGAAGCCCGGCCCGAGAATGGAGTTTCGCCCGGCATCGCCGAAAGATCCTAGCGCAGGATCCACAAAAGCACAGGTGTTAAAGAACGTGCCCGGCTGACAGTGATGCCCATTTGGATTGCTCACTACGTCCGGCATTTGCAAGCCATCGGAGTTGGAGAAACTGCCATTCGAGTCAGTCGGAGTGAACCAGTTGCCCGAGGAGACCGTCGTAATACCAGCGACCTGCCAGCCTCCGACAACCTGCTGCATTGCACCACTCGCGCCACCTAAGAACGACCTTCCTTTCCCGAATGGCAATTCGTAGATGTAGCTGGCGGTAAATCGGTGCCGAACATCGAACGACGCATTGCCCTTCTCCCACTCGGGATGTTTAAACCAGCGAAAGCCATCGTTGTTCTGCGATCCGAGATTCGCGTTCGAAGCATTGTCAATGGCATGCGAGTAGGTATACGTCACCAAGATGGAGAAGCCATGGGTGAAACGCTTCTCCAGTCGGGACTGCAGGGAATTGTATTTCGAACCGCCGTCCGACTTGAACAAGTTGATCCCTGTATCGATGGACGGTACGGGACGACGAGGGGCAAACGGAGCACTGGGGTCCGTGGAAGGATCAGCCTGATTGCCGTTGTAAAAAGTGAATAACTTCGTCCCTTTTGATCCAGCATAGGTCACCTGTACGACGGTGTCCTTGCGAAGTTGGCGCTCGACTCCGAAATTCCATTGCTGCATGTAGGGTGTCACCATGCCGGGATCTAGTGAAAACAGCAGAGGCGTATTCGGGTCCGTGAGCGCGGTCGCAGGGAAGCCGACAGAAATTCCCGCTGATCCCGGGATTCCCCCAGGAGCGTTGCTGAGACCCGGTATGGCGCAGTCGTTATTGAGAGTCGGATTCGCATTGTAGAGCGCAGGATTGGCAGAGGCCGCACCACACGGCGCATTGAAGGACTGGGTCACGAAGAAAGGTGGATTGAATCCAGGACTCGGATTCGAGTAGGGGCCATTCTCTTGTCCCCCGTAGAAAATCCCGTAGCCGCCACGCAGGACTGTTGCGGCAGTGAGTTGGTACGCAAAGCCCACACGCGGGGCAAAATTGTTCTTGTCTACTGGAAGCAGCCCACGACTACCCGTCGGGGAAACGGCGATCTGCGACGCGAGCGTTGGGGTCAACTGCATCATTTGACCCTTGGGAACAATGATGGTCGGGTTGGTCGGATTCTGAAGATCGAACGTCCCTTGTTCGTCGTGCCGCTCTTTCACCGTGGTGAACAGTTCGTAGCGCAGGCCCAGGTTCAGAGTCAGCTTCGGGGTTACCTTCCAGTCATCCTGCCCGTAGAAAGAATAGAGCGGCCGGAAATAGTCCACATTATGGAGGTTGTTGATTGAGCCGCCATCACTCAACCCAACTAAGAAGGAAGCGAGCGCTAGCCCACCGCTACCGGGATTCGCCGGATTGTCCGTGAATGACGTGCCAAAGCTCTCATTTCCGCGTGGCGATGCTGGCTGGAAGATCGTGAACTCTTCGCGGCGGATCTCCGTTCCAAACTTCAGGGTGTGCTTGCTTTTGACCCATGTCAGGTTGTCGGAAAGGACATATGTGTTCTGGATCTCCACTGAGGGCAGAAAAGTGGGGCTCCCTAACGTAGGAGCGCTTCCGTCACCGAACGTCAATTGAGGCAACCCGCCGTTGATCGGAGTGAAAGGTACTCCAGGGAAACCCACCTGTCCCGATACATCTACGTTGTAGTTGAACTGATAGCGGTGTGAATTGATTCGGTTGTAGCCCAGGCGAAATTCATTGACGAGCGAATCGCGGAAAAGATGGCTTTCGCTGAGGGCGAGGCTACGATACGAATTGTCCTCAACTCCACTGAAGAAGCCACCGCCGTCAATCAGAGATCCAGGAAAGGGAGGCGGAATAGTGCTGGGTTGGTTTTCATAGCTAAACCGGTAGAACGAGCTGTCTTTATCAGAGAATCTGTGATCTACGCGGATATCAAAATTAGCGCGGTGCGTATTCTCTACGGGATTGGCGATGTAGTTGTAGCCGTTGCCATTGGCGTTTTGTCCGGGCAGCAGGGAAAGAATCTTCTGCGCCAGTGGATCGATCTTGCCTTGCGGAATCACGTTGGTGGGTGATCCAGTGCTTGTATATCCGCCAATAGGCACCCCGCAAAGACCCGATACTGCGCTGGGCCCCGTTTGCGTCAGGCGAGTATCAAAGATTTCGCCTGGATAAGTGAGGTTGCCATTACAGTCGAGGACATTACCGCCGCCTAAACTCGCCGGATAGGTGAACGGAGAACTCGTATCGAGTAGAGCGGAGAAATCGCCTCCCAACTGAGCGGGATCGGGCAAAAGTAACGTCTGTGTGTCCGCTTGGTGGATGCGGAGCCCCTCATAGTCGACAAAGAAGAAGGTTTTGTTCCTGCCGTCGTAAACATGTGGGATGTAGACGGGCGCGCCAAATGTGCCTCCGAACTGATATTGCTCATAGGGCGGCGCTCCCTTGCCCACCGGATCAAAGTAGTTGCGTGCATCGAGAACATTATTCCGCAGAAAGCCCCAGGCGCTACCATGCGGCGCGTTCGTGCCCGACTTGATTACCGCATTGATGATCGCACCGTTTCCACGACCAAATTCGGCGCTGTAGGCGTTCGTCTGCACCTTGAATTCCTGTAACGCCTCCACGGGCGGCTGGATGACGTAGTTCGTCTCATTCAGCAAATCTGTCAGATTCGAGTTGTTATCGATTCCATCAAGCAGAAAATTGTTCTGCAGTGAGCGTGCTCCGCCAGCGCTGAATCCGTAGCTCTGTTCGTCACGCGCGCCGGGTTCGCTGGGTGCGGTCCCGGCGGTGAGCAATGCGAGTTGGGCAAAATTGCGCCCATTGAGCGGCAAGTTAGCCACCCGTTGGCTGTCGACCACCTGGCCGAGCTCGGAAGTCTCTGTCTCCAGCAGCGGCGTGGCGCCACTCACAACCACTGACTCAGAGATCTGGCCGACTTCGAGCACAATATTGATTGCCACTCGCTGTTGTACGTCGAGACTGATCGGATCAGAGATGGCCTTCTTGAATCCATTTTGCTCCACGGTCACGGTGTAGCGTCCAACACGCAACGGACTCACGACAAATTCACCCTCCGCGTTGGTCGTTGTGGAGGATGTCTGTCCATGTTCCAAATCGGTGATTGTGACTTTGCTATTTGCGACAATCGCGCCGCTGGGATCTTTGACGGTTCCGACGATGCTGCCCGTGTCCTTTTGCGCCCAGGCGGGTATCGTCACCGTGAGCAGGAGGAAAAGAGATGAAACGATAAGGAACGAACTACCCGATCTCGACCTTGTCATCGGAATTACTCTCAGTCTGGGTTTCCAGCAGGAACCTACCGCATCCGTTGCTTTCTTGTCTCGGTCTCAACAGTATTGCTTCAGAAACCCCAAAACATGTAATTTTCGAATGCTTACCTTTAGTTTCGAGATAGCACGTTTGTCAAGAAAAAAAATGGATCGAAAGGCTCCAAGACCAGGATGGCTACGAGCGCCGATGTGCTCACAAGTGCAGGCCGGGGTTAGATCCACGAGTTGACCGTCATATGTTCCGAATCGGTGCGAAGCGGCTCATCAGATGCTGAATCAATTCAAACGAGATGATGAAAACTAGTGCTCAGTCTCACTCAACAGATCGTCGCGTATTTTTGAAGTTGACGGTCTGCTCGCAGGGGAACCGAGGATAGCTTTCCAGAGGCCACGCCTGGCGGAGAATACTGCACTCTACTCCGGCATTCGATCCCGCAGGAATTAGACGATAGATGGGTATCAGGCAGCGGTATCAGGCCCTCAGTATATGACTGGAATCAGGCTGTGCAACTTCCTGGAAGCCGACTTGAACTAAGCCACCAACCGCAGCACGGTCGCGTTGAACGCAACCGACTGCCGGCCGAAGTGGCGTTACACATGGGAGCCTCGTGCCCCCGAGGTGTGGGCGAACAATCGTGGCGTGGCGATTAAGGACGGTGATCTGGTTCGCGGAACATCGGATGGATATCTACTGGCTCTCAACGCCGACACTGGCACATTGGTGTGGGCCGCCAAGGCGGCGGATGCCGCGCAAGGCGAGACCTTCACGATGGCGCCGCTCATTTTTGAGGATCTGGTCTTGATCGGGGCCGGCGGGCAGTGAAAATGGCATTTCTGGTTGGGTGGGCGCTTTTCTTCTGCGCGATGGTTGGCCAGTATGGAAGTTTCAGACAGTGCCGGGAGCAAATCTTGCGGGGTCTGAATCGTGGCGCAATCCCAAGGGGATCAAGCTAGGAGGTGGGTCGGTGTGTGGACGGCCTTCACGCTCGATGCGCACAAAGGGGAGCTGTTCGTAGCGGTTACCAACCCCGCGCCGGACTTACCCGCCGACCTTCGCCCCGGCGATAACCGTTGCACGAATTCGGTGGTCGTTTTGGACGCCCTTACGGGCAAACTTCTCTGGTATCGGCAGATGGGCCCAAACGATTCCCACGACTGGGACCTAACCCAGGTGATTCCGCTGTTTCAGGCAAAGATTGACGGGCGAGACACTCCTTTCCTGACGACCGTGGGCAAGGACGGGATTCTGCGTGCAGTTAACCGGGAGAATCACGAAGTCGTCTATTCCACGCCGGTCACAACGATCAAGAACGTGGATGCGCCCCGTAACGATTGACGGCACTGAGGTCTGTCCGGGAGTGCTGGGCGGAGTGGAGTGGAACCGACCAGCGCTCAATCGTGAACTGAACACGCTCTTCGTAAATGCAGTGGACTGGTGCTCGACCTTCACGGCCGCTGAGACGGTGCGGCATATTCCGGGGCGGATGTATATGGGCGGTACCGTGAATGGGTCGGGGCCTGCCATTGCAAAAGAGATAGGGGCGTGGTTTGCCGGCCGTCTGGAAACTGGGTAGAAATGCGCTTGGAATGCGCGAAGCGAAGTTACCAGGAGTTACCACGGTAGCGGATCAATTTCCCGGCGCCGCGATCAAATAGCGATCCATCCACTCCAAAGTGAGCTTGCGCATCTCCGGCAGCTCTACGTGGGCGCAATCGAACAGCTCTACTCGGAGGGCCGCTTGGTTCCCATATTTCCGATATAGCGGCTGTAAATAATCACGCACCTTATATACACCTGCTGGTGGCGTTAGTTCATCGTGCTTTCCGTTCACGCTGAGATGCGCACGCGGCACAATCAGCTCATTGATCTCCGCAGTCTGAAAATGCTTTAGCAGCGAAGGCACGTAGTAGTAGATCCCGTGCCCCTGCAAGCCATGTGCTTTGATGAGCTCTTCGTAATCCGTCAGGCAGCACACATCCATGCAGAGCTTCACGCGCGGATCGAGCGCCGCAAGCCACCACGCTTTCGTCGAGCCCATGGACATACCCAGCGCACCCAGCCGCTGGTTATCCACCTCCGCACGGCTCGCCAGGTAATCCATCGCGCGAAATTCGTCGAACATCATCATCCCGTACAATACCTGCCCCTTCCAAAGCATCAGCTTGAAGGCGTTTTCTTCGCCTTCGTGACCGTTCTTCTCGTGCTTGCGCTCGCCAAAGCACCAACTATCGATCGCCAGCGTCACCAGTCCCTTCTGCGCACACACAGGCGCATACGCTGGCGCGACCTCCACACCCTTGAGCAGCATCTCTTTGCCCAGGTCGTACATCCCTCCATGCCAGTGGATGTACAGGAGGCCCGGCGCGGGTTCTTGCCTTTTACGCGGAATCAGCAGCAGAGCTGGCACCGGCTCGACACCGTTCAAATCGAGGACCAGCCGCTCCAGCGTGTAGTCTTCTTGTTCTTCCTTGCTGACGAGCTTTGCTGGCCCCGGCTTATGCTCCCACGGCAAATCCCCAAGGAGTTCCCATAACTCTTTTCGCCGTTCCTTTTGCCGCGTCAGAAACGCGTCGTCTCTCGGTTGCTGCGGAGCATGTTGATCCAGAGCATAGGATGCAGGAACAGCTGCCGAAACCGTGGCCGCAGCGGAAGCCCGCAGGAATTCGCGTCTAGTCGAAAGCGCGTTGGCTGGCCTCATCGCAAAACTCCCTTCTGGTTATTAGGGAATGAATGCTGACGGCTCGCAAAAAAGCGAGCCCCACTTCCCTTCCCCATCTTTGCACAACAATTGGATCGTCGCGGAAGTGTTGTGCATGTCCAGTCCGAACGATATTTTTGAGCTGCTCTTATTTTTGGCGCTGCACACCTGGAGATCGGCGCCCTGATCGCCACGTTTACCCGCGATGCCGCAGTCAGTTCTTATGGGTTTGTCAAGTAATCGCAAGCGATCAAGGCGGGTCCATTCACTGTTCCAGCCGCGAAAAAATCGACACGCAAGAAGTCGAGCACCCGCGAGTTGAACCACACCAGACGCATAGTGCGATTGTGCCCGCAGCACACCTCCCAGAAACGGGCTCCGAGTCCGCGAAGCAGACTTGGGCTCACATGGTTCTCCATGGTTCGATTTCCGGATTGTGCGTCATTCCGCCCAAAACCGGACGTCAATAGCGTTTTAGAGTTTCCGGGAACAGATCTCTTGCCCGCCCAACGAGCGAGTTGGTTCTATGGTGTTTGGGTCTTTCCCATCAGATATTGATCGAACCAAGCGATGGTGCGGCGGATGGAGTCAATCTGGTTCTCGCGTTTCACGAAGCCGTGACCTTCATTCGGGTAATAGTGAACATCTACGACCCGACCTTCTTTCTTGAGGATGTCTACGACCTGCTGCGCCTCTTCCTTGGGGACGCGCGGGTCGTTGTCGCCCTGAAGCACTAGCAAAGGCGCCTTCTCGCTGCGAATGTACGTGATCGGGGAATCGTCCTCGTAGACCTTGGGGTTTTGTTCGGGGTTGCCCAAAAGGCCCTTCAGGTACTCGTTCAACGAGGGATCAGAACTCTTCAGCATGGTGAGCCAACTGATGATGCCGTACTGGTCAACTGCCGCTGCCCAGATGTCGGGCGTCTTGCCGATAGCCATCAGGGTCATAAAGCCGCCGTAAGAACCGCCGTAGATGCCGATCTTTTTGGAATCAACGAAACCCGTGGCTTTCAGGAAATCAACTCCAGCAATTTCATCTTTGAGGTCGCCACCACCCAAGTCCTGAAAGTTAGCCTTCTGGAAGTCGAGGCCATATCCCGTGGAACCACGGGGGTTGGGAGCGATGCAGATGTATCCGCGTGAAGTCAGCGCCGCCACATCGGTGTTCCAGTAATCCACCATCTGGCCGGTGGGCCCACCGTGGGGAAGTACGAGCGCGGGATTGCTGCCGTCGCGCTTCAGGTTGAATGGCACCCAGAGCAACGCGGTGATAATTTTCCCGTCGAAGCTTTTGTAGTGGACGATTTGAGATGGCGGTAATGGGGTCGCGCGCAAACTGGCAATTGCAGTAAAACTTAGTTGCCCGGCATGCCGGGTCCGAAGATCGTAAACCCAAAGGTCGCTAGGCTCATTGGAGGCTTCGTGGGAAACGATCACCCGGTCACTCTGCGGCGCGAACTCGCTGGGGTTGCCCTGAAATACGTTCAGGCCGCGCGGCAGGTCTACCTTCTCCGCATGATTCGTGGACCGATCGACGATGTATGGGTCGATCACTCCGTCCTCATTGATGACGTAGCTGTAGCGATTGCCATCAGCTGAAAAATTTCCGGCGAAGGTTTCCCATTTCAAGTCGGTGACCCATGTGATCTTCTTGGTGGCTACATCGAGCAGGGCGACGTTCATGTAACCGCCGTGGGCATCGGAACTTAGCAGCAGCGTTTTGTCGTCGGGCGAAAGCGATGATCCCAGATAGCGAATCGTGCCCTGATGGGCGGTTAGATTCTCCGCCTTCCCAGTGGCAACATCAATGCGGTAGATGTCAGCGTCCGTGAAGGGAGGATTGACGCGACCGGCGTAGATGGTCTTGTGGTCGCTACTCCAGGTCACCACTTGCCAGGAGTAACCAGGTTGCTCTTCATGGGTCAATAGCCGGACCTTGCGGGTGTTCCAGTCAAGCAGAGCAATGTCGTATTGCGAACCATCCTTCGGCTTATAGTTGAAAGCAATGGCGCTGCCGTCGTTGGACCAGCGCGGATTCTCCTCGCGAATTGCTGGCGTGTTAGTCAGGTTGATGATTTCGCCGCCATCACTGGGTACAGCGTAGAGATCCCAGAGTTCATCGCCGGCGTGGTCCTGCTGGTAGACGATCCATTTGCCATCCGGGGACCAGGCGGGGTTGTACTGTCGCTCGTCAGACTGGGTCAGTTGAATCGGCCATCCGCCGGAGGCGCTTACTTTCCACAAATTGGAGCGGCCAGCAATGTCACTGGTGAATACGATTTGTTTTCCGTCGGGGGACCAGGCAGCGCCGAAAACACTCTTTGTGAAATAAAGGTCCTCGATTGGCGCAGGCCTGGCGGCCGCGTTTGAGGACGAGACAACCGACTTGGGATCGGTGAGCGGACGGTCATCGGGTCCTGTGGAGGCAGCCACGGACGTGCACAGGCTGCAACAGATAACGAACGACGGCGCCAACAGTTGGCGGATTCGCATACCAACCCCTTTCCAGTAAGGCCATGACCCTGGGTGTCGGGCGCGCTGGCTGCTCGGTGGCACAACATTGAAAAATGGGTCTGCCTATTCGAGCCATTGATATACCACGGATTTTCCGGACAGGAAAGACCGTCAGCTGTGGAGCACTTGTCGAATGGCGTGCGGCCCGACGGCTCACCAAAGGCGACACGTCGACTGAAGCGGCACAACTGGTGGATTAGTGGTAATCCGTAGACTGACCCCTAAACGGGCTTCGAGTCCTCGAAGATGACTCCTCGATACCCTACCAGCCGAGGGATGGGAAGTCGAACTTATCCCAAGATGACGAACTGGTGCGGTGCCAGGTCCAGTTTCACGAAGCGTGAGCCATCTGTGGCCGTGCGAACTGGGATTGTGCCCGCACCTCCGTACAAGAATCGCATACTGGAACCATCTGCATGCAGAATCGAATACACAATCACGCTGTCGTGGCGGTCATTGTCCTCTACGTTATAAGCGACCAGAATCTCGTTGGGGTACAGAATCCGCGAAAACGCGAGTGTATAGGTGAATCCGAATGGGAATCCAAAATGTTCGCTATCTCCCGAAATCTGGCGGAAGTACATGCGGCCGAACCGCAACGGCTCGTTTGTCCGCATCACCCCTGCGATCTTGTTGATCTCCTGATAGATTGTGCAGTTCGTATTGAGCAGATTACGGCTGGGTGTCGCGTTGTCGAACATCGCCTCACGCATCTCGTTGTCGCCGCCGTGCCCGGAAAAACCCTGCTCGGTGCCATAGTAGATGCACGCTGTCCCTAGCGAGCACAACAGGTATCCGATGGCGGCAATCACCTGCTCATCCGGCGCGCCGTTGGGAAAACGGCCGCTCGATTGCCAGAAGGAATCATGATTGTCGACAAACGTGACAAGGTAGCGCCCAATCTCGCCCCGGTTCAACGCCCTTTCGCGCTGTGCTTCCAGGCGATCGAATAACGTTTGCGGTCCGTTAAAACCCTTCAGCACATCGCGCAATCCACCGTTCCCGTTGCCTTCCGCGAGCCGGAAATCGAGAACTGAATCGATACCAAAGAACACGGTGTCATTGCCGTCCTGGCTGGATGTGTTCTGGCCGATGTAGCGATTGTAGAGATCGTCATCGGCCTGGGCGACCTCGCCATACAAGAAGAATCCACGCTTCCCTAGGCTGTATGCGTATTCGCGAATGTTGGAGCAGAAGCGCGAGCAGGCCAGGGGACCCATATGTTTCACGGCGTCCACGCGAAACCCATCAATGTCCGCCTGGCGAATCCAATACGCGTACACCTTAATCAGCGTATTGATCACATCCGAGCCGATCTCGTCATCATCGTTGGCGTAATCCTTCAGACTTACGATGTCGCCCAGTTGATTCTCCGGCGGAGTATCAAAGTTTGCGATTGAGCCGCGCCGATGGTACCAGTCCGGATTCCGCAGTTCGGTGGGAACCGGCCGATCCGATCTTCGGAAGTTGCCGAAGTCGAACTGTTGCGCATTGGAGTAAGCCTTCGGTCCACCCTGATACTCCCAGTTGTCCCCCGAGTTATTGATCACCACATCAAGAATGATCCGCATGGGAAACGGCTGGCCGCCCTTTTTGAAGTTGTGCGCTGCATCTACCAGATCGACAAGATCCTGCTCGGTGCCGAAGTGCGGATCGACACCGAGATAGTTATTAATGTCGTAACCGTGATATGCCTTCGGGTTGTTCTCGAAAATGGGTGATAACCATATAGCCGTGCATCCCAGTCCCGCTATGTAATCGAGGTGATTGGTGATCCCTTTGATCGTGCCACCGAAAAAATCGTTCGGCGTGCTGATGCCGTTACTGCGGCCCGGCTGCAACAGCGGCGAGCGGACATTGCTGTCATGGAAGCGATCGACCATCAGAAAGTAGATAAACTCCTCGCGCCACTCGCGTTCCAGGTTGAAGTATTGTTTGCCAGAAATGGGACTGAGATCTATATCCGAGGCCTTCGTCAGGTTAGCCATGTTTACTCCTTGAAGCAGGGGGGATCATTCAATTTTAGAGCCTCTCCGGACGACCAGGCGCTCGTGCCCCTGCTCGCAATCCACCGCGAATCTGAGGTTTCCCAAAGAGCCCGTTGAGTAGCTGACGCCAATTCCCGCTGACACCGCAGTCTAAGTCAACGGCCGGAGATGATTTTCCGGTCGCGCGAAGGATCTCCGTCGCAAAGGAATTGGACAGCTGTGGTGTATCTACCGGTTCCTCCCCCGGCAATCGTGAGACAGAGTCCGCGGTGCGCGTTCACGAGTCGGAATGTTGTGGCGTCAACAGCGGTGTAGCGCCAGCGGCGCGACGCATCGCCGTCACAAGTGTACTGGACAGATTCGATGTTCCGTTCAGTGTTGCCGCCGGCGATCGTCAGGCAGAGGCCGCTGTTCAAGTTCGTGATCTCGACCATATCGTCGTCCACGACCGTAAAGCTCCAAAAACGCGACGGGTCCGGCCGATTTCCAGCAGATCTTCACACAGAACGTCAACGGCCTCTATTTGCTTTCGTTTCTTTTGACCGGAAACCAGGAGAAAGCTGAGGAGTGCTGGTCGCTGGCATCGGAGAGTCCGTAAAAGGAAACTATGTGTTCAAGGAGTGGGCGCATTCCTGGGCTCGACGTACCATCATTCAGAGTGTGATTCGGTTGATCGCGCCACGAGAGCACTCTGCGGCCGCCATTTCGAATCTTCTTGACGCGGCAGCCATGGACAGGGTTCCTTTGCTGTTACATGCGGAGGCCCGAGCTATTCTTCAGCTCGCGCCCTTGGAGCGCTTCGTTTCGTCATATCGGTTGGATACAGAAGTGACGTTGACCGCCGTGTTCTTCCGCACCATGGCGATCCGATTGAATTTCGTTCTCTGCTTCTCGCTGCGTGCGAGAGACCGAGTTTTCCGCTGAAATGGTATCGGAGTTAGACGGCATTGGGCGTGCACCCAACCCGCAGTCACAGGCTCACGACATCAGCGCGCCAGTTCTCGCATCGCGAACGCCTCGTTCCCCATTCTGAAGAACACTGGAAACGCTCTGCTAGCGTCATTCAATCGAGCTTCGACGCCTTACACCACACGATTGTTATGGCAGCCTCCCGTCCGTATATTTGCACCCAGGTCGGCAGATCGCGTTCATTCTTGAGAATCGCAGGAGTCCTTTGAAAAATTGTCCGGTCGAGATCCCTTCAAGCGTCTTGAGATTGAAGTGGAAATCAGGAACGAATGAAGGAGGATGCAATGAACAGCAGTCCAATCTTGAAAGGCAAGCAGGCAGTCGTATTCGGCGCTGGCGGCTCAATCGGTACTGCGGTCGCTAAAGAGTTCGCGAAGGAAGGCGCAGAAGTCTTCTTGTCAGGCCGCACAAAAACTACCGTGGAAGCAGTAGCCGCACAAATCATGGCGAACGGCGGCCGGGCGCACGCGGCCGCGATTGACACCCTCGATGATGCCGCTGTCAACCAATACATCGACGGCATCCTGAAGCAGACGGGCAAGATCGACGTCATTCTCGATGCCGCCGGCCCTCTCGCCCAACAGTATGGGAATGGAAAGCTCGCGGTGGACTTGCCCATCGACCAGTTCATGGTGCCACTCGACACGATGGTCAGGTCGCGCTTTGTCACCGCGCGCGCCGCGGCGCGTCACATGGTCAAGCAGCACTCCGGCGTGATCATTTTCGTGACGGGAAGTCCCGCCCGGCCGCACGTGCCCGGAGCAACCGCGATTGGGGCGGCATTTGGCGCGATTGAGAATCTCACCGCCAACCTTGCCTTCGAGGTTAGCCCGTTTGGCGTGAGGGTCGTTTGCATTCGAACTCTTGCCAACGTGGACAGCACATCCATTCAGGACACGATGGAGTTTCTGGCCGGCCAACTGAGCATTACAAAAGACCAGGCGATCGGACAGATTGCGCAGTCCAACTTTCTGAAAATTCCAGCGACGGTCCAGGACACGGCGAATGCAGCCGTCCTCGTGGCCTCGGATCACGGGCGCATGCTGACCGCAACGGTAATCAATGCCACGGCAGGAGCTGCTCTGGATTAACACCTGCCGCTAGGCTCGAAAAGGATGTCGGTGCGAAGATGTCTAAACGTCTTGAGCATGGAAGTTAAAATCACAACGTCATTGAGGGCGGTTACCCCACGGAGGAATTGACTATGGCAATAGTAATCCTTGGAAATCACAGTGCGGTGTTTGCCGCGCGGTCAGAGCAGAACAGGATTCGCAATTTCTACAGCGATGTGCTGGGCTGCAAAACCAGAATGCAAAATGATGAAGTGGACCGCTTTCAATTGGATGACTTCCACTTCTGCTTTGTCTACCAAAGCGCCGCTCAGGATGAAAGCCATTTCTTGAAAGCAATCTACCTGGAACTCCAGACTGATAACGTCGAGGAAATGAAACAGAAAATTCTAGCCTTCGGCGTCAAGAGAGTCGACGTGCCCGATCCTCACCTTTATTTTCAGGCTCCAGGTGGGCAAGTGTTTAAGCTCGTGGGCATTGACGAAGACCTCTCTCGGTATGAGGAGTCACCTTCATCCAGACCTGGTGCGTCTGCCTCGGCTTCGTAAATGCGCCAGGAAAGGAGCCAGCATAAGCATGAGATGTGCAGGTCGAGGACTGTCCGTTCCAACCGCCCAAAAAGATGTCCGCTGCCATAGGTCCCAAACGTCTAGTGATTGGAAGTTCAAGATCATCAAGGAGGATTAACATGAACGAATTTGTATTTCTCTATCGTGGCGGCCAAGCTGGCAGGTCGCCCGAGCAGGCGCAACAAGTGATGCAGAAGTGGATGGCCTGGTTCAAGGAACTGGCAGAGAAAGGCCACGTTAAGGACCGTGGCCAGCCTCTGGAGCGTACGGGCAGGCTCGTGGCAGGCAAGCGCAAAACCGTGACTGACGGTCCGTTTGCCGAGGCCAAGGATGTGGTCGGTGGCTATACCTTGATTGTGGCCAAGGACCTCGAAGAGGCGGCCGAGCTGTCCAAAGGCTGTCCCATTCTCGAATTCGATGGCCAGGTAGAAGTGCGCCCGGTCATGAAACTGAACATGTAATGGAACTGAATGAACATCTTTTCCGGCACGAAGCGGGGCGGATGGTCGCCACGCTGACCCGCATCTTCGGAGTTCACAATCTCGGCCTGGCAGAAGACGTTGTGCAAGACGCCTTCTGCCGGGCACTTGAGATCTGGAAGTTCCGAGGAGTGCCGGAGAATCCATCGGCCTGGCTCATGACCACAGCGAAGAATCGCGCGCTCGATGTTCTGCGGCGCGAGCGAAGCGCCAGGACCTTCGCGCCCGAACTGACGCGCCAGCTTGAGAGCGAATGGACGCTCGCGCCCACGATCGAGGAGGAACTTGGTCTAGCGGCTGTAAGAGACGATGAGCTGCGCATGATGTTCTCCTGTTGCAGCCTGCGGTTATCAGAAGACGCGCAGGTTGCGCTAATTCTTTACATTCTTTGCGGCTTCAGCGTGGATGAAATTGCGAGCGCATTCGTCAGTAGCCACGCTTCCATCGAGAAGCGGATTACACGCTCGAAGAAGGTTCTTGCCGGCTCCAAAAAACTGTTCGACATTTCCGGTGCCGAAGACTTTGCCCGCCGCCTGCCGGCGGTACAACGTGCTCTCTACCTGCTTTTCAACGAGGGATATCACGGTGCGTCGCCGGAGAAAGCAGTACGGATTGAGCTTTGTCACGAGGCAATGCGCCTCACATCAATGCTCTTGAAAAACCCGCTTGGAGCGACACCTTCGACCTATGCTCTTGCCGCCCTAATGTCCTTAAACGCAGCGCGCCTGCCGGCGCGACTCGACGTTTCTGGCAACTTGACTGCGCTTGCCGACCAGGATCGTTCGCAGTTTGATCAAGCCCTGGCAGAAGAAGGTCTGAGGCTGCTAGAGCGCGCGGCAACGGGCCCCGAACTTACCGACTATCATGTCGAGGCCGCAATCGCATGGGTCCACACGTCGGCCCAACGCACAGAAGACACAGATTGGACGACGATCATTTCCCTATACGACAAGCTGATGGCGATTCGGCCTTCACCAATCGTAGCTCTCAACCGAGCGATTGCCATCGCCCAACGCGAAGGGCCGCAGCGCGGGCTGGAGGAGATCCATGCGATTCAAGACTCAGACCGACTCGCCAACTATCCCTTCTACCACGCAGCGCTCGGCGAACTTGAAATTGACAGCGGCCATTTTGAGGACGCGCGCGAACATTTGGTCGTTGCGCTCAAGCTGGCGCGCAATCCGATGGAGCGAAGTTTCTTTGAGCACCGCATTGGCGCGTGCAGGTAACCTCAAAGTCCCAACCTTAGCAATTGTTACTGCCAACCGATTCGCTCCCAGCCACCGGGATAGGCAGCCACCAAGCCAAGATCATCGACCGCAATATCAGCCGAGAACCCAGTGTTGCTTTCGTATCTATAGGTGTCTTTTCCAAGTCGTGTGTAGCGTTGAGGTAGGGATTGAACTGTAAGCTCAGGAGATTTGACCCAAGCGGCGATGATCGACTGGCTGCTCCCGACTTGGAGGTTGAGACGCCGGATCGCAATGGTGTTCGTGGCGGGCGTCAGCGCGAGGTCGATATCGTCACAACCCTGAATGTCCGGCAACTCTTGACCCAGACTGCGCCAGGCACCAGGCTCTCCACGCTCAGGCGAAGGCTCTTAACATCGCTTCCGATTGTGCGTTGGACTTGGACTCGGTGGGTCAGCCAGTGCTCGTCGCAGTAGATGTCGTAGCTCGCTATATCGGTCGCTGATGCTTGAGGACACCGACGACTATGCCCTTCAACAGCCAGCCTTCCGCCGTATGCCAGAGGCCGCAATAATCTGTGCCGTCTAGTAACAGGTTTCTCCACACAACCACACGCCTGAGATCGTAGGTCATCTAGACTCAATCCTACCTTCTTGGGGTGCTGGAAGAGCAACGGAGGTCGGCGGCCAATTTGTGACCATTGATGACATTGACGCTGGCATGCACTGTCCGATCGGAAAGATGATCCCCAACCCCCGGGAGCGCACCTTTGCGGTGCCAGTCCCCACAGCGCCAACACATGTGAGAGAACGTATCAAGTGCCTTCACGAGAACTGCTGAACGAACACAGGTTCGAAGTCGACGAGTTGACCGGGACTCTCCACTGACGGCCCAACTCGTGCAAATTGAGATTTCTGAAACGCAAGACACAACAGAGTGAGCATCTCGGGAACGGAACAAATCTCAAACGCGGATCTCAAGTTAAAGAGTTCCAGCAAGTCCTCCACTCTTGGGGTGAGATTCATCAGCTTGAATCGCGTCCCGGTCGTCCTGGCCCAACAGCGCAATGAGACAAGGATTCCTACGCCAGCGGCATCGACGGCAGTGACCCCGGCCAAGTCAAGCACCGCGGTTCTGAGCGCGACATGCTTGAGGACGGTCATCCTTAGCAGGTCCACATGCTCAACCGTAATTCCGCCTCTGCACCGGAAGATTGTCGCATTGCCTAAGTTGTGAGTTGTTATCTTTAACATCTTCACTCCTTCATCGCCGACAGTCGCCTTGGCGAACGACATAGACACTGATGACTTCGCTCACCAGCAATACGATCGAAAATCCCGAGGAACATATTGGCAGTCTGAAAAGCGCGGTCCCTCTACCCTATCGACGAACGGAGGAAGCGAAATCGGACATACAAATCATGTTCCTTAGTATGTATTCAGTGCATGCTAGAGGAAGTAGCCGGTATCGAGGCGGACATCCGTTTCTGCCCAACCCCTGTCCTCACTTCGGTTCCGGAGTGTTCTTTTCCTTTGTGATCCACTCACGGATGTATGGCGAGCAGTGCCTCAGTTCTGTGCCATTTGTCTCGCACTGACCCAAGAAGCCTACGGCTTCTCGGTCGACAAGTTTCACGTCCTCGAGGTCCAAAACGACCCCGGCGATTCCTTCCATTTCAGCCTTGAGCTGTTCCACGTGCTCAGACTGCACACGGCCACTCAGCCGCAAAACAACGTATTCCCCGTCAGCGCTGCGATCAATCTTCAGCACCATCCCCGGAGTCTCCTGGCACAGCCTAGGATCCGGTGCAATGGCGATACCAACCCTAACTGATTGAAAATGCGAGAACTGCCCCTCAATTGGACATGGCGCGATCCGACAATTGGTGGATTCCAGCAGAGCCAAAAGCGGCTAGGGTTACGCAGGTTGTTTGGCCTACACTGCCTCTTGTTTTTGACGCGCTCAACTCAGTTCCCTACAATTTTATGAACTGCCTGCCGGTTTGAGGCCCCTATGGCTGAAACTCACAACTGCAATCCTGACCCCGCGTCGAAGCCGATCGAGGAGCGACTGCGGCTTATGGTCGACCAGATCCCCGCCTTGGTCTGGAGCAAACTCCCCGATGGCTCACTCGACTTCTTCAACCAGCGTTTTCGAGAATATACCGGTCTCTCACTGGAAGAAGGGCTGGGCTGGGGGTGGATCAGAGTTTTTCACCCAGATGACCGCCGGATGGAGGAATGGCGCGCGGCTCTGGCAGGGGGCGAGCCTTTCGAGAAAGAAGCACGGTTGCGGGGAAAGGATGGCAAGTATCGCTGGTTTGAACTTCGCGCCGTACCGGTGAAGAACAATCAGGGAGTCATTACAAAGTGGTATGGAACGTCGACCGACATCCACGACCGCAAGCAAGCCGAATCGGAGCTTCGGCAGCTCGTCGACCTTGTTCCTCAATGTATGTGCGTCGATGGACCGGACGGGGAGGTTCTCTATGCGACCGAGCAATTCCTCGACTTTTTCGGATTCACCCTCGAACAGGCGCAAGCCAGCGACTTTCGGACCAGGGCCTTTCATCCAGATGATCTAGACAGGGTGCGGGCGGAGCGTGAAGACGCCGTCTCTCGCGGGATACCTTGGGAAGTCGAAACGCGGCTACTAAGAAAGGATGGCCAGTATCGCTGGTTTCTGATTCGTTTCAACCCACTTCGAGACGAACAGGGAAACATTATCCGTTGGTACGCGGCGGGAACCGACATCCATGATCGGAAACAAGCAGAAGCGGAACTTCGGCAACTCGTCGATGCCGTTCCGCAGCACATTATCGTTCTGGATGGCGAGGGACGTCGCCTTCACACCAATCAGCCTGTCCTGGAGTACCACGGCTACACGCTCGAAGAGTTTCTGGTCGTGGACTATTCCCATTGCTTCCATCCGGATGATCTCAATTCGTTCGAATGCAAACTCCGCGAGGGGATCGCGAGCGGAGAACCATGGGAGACGGAGGTGCGTGTACATCGGAAAGATGGGCAGTACCGCTGGTTTCTGACCCGAACCAACCCGCTGCGCGACGATCAGGGACGCGTCGTGCGCTGGTATGTATCGAGGACGGATATCGAGGATCGGAAGCGGGCGGAACGTGAGGTTCAGCAGATTGTTGATGCCGTCCCGCAACAGATCGTCGTGCTTTCTGCCGACGGGCGTCGCCTTTTTTCCAACCAGGTCACGCTGGATTTTTACGGCTGGGCGCTGGAGGATTTTTTGGATGACAACAAGGTGAAACAGCATTTTCACCCAGATGACCTGACGAGGTTTTATGACGAGAAACAGCGTGGGGTGTCGGCCGGCGTTCCTTTCACAATTGAAGCGCGAGTCTTAGGGAGAGATGGACAGTATCGCTGGTTCCTTTTTCTTTATAAGCCATTCCGCAGTGAGGAGGGTGAAATCATACGTTGGTACGCCACGGGGACCGACATTGAGGATCGGAAGCAGGCGGAGTGGGAACTTCGGAAGCTCGTGGACGCAGTGCCTCAACATATAACCGTGCTGGCAGCGGATGGTCGCCGCCTTTATGGCAACCAAGTCGCGCTGGATTTCCACGGCTGTACTCTGGAGGAGTTTCTGCCTGAGGACTTGATTAACCAAAAAGTTCATCCGGAAGACCTGGCGGGTTATTGGGATACACGCAAGCGAGGGATTTCAACCGGCATCCCGTTCAAAACTGAGGCACGCTTACTAACAAAAGACGGGCAGTATCGCTGGTTCCTGTTTCTGTTCAACCCCCTGCACGATGAGCAAGGTCACGTGGTCCGTTGGTACGCTACCGCGACCGACATTGAGGACCGCAAACAGGCAGAAGACGGTTTGCGCCGCAGCGAAGCATACTTGGCAGAAGCTCAAAGACTGAGCCACACCGGCAGTTTTGCGCACGACCCAGTTCGTGGGGAAATTACGTACTGGTCCCAAGAAGCATATCGAACCTTTGGATTCGACCCGGCAAATGGACCCGTATCGTACCGCGAAGCTCGAAGCCGAGTTCACCCTGAGGATCTGCAGAAATTTGAGGAGGCTCGCGAAAGGGGGATCCGGCAGAAGACAGGGACGAGCGTTGATTTTCGCGTAGTTCTTCCAGACGCCTCGATAAAGTATATCCACTGCGTCAGCCGGCCTTTCATCAACGCATCCGGTCAGGTCGTGGAGTTGGTTGGAACCAATATGGACGTCACTGAGCAACGCCTGGCGCAAGCCGCTCTGGAGAATGCGTTCGAAGAAATCAAGCAACTGAAGGAGGAGCTCTACAGAGAGAACCTGGCTCTTAAAGAGGAGATCGACCAGACTTCATTATTTGAGGAGATCGTCGGCTCTTCTGAGCCCTTGCGGCGCGTCTTGATTCAGGTCACGAAAGTGGCGCGTGCGGATTCCACTGTTCTGGTTTCTGGGGAGACCGGTACGGGAAAAGAGTTGGTTGCTCGTGCCATTCACAAACGGTCTGCGCGGGCTTCACGGGCCTTCGTGAGTGTCAACTGCGCGGCGATACCGGCTGCACTTATTGGCTCGGAGCTCTTCGGTCACGAAAAAGGAGCCTTCACGGGAGCTACACAGCGGCGCTTAGGGCGCTTCGAACTGGCAGAGGGTGGCACCTTATTCCTGGATGAGGTCGGCGACCTTCCCGGGGAAACGCAGATTGCCTTGTTGCGCGTCTTGCAGGAGCGCCAATTTGAACGCATCGGCGGAAACCAAACCCTGACCACGAATGTACGGATCATCGCCGCCACTAATCGTGATCTGCAGGCGGCAATCGATGCGGGCACTTTTCGTAGGGATCTGTTTTATCGGCTCAATGTGTTTCCGATCGATGTGCCTCCACTGCGCGATCGCAAACAGGACATCCCGCTGCTCGTGGAATACCTAACCGAGCGCTATGCGAACAAGGCTGGCAAGAAGATAACGAATATTGAGAAGCGAACTCTGGAGTTGTTGAAGGGGTATCAATGGCCCGGCAATATTCGCGAACTGCAAAATGTGATTGAGAGGGCAGTAATCCTTTGTGACGGCGACACTTTGTCCATCGACGAAGTCTGGTTGCAACACGAACCGGACCGCCAAAGTGAAGCCCGTAATAGTCTTGCTCGTGTGGGGAGCGATCGCGAAAAGGTGCTGATCGAATCAGCTCTTCGAGAGAGCAAGGGGCGGGTTGCTGGGTCAGCCGGTGCCGCCGCCATACTCGGAATCCCACGCTCCACGCTTGAAACCAAGATCCGCACTCTAGGCATTGACAAGTATCTATTCAAGTCTCGTCAAGCTTCCTAAAATAGCCTTTCGTCCCTCTATCTCGTCCAACCCTGTGGTCTCTCAAACGTTGCCAATGTCCGGTGTTGAGTATCTGCTATGTGCGTGCACCAGGCATGCGCCTCCCCCAAAGGTTGGGAGCTGTCGGAATCCGCCAATTGTCGGGATGCATCATCCTACCTTGTCGAGAAAACTCATGAATTCATAACGATGGATGTGGCAGCGCTCTTGCATTGCCACTGGCGGGCGATGGCCCGACGGTGTTGACTCACGCGTCGCGGGGTCAGCAAATCGAATGTGCGCGGGGGGAATCCAGATGAGCGAAACGATTGACATACTCAATCCAAATAGACCTAAGCAGATCGCAATTGTTGCTTCCAACCCCTCCGTGTCAAAGCAAACCGGCTGGCCGATCGGGTTTTGGTGGAGTGAACTGGCTCATCCCTACTGGGAGTTCGCGGAGCACGGCTACAAGATCGATATCTTTAGCCCGGATGGCGGCAAACTCGAAGCTGACAGCTGGAGTGATCCTCGCGACGAAAGCAAATATTCGGCACATGATTTGATCTCTCTCGGATTCCTGTCGTCCCCAGAACACCTAAAGCTGGTAGAAAACTCGAGGCCTATCAATCAACTCAAGATCGCCGATTACGATGCCATACTCTTCGTTGGTGGACAGGCGCCGATGTACACGTACTACAACGACGAACGCGTCCATGCTCTGGCAGGCCAATCCTACAAGGCGGGAAGAGTGACGGCCGTTCTCTGCCATGCGACCTGCATTCTCTTGAAGACGAAAGTGGACGGGAAGCTCCTCGTCGATGGAAAGACCTGGACTGGCTTTGCTAACTCCGAAGAGACCTATGCCGACGACTTTGTTGGCAAGAGAATTCAACCGTTCTGGATCGAGGATGAAGCGAAGAAGGTTCCGGGAACCAACTTCATCGTATCGGGTCGTTTCAAAGCGCACGCGGTGCGTGACGGCAACCTGATCACCGGCCAGCAACAGTACTCCGGCGGTGCAGTGGCGCAGTTGGTGATCAAAGCCCTTGGAGTGTAAACAGTCCAATCTGAAAACAAAGACAAGGAGCAAGCATGAAAATTATTGCTTACGACCGAATGAAGCCGGGCGTGACGTACGCAAAGATCGAACCCTACCTACCACAAGAGGTGGCTAACGTGTGGCGTTTGTGGAAGGCGGGCATCGTACGGGAGAACTATGCTCGGGCGGATGAACTTGGGGTTGTGATCATGTTCGAATTGGATAGCGTCGAAGCGGCAAAACGCTATACAGATGACTTTCCTCTGACCAAAGCGGGCTTCCTCGAGTGGTTCTTCATCTCATTACAGGTGCCGCTGCCGATTGAAGTCCTGTTCGATCCGAAGGTAGACACGAACAAGCCATACGACCGGACCGGCGCAAGCACCGTGACCCAGGGAGCCCAGTAGCGTGGAACACGCATTCGGTCTCGACATTCCCTTGACCCTAGCCGAAGTGTGTCATCCTCAGCGAGCGGCTCTCATCGTCTACGACATGCAGGTGGGGATTGTGTCGCAGATTGCCGACGGCCATCAGGTGGTAGAACGCGTCCGTGGTGTGCTCGAAGCCGCGCGCAGCGCCGGCTACCGCGTGTTCTTCACACGCCACATGTCCCTGCCAAACGAGGTTGCCGGAGTGATCCAATTGCGAACCGCTATGGCCTGGCAGCATGTGGATCATGTCGATAAGGTCAAGCCAGCATTCCTGCGGGACACCCCCGAGTTTCGAATCGCTCCCGAACTTGCTCCGCTGCCCAGCGAGGGAGTTGTCGACAAAATCACGATGTCGGCCTTCGAGGGGACCTTTCTCGATATCGCATTTCGGGATTCTGGAATCAACTCGTTCGTGATTGTGGGAATCGCGCTTGAGGTTGGGATTGAACCAACGGTTCGGCACGGGATGGATTTGGGCTATATCCCGATCGTGGTAACTGATGCCTACGGATACGGCAATTTACCGGCAGCGCAAAGGAGCATCGCCGCGCTCGCCTTTGCGGGAGGCTCAATTCAGTGTGACTGCGACGCCATCAATAAGGTGCTCCGCACGACCTCTGAAAGGATAGTCGGATAGCCGTTTGGCGCCGATTAGCAAGGCGGTGAAAGAGGAGCAATGGACCTTTCGACAAATCCGTTTGCGATTCTGACTTTCATCTCGGCGCCGGCTGTTCTGACCAACGCTTCATGCGTTTTGCTGTTTGGAACGGGCAACCGCTACGGCCGTGCCATTGACCGAGTGCACGAGTTAGCTGACATAGTTGAAGCGAGAGCGAATCTGGACGAAAGCGAGCTACGGCTTCGGATTCGCCAGTTGTCGGCTGCTGAAACGCGAACCCTGTTGATCGTACGAGCCTTAACCTGCTTCTATCCGCTGTGGCCGGTTTCGTGGCCAGCACCCTCGTGTCGTTGATTGGTGCAGCGCTGGTCTCTGCGGGAATCAAGCGTGGAGTCGAGTTTTGTTTTGCGCTTTCGCTGATTGCGGGCTCACTGGGTGTCTTCGCGATGATTGCGGGGGCCATGATGCTGGCTCTGGAGACCAGGTTTTCCTTCAGGGTCGTTCGCGAAGAAAAGAGCTTCCTCACCGAACGCGTGCAGGTGCGTATCGGGAGACTGGTCGGAGTACGAACGGCAAGGTGAGGTTGCAGAAAGGGTTTCTCATCATGGATGACTCGAAATCAAGGATCATCGCGCAGGACGCCATCATCCTTTTTGTTGACCTTCAAACCGGCATCGTCGAACTCAGCCAAACTAATCCCTTGGACCGGTTAAAGAGGGGGGTCCTCGCGCTGGCGAAGCTGGCTAAGCTGTTGAGCATCCCAGCCGTCGTATCCGGGGTTCGCGGCGAGGATGGAAAACCATCCAAAATGATTCCGCAGATTGCGGAGGGGCTAGGCGATCTGCCGACGCGCCACCGCACGACCTGTGATTCTTTCCTGAACGAAGAGATAGTCTCAGCGATCCAATCGACAGGTCGAAAGACTCTTCTTATTTCCGGCGTGGCCACGGAACTGGCGGTGCAACTTCCCGCACTTACGGCTTCCGATCAGGGCTACAAGGTGTTCGTCGTTTTGGACGCTTGTGGAGGAATTAGCGAACGCACCGAACAAGCAGCTTTACGGCGGATGGCGAAAGCGGGGGCGACGACGGTGTCAGTCATGACCCTCGCAGGCGAACTGGCGGGTGATCTCCGCCAAGCGACGGCTCAGCAGGCCATCGGCATTTTGTACGAGATGGCGAAGGCGTGAAGGGGTAAGCCTCCATGGAAACATCAGGCCAGACATCTGCGCGGCGGAACGGGTACACGTTGAGTCGTTGCATTTCTGTTCTATTTCTGCTGTCTCTCGCCGGCCTGGGAATTGCGCAGGAAGTTGAGGGAAATGGCAAAAGCTCCGGTGCGATTTTCTCTCCTGCGGATTACGTAGAAATTACGACCCCGGTCACTTCGCACGTCACCGTCAATACTTACGGATTTTATCTGGGGAATCTACGCACCAGCATCGCCTTGCTGGAGGTGCCCACAACCGTCCAGAAGCATTTCATGGTCACCCCGGGCTATCTATTCGTGAGCGTTCCGCCGAGCGGCCTGTCGCTGTTGACCAGCCACATCGCAAACCAGAGCTACCGTGAAAACCAGTTTCGTCTCGCTGGCACAGTGCTGACTTCCTGGCGTGGCTTCACTCTCTCCGACCGAAACATGTATGTGCGCCGCTTCACACCAACATCGCAGATCGACCGCTACCGCAACAAGGTTTACGTCAGTCATCCCCTTTCACTGGGTTCGTACAGAATGAATCCGTTCGTCTTCGACGAGGTGTATCACGATTTTGCGCCCGAAAAATGGCTGCGGCGCAACTGGTTTGTGGCTGCAGTGGATATGCCGATCAATCGGCACTTGAC
>Ga0126381_100001602_pt1 | contig 24213 bp, 20 predicted proteins | sample PanSoiMetPlot_28_FD_96465 | JGI IMG/M metagenome (GOLD analysis project Ga0126381, IMG submission 96465) | Tropical forest soil microbial communities from Panama - MetaG Plot_28 | ecosystem: Environmental > Terrestrial > Soil > Tropical forest > Bulk soil | place: Panama | collected 2016-02-17 | reverse complement strand
GCGAGCGGGCGTGGAGATTAGGGTGGTAATTGAGTTCTTCGGCTGCCTTCAGCACACGGGAGCGAGCGGAGGTTTTGACGGTTTCGGGGTTGTTCAGGACGCGGGAGACCGTCGATGTGGAGACGCCCGCTTTTTGGGCGACGGCATCCAGATTCATGGCCAACGAATACTTTTCCCCATAGCGACGAACGCGGCAGAGGAAATTCCCGCGGCCAACTATCCTCAAATGTGATTCTTCACAGTGCCAAAGAAAACTCCGCAGCGCCGAAACGGGCTCAGAAATAGAGGTGTAATCCTAGCTGTATAGTCCGGTTATCCAGGGCCGTTCGGCTGATGCTTCCGAAATTCGAGTTTGTTGAATCTGCGTTCGGCTCGGCAAACTCAGGGTGATTCGGCAGGTTGAAAAAGTCCGACGAAAACGTAAGCCGGGTTTGCTCTCGGATCTTGAAAACTTTCTGAAGGGAGAAGTCGAAGTTGTTGACGCCGGGATTGCGTACGTTCGAAAAGTACCGTGGCGCGTTGCCGAAAGCTTTGTGCACATCAAATGGCCCCGTGAGATCGACGAGGTTGGGAGCTGGGCATGTACCTGAAAAATCAAAAGCACTCGTGTCGAACCAGTGCGCAACGGTCTGTTGGAAGCCTGAGGGGAGGGGATTGCCAATCATCATGGGACGGTCTGAGAGAACACCCGCGCCATTGCAAAATCCATACGAATTATCGGTGATTCCGAATGGAGTGCCAGCACTTACAGTATAGATAGCACTCAAACGCCAGCCGCCCAGCATGTTGCCCACAGTGCCGCTATTCAACCATTTCTTCCCGGGCCCGAACGGTAGTTCGACTATAGGGGCAAGAGTAAATCGCGCGGGCACATCCCCTGCGCTTACCGAGCGCTCTGCCTTGCGGTTATAGAAGTCTTGCCCGAGCACATCCAGGGACCAAAACCCGCCCCAATCGGACGATGAATCATCGATCAGCTTGCTCCAGGTGAAGTTGGCGAGGAGCGAGAAATCGTGCGAGAAACGATGATCGACCTTCGCTTGCAAGGAGTGATATATCGAACTGGAGAGCCCCCAATATCCTGGATTGACGGTCAGGCAACAATACACCGAGGCGCCTGATGCAGCGATCGCAGAGGCCGCCAGAGGGCAGTACGGGCTGGTAGTCGCGGCAAAGGCGTTGGGCAACGCAGCCGTGCTCGCGCGAGTTTGCTGGCAGATGTTATACGCGTAGTTGACGGGCAGGTGTGTGCCATGACTGCCTACGTATCCAAGCTGGACGACCGTGTCGTTGCCCACTTGCTTTTCCAACGTAAAATTCCACAACTGGACGTAGGTCGGAGTTTGCTTGCGCGGCGCCCAAAAGGAAAAAGAGACATTCGTGTTTACCGGCAGAGGAGCGGTAATCGCTGAAATATTGGGGTCTGTAATCGTGGGAAGGCCTGCCCAGTTTGTGCCCTTGGCGAATGGCGTTGTGGCGAGAAGATTCGGTCCTGGTTGGCCGTCGCCGGCGCGACCGTGGCCAGTGGTGCTTGGATACATAATGCCGTAACCTCCACGGACTACGAAACCCGCTCTTGGATTCCAGGCGAAACCCACGCGCGGCCCAAATTCTTTCTTAGAGGGATCAAAAGTAGTATCCGGCGCGTTCACGCCGAACTGCTCCCATGTTGCAGTGAAGGGATTAAAGAAAGCGTCGCCATGATGGATTTCGTGGAAAGACTGGTCATATTGCCATCTGAGTCCCAGGTTGAACGTGAGTCTGGGGGTGACCTTAAAATCGTCCTGGCCAAAAAACGCATAGGACCAGGCGCGAGATGAAACGAAGGCATTTTGCACTTGGACATTTCCATTGTTCATCGCTCCGAATAGAAAGTCCGCAAATGCATTGCCTGTCTGGGACCCAGTGAAGGAGAACCCGCCTACGACGCCGTTCGGCTGGTAATTGTCAATCGAGTAGTGACGCAAATCCTCGCCAGCCTTTATGTTGTGCCGTCCTACGAGTTTCGTGACTGTGTCGCTGAGCTGAAGGGTTGAAGCAGGCTCGTATAGCATCCCTCCGTTCGAAATGCCGCTAAATCCAGTGATGCTTACACCGGGAGTCCCGCATTTAGTTCCACCTGACGTGTCCGGAACACTGGACAAGCAGTTCGGAATTCCGTTGATCCCGAAGCTACTTGGCGAAGTGGCGCCGGCACCGTAAGGTGTTCGGTCGCCGATGCGGTGCATGTATCCGAAGCGAAAATCATTCAGGAGTGCCGTTGTAAACGTGTGGGTCCAGCCCACCGTCGTCGCATAATCACTTGATCGCTGAAATTGCTGGCCTGCCGGCCCAACAATCAGGTTGTAGTCGAGAAATCGGCCTCTTTGGCTGTGGAACATTCCGAAAATGTGATCGGACTGCGAAAAATTAAAGTCGATGCGAGGATTAAACCTATTCAGAGAACTGTTCGATGGCGTGCTGAGGAGCAACGAATCTGTTCCGATCCCGCTGGGAATCGTACTTGTGGGCCACATCGCCAGTAGCTTTTGCGAAATAGCACTCATCTGTCCAGTGTTTGCAATGTTGTTAAAGGGAACAGGCGTAGAAGTGCCGGGATAATGGATTTGCTCACTCGCGTTTGTGCAATTACCGGAGCTGTCAAAACCGGCAGCACACAGAGCGCCAAGATCGCCGCTTCGGAACGCCGAATTCGGAACTTGCTGGCCCGCCACCGCTCCGCTGCCATGCGACCGAATTCCCTGGTAATCAGTAAAGAAAAACAACTTGTTCTTGATAATTGGCCCACCGACACTGCCTCCGAATTCGTTGTAATCAAAGGGATTCTTACGCTGCGTTGGGTCTTCGAAGAAATTCCGGGCGTCGAGATGTTGATTGCGGTTGTATTCGTACGCCGAACCATGCAGAACGTTTGAGCCGCTTTTGCTAACGGCGATCAGAATGGCACCTCCCGCTTTGCCGTATTCCGCGGACATCGTGTTCTGCTCGATGCGGAACTCCTGAATTGAGTCCAAGGAAGGGGTAACCGCACCGCCCCCGAACACCGGGGCGGTGATTGTGCTACCGTCAAGGATGCTGTCATCGTTGCGAGGTCGGCTGCCGCTTATGCGGAGATTGCCGTAGTTGCCACAGCCATCGCAGCCTGTCTGCTGCGATACGCCCGCGGCCAAAGGAAGTAAGGTGTAGACGTTGCGGCCTGAGGAGCCAGATGTTGGCAACTCCGCCAGTTGGCTTTCATTTATTGTCTGGCCCATGTCAGACTGTTGCGTTTGCAATATGGGTATACTGCCGGTGGTGACCTCGACTTGCTCGGTGAGTTGGCCAACCGTAAGTGTCAGGTCTACCTTGGGGTTAGCATTCACCTCCAGGAAGATATTGCTCAGGACAGCAGTCTTAAAGCCCTTGGCTTCTGCTTCTACTTTATAGACTCCCGGGTTCAAACTCGTCACGCTGTAAACTCCGGCGCTGCTCGTTCTCACGGTTGTGGTGACGTTCGTATTGACATTGGTGACTTTCACGGTCGCGTCCGGAACGACGGCGCCGCTGGAATCGCTGACAATCCCGCTGATGCTCCCAAACAATCCTTGTGCACTGAGACTGCGCGAGCACATCGTGAGGACTAGCACCACACCAGCAAATAGGACGGAGAGCATCAATGCTCTTACAAAATGCTTTGCCATACTTCCTCCTCATCGTTTTTTATGCCGCTGTATAACGCTGAGCCCGAAAACGGTGCCGACATCGGTGGGCTGATGCGAGACTTTTCTTGATACATATGCTCCAGCTTCACTTCCACTAAGCCCATCGCTCCAGGGGTCAGGTTGATCCCATACTGGTTTGTGGGCGCTCCAAGCTGATCCTGGTTTGCGGTGTAGAAAAGTGTGAACGAGTCGTTGCCCTCTGCAATGAGTCCGAGGGGAGTACGCACTTCGCTCGCCCAAATGCCGTTGGCCTTCTGAACAACGAGCGCTCTTCCCGGCGCCCAATGAATCCCATCGCGCGAAAACGTATAGCCAACGGCATGCTCCGCACGGTCGTCGTAAACCGCTACATAGGTTCCATCTGAGAGCCTAGTCACGATCGGGTTCTCGATGAACACTTTCTCAATATTTAGGGGGTTCAACTTACTGCATCGCTTCCAAGGACCGCTGAGACTTGGCGCCCAAGCCAGCCCGACCTGCCACAGTGAGATCGGCAGTGCCTCAGTGTGAGCGGTTCCGTAGAACGCGTACCATCCCTTCCCCACCCGGTACGGGAAAAACGAATCCGTACCTTGAAGTCCTTCCCAGGCGTCCGAATCCTTCCCTCGATGCATGACAATTCCAACGTCCTTGTACGGTCCGTCAATGCCGCCGCGGCCTCTGACCTGTGAGACCGCGCGCCAGATCCTGCCTTCGTGGTTCGTCAGCCACTCCCTCGCAGTGTCGGGAGCACATTGATAAGCCACGTAGAACAGGTTCCAGCGTTTCTGTTTTTCGTTATAGACCGGCATCGGGGACCATAGCGCCGCGCGCGGGTCTTTACCTGAAAAGTCTCCGCTGGACTCAAACAAGGTCGAAGCACGCTTCCAGTGCATGCGGTCCCGGCTGCTCCAATGGGCCAGTCGCATCTTCACCCAATGCGGATCCCCCACCATCTCCGAGGTAAATAGGTGATAGGTCCGGTTGAGTTTCAATACTCTGCCGCCTTCGAAGCCGTACTTGTTCCCTTCGGCTCCGGGCGAAAAGACCGTGAGAATCGGCTCATCCAGCTGCCGCGTAACCACTAGGTTCAACTCTTCCCCTTGCGCACTGGCAATACCAGCTATGGGTAATGCGACAGTGCACAACCATGCCTTGGTCCATGCCGTGACCATGTTTCATCCCTCCGTAGTTTCACTCCTGACGCGGAGACGAATTGCCGGTTCACACGCAAGAAACCAGACTTTCGTTGGTTGCAGCGTCGGTCCATGCATGCATGGCATGGTGTGCTACGAATAGCGAGTCCGCCAAAGGTGTTCAAGGTAATGCCAGTTAAAACTACGGTTAGCGTGGGTTAAGGGCAGTCCAAAGCCGGAGAATCCTGCCGGAAATGGATGGCTCAGAATATCGCGGGCGAAACGAAGAACTCCTGACTCGATTCTGCTGTCATGGAAGCCCCGTCCGGCCCCCTCATGACGCACTAGGCAAGTCGCAAAGTGCGGTTTTTACCCTGGACGGGCGCGGCCTTCGGACACGTCTTCCGGCAGTACCTACATTCGAATTGCTTCTTTTTAGCGCTATTAACGGGACGCTTAACCGTAAACGCCACCCTTGTCGCCTTGTCGCTTCCTGGATTGACCTCATGGGAGCGCGGTGCTAGTTTCCTGTAAAGGGTGTGTGTTTCATCCCGTACAAAGACAACCTCGAGCGGGTCATCGACTTTGCTATGAACAGCCGGGACAATCTCGCGGAGGGGGCCATTTCCCTGTTCGAGAAAAGGGGGGAGTTGCACCGAGTCCTCCAAAGCAAACACTTTGCAAATTCCCCAAAGAAAAGCCGCTTCCTGGAGTTTGTGGCAGAACAGACGTTCCTCGGCAATGGCGAAAAACTAAACGAATTCCTTATAGGTGTAGAAGTCTACGACCGCGGCACTGACTTCAATCCGCAACTGGATCCTATCGTGCGCGTGCAAGCGCACGACATTCGCCGCGCACTCAAGAATTACTACGAGGAGGAAGGCCGGACCAGCTCGTTGCGCGTTGAATTGCCCATCGGCCGCTATGTGCCAGCATTTGTCAAACTGGCACCGGGCGAACAAGTGGTGGCGCCAACGCCCCCCGCTGACCCGCACCGGAAACGTGCGTCCACGGCTGCGATCCTTGCGGTGGGCCTGTCGGCGGTGTGCATCGTGCTTGCCGCTCTTCTGGCCGGCGAGAGGTCGCGCATCAGAGAATTGGAGCAGCGCCCACTCTCCGCCCTGCCAGAGAATCTGGAATGGTTTTGGAGGCCTTTCCTGCGTCCCGCGGAAGCTCCGATCATCGTGATTCCAAACCATCCCCTGCTCCGAGCGGCACATGGTGGCGACAGCCCTGGAACCGTTTCCCGTAGTCACGTAATACCTAAAGAACAGCTACCAGAATTTCGCGATACGATCCATTTTCGCGAACTCAAGAAATTTGCATTCGTTCCATCGACTACCGATTTCACTTCGGTCGGCGAGACCATGGGGCTTGCAAATCTATTCGCATTGTTCGCGCAAACGGGACAGAATCCCCGATTGCTCCAATCGAGGCTGGTAACTTTCGAAGAGATCAAGCATGGCAATACCATCCTTCTAGGTGGGAACCAGACTTGGAGCGGCAGGGTTTTTCTGTACTCCGAAGGGTTTCGTTTCGTGAACGGGATGATTCTCAACAAAAATCCGCGACCCGGGGAAGAAACGATCTATAAACCTGAGTTCGACACCGTCACTAACCAACTCAGACAGGATTACGCACTCGTGCTCATGCTTCCGAACGAAAGAAAGGAAAACCGGATTCTCCTCATCTACGGAATCTACACGCAGGGTTCACAGGCAGGAATAGAATATGTAACCAACCCCGAGCGTCTGGCCGAATTGCATCAAGCCCTGCTGGACCTCTCCCCTGACCACAAGTCCGTTCCTCCGTATTTCCAAGTCCTTTTAAGAACTACCGTGGAAAACTACATTCCGGGAAAAGCCTCCTTGGTCGCAGTGCGGGTGATTCCGGGTGAATAATGAAATGTGTTCTCGACGCAAGGGAAAGTTCTCCGCGATCAATTTGGTTGTAAATCCAGTGTTAGCACTTGGGCGCTGACTGGTGAGAACTATGAAGTTGGACGGCGTAGCTGTTCCGCCGTGCTTCTCAAGGTACTGGCAGGTTCGGGAAATGGTTCATCGCTGCGTGCGTGCCAGAATCACGGCGATCGTCGCATTACCCTGAGTAGTCGCGCGCCTGTCCCCGCCAGAGTAGGTAAGACTCCGAAAGGTCCGCTCGAAGCGCGGAAGGCGCTTGCGGCCTTGGGGCCATTGTCGCGCCACGAATGGATCACCGCGGCCGTGTTCATGGTAATCGGGACGGTTTGGATCCTCCTAGCTAGTAATCGGCGGGCGGGCGTGATCCTGAGTTTTTGGAGCAAGTGGATTAGTGCTCGACACCGTGGAATCCAACTCCCGAAGTAACCCAAATTGGAAAGCTACTGTGCTCTTCGCTGCTCTGTTTTCGCCGGGATCATCAAGTGCCGAATAGGCCCAATTGGGGCCCTGCCGTCGACGGACTACAAATGCGCATCGTTGTCGATCAAGCAGCGGCTGAACAATCCCCGATCCATAAGCTTAGAGTTGAATTTCGCAATGCCGGAGAAAAGGATCTACTCCTGAATTTGGGAATCATGACGCGCCACGGGGCAGAACCATATCCAACTGCTGTTTCGTTGATTGTGGTAGACCTGCAGGGAAAGGAGAAGTGGCTTGAACTGAAGAGGCCCCATCTGGTCAGCGTTTCAGCTGATTCGGGTCGCGTTCCCGGGCGTAACCTTAGCAATTGCAGTAGATTAGGGCGCTGGACGAATTTCGTGGGGAATTCTCCAGTGGATGTCGATTTCGACGTTTGCGGTTCGACGTAGAAGTGAGGCCGGGAATTGAATTCAATCGGCCGCTGAAACTGACTCAGGAGAAGGATGATGAAATTCATGTTGATTCTAAAATCGACCAAAGACTCTGAAGCCGGCAAGATGCCGAGCGAGGAATCGATCACCGCAATGGTGAAGTACAACCAAGAGCAGGCCAAAGCTGGAGTTCTGGTCGATGCGGCGGGTCTGTACCCCAGTTCCAAAGGCGCGCGAGTCAGATTCGCCACCGGCGGAAAGAAAACGGTGATCGATGGACCATTCACCGAATCGAAGGAACTGGTCGCCGGCTACTGGATTATCCAGGCGAAGTCGCTCGAAGAGGCGATCGAGTGGGCGAAGCGATCTCCGGTGGCGCCGGACCAGGAAACCGAAATCGAAGTACGAGAGTTTATTGAGTTCGAATGACTTTCCGCTGAGTTACAAGGAACTCGCAAAAGACGTGCTGCAAAGCTCAGCATCTACAAATACGTTCGGATAGACAAGGGCTTGCGCTACTGCAAAGCGGTCGCTGCTTGGTTGCCGGCCTCATCCGCGTGGAGCGTTGCAGACTGGGCCGGAACCGGACGAGGCGTCACGTCCGCGTTCGCCAGCCCCATCGCCCATTTGATCGCTTCGAGGTACATCTTCTGGATTCGCGGGTCATCCCAGTTCTGCTCGACGTGGCCGAGGGTGGAATAGAACACGCGCCCCTTTCCATACATCCTGGCCCATGACACGGCAAAATCGAGATCCTTGCGGTGCACACGGGGATTCTTGAGATCAAGCTTACCTGCATCGAGACGCATGAGGACGCGGACTTTCTCCCGTGAGAAGTCCTTGATTTGGTAGATCTCGTCTCTCAGCACGAATGACTTCGCAAACTGTTGCATGCCAGGGAAGTTTGGATCTTCGACTAGGATCGGTGCGTCAAACGTTCCCCAGGGATGCTCGTCAAAATATCCGCCGATCATTTCGCCGTATTCGGGCCAGGAAGTGAGCGTGATGGTCGCGCTGTGAACGCCGACAAATCCTTTGCCGTCATCGTGCACAAAAGAGAGGAGCGATGCCTTTTGTTCCGCATTCATCTCGAGGTCGCCCCCGGTATAGAAAAGGACTGTGTCAAAATCGTTGAGATTTTTCGCGTTGTATTCGAGCTTCTGTTTCGTTAGCGCTTCCGTATCGGTGCGAATCGTTGTAGCCCACAGACCGGTTTCTCGGCCGAGCCTTTCGATTGTCGCGGCCGCGTGCGAGACAGCTTCGTGGCGATAGCCCTTCTCCTCGGCGAGGACCAGGAGATGCTTCATCGGCGGAGCCGCCGTTTGCGCGTGGCCATTGCCAGCAAGCGCGAAATAGAACACAAGCAACATGGCGGGAAGCATCTTCACTGGTTCCCCCCTTTGCGTCGCGAGGACACTACTTTTTCATGCCAAGCCAGAGAATTGCGTTGGCGAAGAGCTTGTTCTGAACTGGATCTGAGTAAATCTTCTCGCCGTCCTTGCCGTGCCCCATGTTCATGTAGATCATGCGGTACTTTGTGTTCATCCAGACGACCGGCAGATCGCCGCCGAGAATCACGTCTTTGACACCGATCGGATAGTTCGAAGGGTCGACCGTGACAAGCACGTGAACATCTTTGTTCAGGCGCGGACTCGGTTTCCACAGATACCATTCATTTGCCGGAGACATGAACGAAGCAGGAAGGCCCTTGGTGACGGGGCTGCTCGGATCGTCCACCGTCAGCTTCGCAGGAAGCGGCGGCCAGTTGTTGGTGTAAAAAACCGCGCCTCCGAGAAAATCCACGAACCAGGGCCAGTGCGTGTCCTTGTCGTTGTATCCAGCAACATGAAAGCCAATCCAGCCACCACCGTGTTCCATGTAGCGTTCGAACGCAGCGCGCTGCTTTGGGATTTTCGGGAAGTCGTTGAGCCAAAGGATCAAATGATAGGGTTTCAGCGCAGTGTCGTCGAGCTTGTTCCAGTCGGTGGTGAGGTCGAAGACAAAATTGCTCTTTGCGGCCAAGTCGCGGTAGAAGGCGATGGCGTCATTTGCGGTCTTCACATGGTCCCCTTCGACATCCGTCGAGTAGAAAGCGAGGACCTTGAAAGACGGTTCGGCGCCAAGCACGGAACCGCAAAGAACTGCAGAGACCGTAGCTGCAAGCAAGACTTGGAACAACTTTTTCCAAGCTGGTTTCGTCAAGAGGATCATTTTCCGACCTTCTCCTGGCCCGCAGCCCAGAAGATGGAGTTCTCAAAGAGCTGGGTGAACTCTTTGTTGTCGAAATGCTCCGGCCGATGACCCATGAAGATGTAAATGTTACGCGCTTTTTTGCGCTCGTTGGTCCAGACAACCGGATGGTCGCCCATTTTTATATCGCTGTTGGGCGTGTAAGTCTTCTCGTCCACGCTGGCGAGCACGTGGACATTTACGCGCGGCGACTTGTCGTAGGTATAAAACTCCTCGTCGCTGATGGTGAACGGTGAGGGAATTCCCTTCATTGCAAGGTGGTTTTTGTCTTCAACGGTGACTTCGCCGGTAACGAACGTCGCGATGTAGTTCTTGAAACGAATCCCGCCCATAAAATCGTGGAACCACGGCCACATCGGGAAGCCATCGAATTCGCCGAGGAGGGTGGCGTGGTGAAAACCGATCCAGCCGCCCTTGCCTTCGTCAATGTACTTGATGAAGGCAGCCTGTGCCTTATCCGTCCAGTTGTACGGCGGGTAGTTTAGTTGAAGGAAGAGTGTGTATTGCGCAAGAAAGCCCTCGTCGATCTTCTCAGTGTCCTCGACGTAGTCCACGGCGAAGTTTTTGTCGGCGGCAAGCTTGCCAAGCCAGATCTTGGCGCGGTCGACGAAGGGCTTGTGGATTCCGCCGTGCTCCGCGATGGCGATGACGCGGAACGTCGGCGCTTTTTTCTGTGCTCGAAGGGGTCCAGCCAATAAGCTAGGAGCGACAAATAGGAGCAAGAAGCACGGGAATAGAGAGGCCAATGACTTTCGCGGGGGGCGGAACATATCAGTGTGTGTGAACCGCTCCCTCCGGCGCTTTCAGTTCTTTCGGAGACATGTTTGCATCGAACTTGAGGTTGAAGAAGCCGACCATCATTTCGTCCCAGCTTTGCTGGCCCCAGATAACGGCCTTTGTGGGATCGGGATTTTCTGGATTGTTCGGCGAATTATCGAAATGCGCGGTGCACTCGATTTTCGTGCCTCGCGGCAAGTCCAGCGGCTCGGCAAGGTTGTACCAGAGCTGCCAGTGCCAGTTGTAGACCGGAACGTTCAGGACGGTCTCGCCTTTGCCGTCAGGAAAGACGATCCGGTATTCGAACGATTTGCCGCGCGCGTGCATATGCGGATGCAGCGCGACAAGCTTCACATCCTTGCGAACCTCGAACGAAGCATCCACGCGATAGTTCGGGTCCCCCGGAGGGACCTTAAAGGTGCCGTTGGACGCGGAAAGCGTGAGTACGCGCTCTTTCGGCGGTGTTTTGGCAAAGACAAGGCCGAGCTTCGTCCGATCAGTTGTGGCTTTTCCGTTGGGTGTGTAATGCACCTCAAAAACGATGTCCGAACCCGCTTTGATCAGCTTACCCTCGCCGGGATGAAGGATTTCCGCGGGCTGCCCTGGAGCATAACCGACGAGAAAATCGCTAGGCAGCGCGCTCGTGTCCGTCTTTTCATCGGCCTTTGCCGGAGGCGCGATGAAAAATGAGCCGGGCTTCTGGTCCTTGAAGTAATTCGAACCTGGCTCTCGGAGGTACGCAATGATGTGATGCACAACAGAGCGGTCGGTTGGCCGCACTTCGAGCATCTGCACCCACTTGTCCTCCTTGAAGCCGGTCGGAACGATGACGTATTGATAGTCAAGTACGCCGGACGGAGGGACAGAAAACGGCTTTGGCAGTTGGAGAACCAGATCCGGTTGGGGAATGCCCCACCCCTCGACAAACTCCTGCACCGGCGCGGACATATCTTTCGGATCGCCTTCCTGCGCGCCTCCGTTCACCCAAGTAACAATCGTGCGGATCTCCGCCGGCGAGAGTGACCGCTCATTGGAAAAGTGCCCATACTGCGGGTCGGCGTACCAGGGCGGCATGATCTTTTGCGTGACGGCCATCTTGATGATGGAGGCCCACGGTTTGGTGTCCTTGTACGTCAGCATCGAGAATGGTGCCGCCTCGCCCGGCCGGTGACACGTCTGGCAGTGCTTCTGCAGAATTGGCGCGACGTCTTTGGAAAACGTGGGAGGCGGGTTGTTCGGTTCCTGGGCGCGCGCATTGAACAGGCCGCAAAAAGCAAAGGCAAGCAATATCTTGAAACATGAGACTATGCGGCGGTTCATTTCCATTTGGGCCTCTGCGGCAGCAACTAATCCGCAAGACTTTCTGTGCTGCAGTGATCATACCGCGTAAGGCCGTGAATCAGGACCTCGGAGAGATATCGTCCCACACGGTTCACGAATAATACAGGTAGTCGATATCCAGAGCATAATGCCCGAAACTGCTCCGCGTGATCCGTGGCCCACGACATCGCAGCGTCCTGTCAATCAAAAGGCTCTGCGCGGTACCTGTTAACCGAAGGGTTGCGGACGATCCTGTGAAAGCAGCGGCGCTACCAGCCAGCCTTACTCCCGGCTTGGGACAGCTTCCCTGCCCTGGTTTGAGTGCGTATCTTTAACCATCGCCTCCGGTCGTTGTGCCGGGTTTGAGTGACCAGCTCTAACCATCGAGCCCTAGCCGCACCAAGGCACTTGCACGAAAGGCGCGTATTTCGTCGGGGCAGATCGCTCCTCCATAACCCATCGCAACCTTGCTATTCACGGTGCCGCACCTCAGAGGTTCTCTCCTTCCGTGCGGTGCTCAATTTGCCTTATCGTCGGCGTTGTCGAGGTAGACGTGAAGTTCCGCTTCGAACCCTGCCAACCCACAATTTTAAGTCGCTAAGGTAAGAATCGCCGAAAAATCGTTCGATTCCGTCTCTCCGTGTGTTGTCTCTTTATGTTAGTTTAGGCGCTGCTAACGGTCGAGGAGAAGCCATGCCCCGTATCTCACTCGCCACGATTCTCGGATGGATTGAGCACGCCTTCCTGCTTCGCTTTCAGATTGCGGCGGCTCTGGTGCTCGCCGTCGGCGTTCCCCTGGCCTACTATCTGGTACCTAGTATTTTTGTCGGGCTCTTTGACGCGATGGGATTCACTTCGTTTGTCTTTGTGGTGTGGGCGGCGTTCCAGGCGGCTTGGACCATCATGGTAACTAGCCGTCTGGTTTTGGTTTACGGGCCGGCCCGTTTCGGGCCAGCGATTGCCTTTGCCCCGAAACCTGTTGGAAGAGGCACGGTGGCCCTTTTCGGACTGTTGGCGGTGCCTGTCGTGGTGGTTCTCTTTCGTGGAACGGCAGTGCCGACGGCCGGCCTGAAGGTGTTGGCTGCTCTTCTCGGTCTCGCTTTGGCCATCGGGTGTTGGCCCTGACTGCCTGGCTGCACTTCGCGATTGAAGACCCCGCAGGGCACACGGCGGAAACAGTTTTCCCATCCTTTGGTTTTCCCGCGAAAAAGGCCACACCTCGGTCCCAGTTCTGGAGTTCAATCGGTTTATGGCTCAGCCGCTTGCCGGCAACTCTCACCGCAGGGATTCTCGATGGAACGCGCCTCCGCTCGGGCCACGAAATGGCAGCCATTGCGGTTCTTGTCTCTCTTGTCCTTTATGGCATTCTCGGGATTGTCTTTTCACCGGCGTGGTCAAGGCCCGAACGGCTGCCCGCTGCCCTCTTTTTCGTTTTGGTACTTCTCGTGATTTTCACGTGGGTTTTTGCAGGGGCTGCGTTCTTTCTCGACCGCACACGCCTTCCGGTCTTCAGCACACTCTTGGTCCTTTCGATCGTCGCGGGGCTGGCAGGCACGGATCATAAGTTTGTTGTGAAGGAGAATGGGAGCGAACGCGTGCCCCTGGCTCCGCGTGATGTGATCGAGCGTTGGGCGAAGCTCGGCCGAGGCCAGGGCAGCCACACGATTTTGATTGTGGCGACAGCGGGCGGCGGCATCCGGGCCGCGGCTTGGACAGCCGAAGTGATGACGCGGATCGATGAGAGTTGCAAGGCGGCGAGCAACTCTCTCCTGCTGGTGAGTTCGGTTTCGGGTGGCAGCGTGGGGTCGATGTTCGTGGTGGGCCCCTATTCGGGAAAAGGCGACTACCCCTCCACCACCCAGGAGCTGGCAACCATCCGCTATAACGCGATGCGGTCTTCGCTCGGCGCCGTAGGTTGGGGACTTGCGTATCCGGATGTCGCGCGGACCATACCCATTTTTGGCAGTGTGCTTGTTCCTGAGACCCTCGACCGCGGGTGGTCGCTCGAAAATGCTTGGTCGAGTGCTTGGAGAGAAGCCAAACTCGGTATCCCAACGATGGCCGACTGGCGAAAGGATGTAATGAACGGAATGCGCCCGGCGGTGATCTTTAACGCCACGGCCACAGAGACCGGAGATCGCTTCCTCGTAGCTTCAACCGACACGTCATTGGTCGGAGCGGAACGGTTTTTCGAGCTTTTCCCGACCGGGGATATTGCGGTAGCAACCGCCGCTCGACTGTCCGCGACATTCCCCTACGTCTCACCGCTTGCGCGACCTTCTCTTGGTCCGGCGGGCAAAGCGTATCACTTGGGCGATGGCGGCTATTACGACAATTCCGGCTTGCTGAGTGCTGTCGAATGGATGCGTGAGGCGGGAAGCGCTCTTAGTGGGTATCGAGTCCTCCTCGTGGTCATCGACGCCAAGCCGGGTCCCGAAAAGCAGGGGAGTTCCTGGTCGTGGCAGAAGCAGATCGTCGGGCCAATCGAGATGCTGCTCCATGTGCGAACGAGTTCGCAGCAAGTGCGCGATTCGCTCGAACTGGATATGGGTAGGGACTACCTCGCGGCGCAAACCCCACCAGTCAACGTGACGCCGGTGCGCTTTCTTTTTTCATCAACCTCTCGCGCACCTCTCTCCTGGCATCTGACCCAACAACAAAAGGCGGAGATTAGCGGTTCGTGGACTACTCAGGAGAACCAGAAATCATGGTGTACCGTTCGGACAGAACTCGCCTGTGGCTGTGATGCCGAAGTCTTAACAGGAGCACAAGGACCCGAGAACTGAGTCGCGCTGGCACGGTTTCGTTCTACAGATACCGCCGGCTAGTCGAGATCCCACAGCAACGGCGGCACCAACGACCATCCACCACTTTTTGTGGCCGCCGAGCCATTTGCCAAACATAGTCTTAGTGGGCGTTCCGGTCTCGGTGTCCCTACAAAGAATCTCCCGCTGTCGTGGGCAGTTATGTCTCCAAAGAAATCGCGCGGGCTCATCTCGAAGGCAAGGTCCAGAGCGCCACACAGCGAAGCGATTCCGACGGGCGTTCATGTGCCTACAAAGAGCTAAAAGACCCCCCCACTAGGGACATTTGTACCAAAGATTACGCATGACTTCTGTTAGGGGGGTGGCCTGGCGCAAAGAGGCTCTGTTATGAATTGAAACAAATGTCTGCCAGGCAGAGGACATTGGACCTCTTGTAGAGACTGGGGTAGGCACCTAGGATGAGCGCTCAATCCAGGAGGGCCTCGGTCGAGGTGACGGGTGGATGCCTAGGCACACCCGAAAAGTTGTTCGGTCCCCTGGAGGCGCCGACCGTGTTTTGGTGGATGGACGGGACTATAAAGCGCAGTGAGGGCCGACTCGGGACCTTCGTCGGGAGCGCGCCGTCGTCTTTGCCAACGCGTGCCTCGGGAAATCCAGGTCGGCTTCAAAGTCTTCCTTCCCGTGTTCCGTGAATCGAACGCCAGACAAGGATGGAGGCGGAGGGGAAGATACTGCGTGTTAAGCAACGAGCCCCAGCTGAGTTGAAACAGCTAAATGACTACGGTTCCTGTTATCAGGGCTCGATTGGCTTACTGCCTTGATGTAGGACCTCGGCGAATGCCGAGGGTGGCACAGACATCGGTTCTGTGAGTCACGGGGCGAAGCTGTGGGTGACTGAATAATGGGAGACCATTTACCTCAGGGGCTCTGAGGCATTTCTTCAATGAAATCAGGCAGTTCACCTGCTTGCGTTTTGCACGTCGGCTAGAGACTTGAGCCCACTTCGTGGCAACACGGCCGCTTCCCAGCACGGTCTTCAGGCAATATCATTTTCCTCTGAAAAAGGGAGGCTATCGCAAGGCAGTTCCAGCTGTGTGAAACGTACGAGCACAGAAAATGTGTGCTCCGTTGGTGTACGCGTTTTGAGCCGCTAACAAGAAGGTGCGAAGAGCTATTCAGTTTACCCGGGTCCTTGTTGTCGCGGGGCGGGTACCCCGGCGGTGAAAATGGAAATCTCCAATGAACTACGCTGCGCCGAGGAAGCGGACAACAAGCTAAGCAAGACCGCTTTCCCAGTCGATTCTCAGAGGGGCGTCAATCTTCATTTTGAGTCAGCCGCACCTTATTGGGAGCGGATTTATGATGGGGTCACTTTAGACGGTTGCATTTACCAAGATCGTATGGCAATGGCCCTCGGATGGATCGAACAGCTACATTTGCCTGCCACGGCGCACTTGTTGGAGATAGGCTGTGGCGCTGGATTCGCTACGGCTGAGCTTGCCATGCAGGGGTATCGCGTCGATGCTGTGGACAGCGTTGATGCTATGCTCCACCTCACAAGCAAACGCTTGGCGAAGGCCGACACCGCCGGGCGGGCTCGAGTCGTCCGGGCCGACGTGCGCCACCTCCCTATGCCTAACAACAGTTTTGACCTGGTGTTCGCCCTTGGTGTGCTGCCCTGGCTCGACGACCCGCTGGCCGCCGTTCGTGCGATGGCGCGCGTGACGCGCCCGGGCGGATATGTGTTAGTTTCGGCAGACAACAGCGTGCGCCTCGCAGAAGTCCTAGATCCGGTGCGGGCTCCCCTGCTAAAGCCGGTGCGCCGCTATGTTGGCTCGGCACTTCGTCGAATGAAGTTGCTGTCCCCAGCGCCTCCCTGGCCTAACACTCACAGACATTCACGACGCCAGCTCGATTCCATCCTTGCCGATGCGGGCCTTGATACGTTACAGAGCGTCATGGTTGGGTTCGGCCCCTTCACCCTGTTCGGAAAGTCCGTTCTCCCAGATCCGATTGGAATCAAAGTTCACCGTCTGCTGCAAGCTGCGGCAAATCGAAAGTTGCCAATCGTTTCACTTTGCGGCACGCATTATCTGGTCATGGCCACAAAAGCTGCCAGACGGCAATGACGATTCTCCGCCATTTTCCTGGAGCCTCGCTCGGCGGAAATTTTCCCCCGGGCCAGGCTTTTGCATCCGAACCGGGCCTTAGGCAACAATTTGCGGAATTCCCAACTCCCGATATTTCTGATCTTCTTAACCACTGATGTGCAGTTGACCCCGGTATCGCCTGTGTTACTCGCAGACATCACCGACGCTGCGGACCCGTTTGTACTGTGAAGATATTCCCAGGGAACAACCTAACGGTGCTTTTATGAGCGACGACGCATGCAGTCCTGGTCCCGGGGGGATGGCGGGTCTCCGTCTTCGCCAGCAGAAGCTCGTCGATGCCTATTTTCAAGCCACGGCACCCGAGTGGGAGGCCATCTATCAACGCGAAGAAGACGTATACGCCAGGATTTACCAGCAACGGCGGATCGCCGCGCAGTCGCTGGTGGACAAAATGGCGCTGCCAGAAAACGCGCACGTACTGGAGATCGGGTGCGGCCCTGGTCTAACAACGGTCGCCCTGGCGCAAAGGGGGTACTGCGTGCAGGCTATCGATACGCTAAGCGCAATGACGGAAGCCACCAGAAATCGAGCGAGAGAAGTTGGTCTGCAGCACCGGGTCACGACCAGCATCGCCGACGTGCGCAATTTAGCTTTTCCAAACAATAGCTTCCAGCTAGCGCTGATGATCGGCGTCACGGAGTGGTTGGACTCACTGCGCCAGCCGCTCAAAGAGATTGCCCGAGTGATCGCGCCCGGCGGATTTCTGATCGTGAGTTTCGACAATACCTGGGCCTTTCACCAACTCGTCGATCCGCTTCTGAATCCCGCGCTCGCGCCACTGAAAAAGGCGACGCGTTCGATCCGCCGTGCTCTGGGCCTGTTGACGCCCGGGCCCAGGGAATACGCATATTCTATGAGACGCTTTAATTCTTGGTTGGCTGCCGCTGGATTTGAAATAAGGGAAGCCGTTACCGTTGGATTTGGCCCGTTTTCATTTTTCCGCCGGAAACTGTTTTCGGAAACGACCGGCCTGAAGATCAACCAGAAATTTCAAGACTGGGCCAATGCAGGCGTTCCAGTCTTGCGGACGATGGGCTACGTATGCATTGTTGCGGCAGCGAAGGCGATTTCCATGACCTGAAGTTAGGCAAGCGCGACAGATTACGGCCAGACAGAGGAATTGCAGTTCTGAACGAAGGTACAAAAGCTACATGCCGACGACTCATACTCTTGCGGTAATGATCTGAGGATTTTTCTCTCGCAAGAATTCATTAACCATCCTCGCGATGCCGAGTTCGAGCGAATAACCTTGCAGTGCGTGTGTTCTCCCTAGGTGAAACAATGAGCATCCAAAACATCGAGGCGCCACGACGGCCTCCAGGCAGTCTCCATACGGCTGATTATCTGACGCTCATCGGAGTGTCCAAGCTCCCACCCCTCACAAGCCCATTCGACCCTGGCTACGATCCAGGGACCCTGGAGAGCCACCTGGATCAGAGTGCCCACTTGATGTCGATCCTAAAGATCTCCATGGCTTGTTGGATGATCGCGAATGAAAACGTGACCCGCAGGAAGATTGCCGCTGCAAGGTTGCATGCCGTTCCGACGGTCACGGGCGGCGGACCTTTCGAAATCGCGGTCGCCCAAGGCCAGTTAGAGAAATACCTTGATCTGTGCGCTGATATCGGCGTTACCAGGATCGAATGCGGCGAAGGGTTTACGGACTTACGTCGCGAAGCAATAGTCATTGTAAGAATGGCGCGCGACCGGGGGCTCGAGGTCCAGTTTGAGCTGGGGAAGAAGCATGGCGGCGCGTTCCAGGAAAAAGTGGTCGAGGGACTGATCGAACAGGGAAAGAGATGGATAGACGCTGGAGCGGTTCAACTGGTCGTGGAAGCCAGAGAGAGCGCGCGAGGTGTGGGCCTTTTTGACGACCAGGGTAATTTCAACGCCTCATTTGGGGAGCGCTTTGCGAACGCGTTTGGGTTGGGCGTAGTGATGTTCGAAGCACCCAATAAGTCCAGCCAATTCGCTATGTTGGAACACTTTGGAAGGGAAGTCCATTTGTGCAATGTCAGGCTGGAGGAGCTCCTCCGCGTGGAAATCTATAGGCGCGGACTCCATTCCGACGCCTTCGGCAAAGCAAACTTACGGCCCGTACTTCCGGCTGGTACGGCGATCCAGTGGGAATAATATGCAGAAAACATTTCTGATCGACGGCCTTCCGGAGAGCGCCGCACGTTACCGAGAAGGTTGCGCAGTGGTCGCCATCGACGTGATTCGAGCTACGACTATGGCGATCACGGCGGCCGCATCGGGCCGAGCGTGTTATCCGGTGGATTCGGTTGACGCCGCGTTCCGGCTGGCTCAGCTTCTCGCGGGCCCACTGCTGGCAGGAGAGATTGATGGAGACAGGCCGCCAGGCTTCGACATGAACAACAGTCCGGCGGAACTTTCGGAGCGCAGCGATATTTCCCGCCCTCTTGTTCTGCTTTCCTCCTCCGGCACGCGACTGATTGTGAGTGCCCGTGGATGTGATGTGCTGTATCTGGCTTGTTTCCGGAACATTTCGTCCACCGCGCGTCACCTCATAAATGGACGCTACTCGAGAATTGCGCTCCTCGGTGCCGGGAGCCGGGGAGAATTCCGTGAGGAGGACCAGATCTGCTGCGCCCTGATCGGCGCACAACTTGTCCAGGTGGGCTATGTTCCCGAAAACGAGACAACCATTACGGTTATGAACCGATGGGCAAATGCCAAGACCAGCGACTGTCTTCACAGCCGGAGCGTCGATTATCTGAGGAGGACAGGCCAGCTCGCGGATCTGCGTTTCATCTTGAGAAGAATAGACGATATTGCCGAGACGTTCATGGTACACGACGGCGAGGTCGTCATGGTCAGACCAGACCCCTGTCTGACGCGGGAGCCGGGTCCCTTGGCTGCCGACTGAGCCACAGGAAGCACACGATGGACACATCGACGAATGTCCTGCTTTTGAGTACCGGACCCTTGGGGTCCGAACAGAGTGCATCGCCCGCTTCGGCCGGCGCACGGCTGATACCCAGGCCGCACAACTTAATGTCACGAACCAATCTTGCAGGACACTAGAAGATTGCAGTGTTTCTTGCAGCGACAAGACCCCATTCCGGCAGAGTCATGCGAAGCACGGAGGTCAGGATCAACACTTCTACTCCCGTGGTGGTTCTCTCTCCTCACCATCACGGCGCGTTAGGCATCTTCCGGAGCTTGGGTAGGCTTGGTGTGCCAGTTTACGCTGTGGAAGATGGGCGGTTCTCGCCGCCCCTTCGTTCGCGCTATTGCCGAGGTGTTTTCCATTGGGACGTGCGCACAACGACGCCGCAAGTTTCCACGACCGCTCTCCTAAAAATTGCTGACCAATTCAGCCAACGCCCCGTACTGCTCCCGACCGACGACACCACTGCCGCACTGATTCAAGACGCCGCCGAGCACTTACAACAGGCTTATCGTTTCCCAATTCTTCCCCGGGGTCTGATGTGCAGCCTCAGCAGCAAAAGAGCGTTGTTTTTCTTGTGTCGCGAGTACGGACACCCTACCCCGGAAACGGTTTTCCCTCGGTCACGCTGCGAGGTTCTTCGGCTACTCGCAAAAGCGGATTTCCCGATTGTGCTCAAGAACATCGACGACCGGACCGTTCCCGGGCAAAGCAAAGTTCCTATGCACATTGCGCAAAGCGCCGACGAACTGCTGCGCTACTACGACACACTGGACAGCCAGCAGCAGCAAAACGTGATGCTTCAGGAATTCATCCCGGGTGAGGCGGATTCGGTGTGGATGTTCAACGGATATTTCAATGAGAACTCAGAATGTCTTGCGGCATTTACGGGTAGAAAACTTCGGCAGCGTCCGGTTTCAACGGGAATCACCACGCTGGGAATTTGTCTGCAGAACGAGGCTGTCGAACGGCCTATTCGAGCACTACTGGCCTTACTCGGCTACCGCGGAATCGTCGACATTGGCTGTCGTTTCGACGCAAGAGACGGCCAATACAAATTGCTCGATGTCAATCCGCGGGTCGGCTGCACGTTTCGTCTATTCGTGGACCCACACGAGATGGATGTCGTGCGAGTTTGTTATCTCGACTTAACCGGCCAGGCGGTTCGGGCGGAACCTGCTTGTGAAGGACGCAAATGGCTGGTTGAAAGCCTAGACCTAATAACGTTGCCAGACCAGTTGAGGCACCGAAAGCTCACCTTCGGCCAATGGCTGCGTTCCCTTCGAGGAGTGCGTGAAGCTGCATGGTTTGATTGGTCCGACCTTTCGCCCTTGTGGGCGATGTGCCTTTCCGTTCTTCGTTCCTGCTGGTTCGAGCGATTCAAGAGACAACATACCAGAGGCTCCGGACTCAGGCGACCCTCCGCAGCATCGGAACCATAGAGCAGCGCACCCGGTTTGGGTAGGTTAGACCAGGCGCTATCGCCTTCTCGCGTAACCCCGCGGTTTTGGATTGTAGGCTCCATCAATGAAAACAAGGCCTCCGAGTAGAGAGGCCCCGGTGAGCGGTAGGTTTCTTTGGTCGTTTCCTCCGTTTCCAGTTTCTTGCCCGTGTAAGTCCACCGGGGCTAAGCTGGAACTCCCCTCCATATCCCGCCGTGCAGAAAGACCGAAGCGGGTTCTTCAAGCGCTCCTCCTTGCCACCGCCCAGAGTGTGTAATCCGGGATCGCACCAACGGACGCTGCCGCAGGATTCCGGTGAACCGCGCGCATCTCAACCATCGCCCGCGCGTTCGACGACTCATCCATCCCTCCCGATACCACTAACCTTCCGATTGCACTGCCAAGGATTGTGGTTCTGTCGCTTCTCGGCAGGATCGTGCCGGAGCGCTCTGTACCATTCGGCGATCGCCGTCAACCCCCTGCGGAGTCGCTTGCGGATCGTCCCCACGTGCACTGTGAACTTCCCCTTCCGGGCTGCGTTACACCCGGTTGGCATCCCGATTCAAAACCTCGATCTTCTGGCCGGCACTAACACGGTCGAATCTGAGTTACCAAAGCGAGTAACCCCGCGTTCTCATCTGGGCGTGGTGGGAACGTCTTCGGAGCTGACCCCTTCGATGCGCATCTCACCAATGCGGACGATGACGTAGGCGATCAGGGCGAACACAAAAAAGACGAGCAACATCCAGGCTATCCCTTGCAAGGTATCGATGGACGCGCGATAAAGCTCGAAAATCCATCGTTCGAAACCCGGCCAAGTGGCGGCTTGGACTTCGTGGCCTCCGACCGTCGGGCCGATGTATTTCTCGAGATCGCGAAGCTGCACGCCCGCGGACACGCCCACGACCATAATCGCGAACTTCATGAATTTCGACCAAGACGAGCTGATCTCATCGGCGATGATGCGGCGCAACACGCGGTCGATCGGTTTCGTGAACACCCACATCACGGCAAATGACACGGCGGCGGCAGCCGCGAAAGTAGCGAACAAGAAGAAGAGGAACATAATGGATCACCTCGGGGCCCGTCCTTTGAAAAGATTCGGAAAACGAGAACCCCCGTGGCTGGCACCTACTACTATAAGGGATTCTCGCCTGTTTTTTGGTGCATTGAGAAAACGTGCGATTCGTGCGCGTTTCGCGCCCAGGAGGCTGTGGCGGCAACCCTGCAAGGTGCCAGCGCTGCGGCGTGCACTTAGCATAGCAACGTCGTTTTGATGCCCATATGTCGCAAAGTTCGCTGGACGATCGCTGGCCACCCCCTTGATGACTAACCACAGATCGAGAGGCACTTCGAAGGCGAGCCTAGACCGAGGTGATCGGCCCGCGCAGGATCCTGCGAGCTGAAAAGCAAGGCGGACCACCAGCAGCAGTTGTTTTACCCTTCCCAGTCCTCGACGCCTTCCCTAAAGGGCCGGACGCAGCTCCACTTGATTAGCGGTAATCATGACCGTCGAACCATCGAGCCCCGCCGAGGAGGCTTCCACACGGATGCTCCCGGGCTGCTTGAGTGCCTGCACCAGTGCCATGCAGACCCCATTGAATGAGCTGCGTCTTGCTTCTGCAAATGACGAAGGCTTGTCTGACTCGTGGCAACTCGGGTCGCCGTTGCCGAGGCCAAGGAGACGCCCAGGGCCCTCGACTCGAAAGACGACTTCATTGCAGGCCGTTGGCACCAATCGCCCCTGACCGTCCACAACCTCAGCGGCCACGACCGAAAGATCTTCCCCATCCGCTGCAACTTGAACTCGGTCGGGACGGAGGACCAGCCTTGTCGGAGCGCCGGCCGTCTCGCGCTTCTCTGTCACCAGGACCTTCCCATTCTTCGAGCCGCGGGCTTCGAGTGTCCCCGGCGCGTACTTCACACTCCATTCGATATGAGAGTTGTGTCTGACTCTCTTCTCGCCAAGGCTTGCCCCGTTAAGGAAAAGCTCCACGCTGTCAAGATTGCTGTGGCACCACACCGCCACATCCTGTCCTTCCTTCCCTTCCCAGTTCCAGTGCGGAAACAGGTGTAGCACAGGTTTCACTCCCCACCACGCCTGATAGTAGAAATAACTGTCCTTCGTAAAGCCGCAGGTATCAATCACGCCATATTGCGAGCTGATGCACGGCCAGCTGTAAGGAAAAGGCTCACCACGGTAATCGAATCCCGCCCAGGCAAAGCCTCCGGAAAGAAAGCCTCGTTCATCGTAAATTTTCCACCAGCTCTCAGAGCTGAGACCATAGCTGGGAAAATTGACGTCGTAGGCGCTGGCGTATCCTTTTTTTGGGTCGTTTATGTAAATTCCACGCGTGGAATATGCGCTCGCTGTTTCCGTGCCGATGGTCGGCTGTTTGGGAAATCTCGCGTGAAAGTCGTCGATGTTCTGGGCAGTGTTGAGGCTGCCACTCTCGCCCGCGCCCGCATAGTTGAATCCTTGCACATCGACCACCTTAGACGCGCCTTTCCCCAACTCTCCGTTCATGGCCAGCGTCACCGGCCGAGTGGGATCCAGCTTGCGAACCAGTCGCTTCATGCTGCTGACGATGCGCGCACCGCGTGACGTGCCTTGCGCAAACCACTCCTCGTTGCCTAGCGACCAGATTACAACACTTGCGTGATTGCGATCCCGCCGAATCAAGCGTTCGAGTTCGCTCAAGCCCTCCGGACTGGACGACATCATTCGCGCTTCGTCCATGACCAGCATGCCCAGACGATCGCAAGCTTCCAGAAGCTCTGCCGTCGGAGGGTTAGGTGACGCGCGATAGGCGTTGGAACCCATTTCCTTGAGGCGTTCGATCCGATAGTACTGAAGACGATCCGGCAGCGCCAAACCCACCCCAGCGTGATCCTGATGATTGCATGTGCCCTTGATTTTCACGGGTTTGCCATTCAGAAAAAATCCTTTGTCGGCATCAAAACGGATGGTTCGAATGCCAAATGTCG
>Ga0126381_100001601_pt1 | contig 24215 bp, 17 predicted proteins | sample PanSoiMetPlot_28_FD_96465 | JGI IMG/M metagenome (GOLD analysis project Ga0126381, IMG submission 96465) | Tropical forest soil microbial communities from Panama - MetaG Plot_28 | ecosystem: Environmental > Terrestrial > Soil > Tropical forest > Bulk soil | place: Panama | collected 2016-02-17 | reverse complement strand
CACAGGTGGAAATGTGCGCTCAAATGCTACCCCCTCAGAAAACTCTGGGCATCCGGGAACTTAGGGTTGCGATCACCGCTGGACGGATGCAGAGCTATCACTTCTGTCCCCGTACTTGACCGGCCCGCACGTTACCGGGCTTCCATGACCGACGCGTTAAACGAACATAAAAAGTGATAGTTTCCTTATACAAGCGGGCTACTTAACCAGAAAACCGGGATTTAGCGAAAAAGGTGCCAAGTCACTCCTCGGAAGCGTGGCTGGAGACGCTGGAAACAGCGTTGAGGTTCTCGAAGGAGCGGGACCGGGGAGAGCGAGGAACGGGACGCCAGAACAAGCCTCGGAGAGTGTGGAAAAGGATGTGGAGGTCCTCCGAAAAGCGAATATTGGCGGAGTAAGCGAGTTGAACCTCAAGTTTCGCGGGCATAACGGCAGAGGCGTAGAAATGCTCCCGGTCGGGGTGGCTAGCCAGGAGTTCCTCCTCGTCGAATTCGATGGACGGCCCGGTGATGCCGGGGCGAGCGGAAAAGACTTGTTTTTGCCGCTCCGAGTAGTGCGAGGTGTAGAGGGGCACCTCGGGACGGGGGCCAACCAGGCTCATGTGACCAACAAAAACGTTCAGGAGCTGAGGCAGCTCATCCAGCTTTGTCTTGCGGAGCCAGCGCCCGAGAGGGGTGACGCGAGGATCGCCCTTAGCGGTAATCAAAGAGCCCGAATGCTGAGAAGCCGTTTTCATGGTGCGAAATTTCAGAATGCGAAATGGCTTTTCGAACAGACCGGTACGAATTTGCGAAAACAGAGCGGGACCCGGGCTCGTGAGCCGCACCCCAATGGCGATGAGGAGCAGCAAGGGACTTAGGAGAAGGAGACCGACGAAGGAAACAACAGCGTCAAACCATCTCTTACCGAAGCGGGTATAAAAAGTGGATGTCATGGGTTGAGCGTCAGCGGGCGCCGGCCCTGGAGTTCACCGCCGGTGGATGCGGGCAATGTCGTGAAGGGCCTGAATGACGCGGTCTTGCTCATCAAAGGAAAGATCCGGAAAGAGAGGAAGGGAGATGGCGCGCGAGAAGTGGCGCTCCGCGTTCGGAAACTGGCCCGCGCGATAGCGGCAATCTTTCTGATAGAGCGGATGCAGATGAAGCGGAATGAAATGAACGGAAGTGCCGATTCCGCGGGCCTTGAGTTCTTCGATCACGCGGTCGCGGCCAATTTTCAGAACCTCTTGGTTGACTTGCAGAACGTAGAGATGCCAAGCGTGCTGAACATGAGGGGGAGCCGAAGGTGTTAGGAAGGCGTCGAGGGAAGAAAGATTCAGTGTGTAACGCGCCGCCAAAGCAGCACGCCGGGCAAGCAAAGATTCACATTTGCGAAGTTGGGCGATGCCGATGGCGGCTTGCAGATCGGTGAGATTGTATTTGTAGCCGACGGCTTCAATGTCATAGCGCCACGAACCTTCTGAGGTGTAGCGCTTCCAGGCATCGCGGCTGATGCCATGAAGACTCAGGAGACGCATGCGGCCGGCGAGACCCGCGTCCTGGGTAGTAATCATGCCGCCTTCGCCGGTTGTGATGGTCTTCGTGGCATAAAAGGAAAAACAAGTTATGTCGCCTATAGCCCCGATAGCTTTACCTTGATAGCGCGAAGGGAAGGCATGTGCGGCATCTCCGATGACCTTCAGGCGATAACGCGCGGCAATCTCGAGAATGGCATCGAGTTTATGGGCGTGTCCCGAATAGTGAACCGGAAGAATCGCTTTGGTACGAGGAGTAATCGCAGCCTCGATGAGACCGGGATCCATGTGGAAGGAATCCGGCGCCGAGTCCACCAGGACAGGGCGGGCGCCAAAGTAAAAAACAACCTCCCCGGAAGCGGCGAAGGTCATCGTTGGAAGAATGACTTCATCATATTCATTGAGACCGATAGCCGCGAGTGCAAGATGCAAAGCGGCGGTACAGGAATTGACGGCAATCGCGTGTTTCGCCTCGGTATACTCCGCGAAGTTTGCCTCAAACTGCTTGGCGCATTGGCCGGTGGTGAGCCAGCCGCTGTGCAGAACGTTGATTACGGCCTCGATTTCTTCCTGGCCAATGGAGGCGCGATGAAAAGGAATGAAAGGAGCGGCGGAAGCAGTAGCAAGTGACGCGGCAGAAGCCATAAGAGACTCCAGCGAATCCTCGGACTCGCTCAACACGAAAGCCGGGGAATATCGGTTGCCATAGAACTCTGTGGCGCCTGTCCCGTGGTCAGGTGACGCAGCCAGTTGCTGACGAGCAGAGACCAGTCGAGATGGTCTTCCGCAAAGCGACGACCGCTTTCTCCAAACGCAGCGCACAGAGCGGAATTGTCAGCCAAGCGGGAAAGCGCATCAGCCAGCAATGCCGGATGGCCGGGAGGAACAACGAGGCCTGCCCCGGCGCTCTCAACCAGACGCGCCGACTCGCCTTTGCCGACAAAAAGAAGCGGCTTGCCAGAAGCAAGGATTGGGAACAGCTTGGAAGGGCGGGCGCCTTCAAAAAGCGGGATGTCGATGAGCGAGGAGAGCCCGCAAAATGCGATGGAGTAGTAGGCAGGAATTTCGTCCAGGGAAACCGGCTCGCGGAATGTGACATTGGTGAGACGCAGCTCCCGATGCAGGCGCATCAAATCGCCGCGGGCGGAGCCATCGCCAACAAAAAGAAAATGAATCTTGTTGCGGGCTTCCAGGAGCCTGGCCGCTTCCAGGACTTTGTCGAGCCCGTGAGCGTAACCGAGTGTTCCCGCCCAAAGCACGATCTGCTTGCCTGCCAGGCCGAGCCGCTTCTTCAGATCTTCGTCGGGCGGAGAGGGTCGGAATTTGCGCGTATCGACTCCGTTTGGCAGGAACAAAAGCTTTTCATCCGGGACGGATTTTTGTTCGCGCAGAACTTTAAGCAACCAGTCTGTCACCGTGTTCACATAAGCGGCCCTGCGATAACTCCATTGTTCCACTTTGCGTAGGCAGCGGATGATGAAGCCTTCCTTCATGAAACCGCCATCCACGATGACGTCGGGCCATAGATCGGCGACGTTGAAGATGAATGGGGCGCGCCAAAAAGTTGCCGCCAGAAAAGCCGGAACGCTGAGGAAAAGAGGCGGGGACTCCACAAATAAATAGTCTGGCTTTTTGGCGCGGAGTAAGCCGAAAGAGCTGGTTAGCGCGAACGAACAGTAGTTCAGCATGCGTTTCACGCCGCCTCCGACCGCCGGGTACAGCCAGACCCGGTGGATGGTGATGCCATCCATGATTTCCTTTTTGTAGAAGGACTTTTCGTATCCGGCGAAGAAGTGCCCGCGAGGGTAGTTGGGCATCGAGGTGACCACTTCCACCTCATGGCCTTGACGAAACAGCTCCAAGGCGAAGGATTTCAGCCGGGTCATCGCGCCGCCGATCTCCGGAGGGAAATACTGAGTAAGGATCAGAAATCTCATCGTCAGGAATTAACAGAGTAGACGTCTGCCCAGGTTTCCAAAGAAACGGCCCGAAACAACGTACCCGGCGCAAGGGAGCGAGGGGAATCGTTTAACAATGCCAGGCATTCCTGCCGGAATTTCGCGGCGTCAATAAACCGGCCCATTCGGAGATCATCCGAATCCCAAACGTGCCGGTAGCCATTTTGCAATCCGAGGCGCATCCAGCGTTTTTCAGGAGTGTGAAAACCAAGTTTGGTCCTGCGAAGCCGAATTTTGTCCGGTAAAGTGCCGACCAGAGCGTTTCGCAAGAGCCACTTGCTCCAGCCGTTCCGCAGCTTAAGAGACGACGGACAACGAAGCGCAAATTCCACGAGCCGGAAGTCCAGGAATGGCAGACGCGACTCTACAGAATGCGCCATGGAGGCGCGGTCCTCGTGATGGAGCAACGCCGGAATGCTGGAATAGACGAGGTCGGTTTTTTGGCGTTCAGCGAGGGTACTGCCGGAGCCCAAGTTTGGAGCAACGACGCGGGAGAGACGCTTCATTTCGGCTGAGCCGATACGGTTGGTTATCGAAAACGGCTTGCCGAAGAAACGAGGAAGGTATCGAGCCAGAGCCGGCCAAGTCCAGTGAGAAGAAGTGCCTCCCGTTAACCACGACCAGAACTCACGAAGCAAGGTTGTGTCGCCGCGGCGAAACAAGTGCCACCAATGAAAAAACTGATATTTTTGGTAGCCACAAAGCGCCTCATCCCCTCCCTGCCCCCCTAGGATGACCGGGATGCCATGAGCGCGGGCGTCGGCCATGACGCACCACTGCGGGTAGATTCCAGGGCTGCCGACCGGTTCATCCTGGTGATAGATCAGAGTTCTCAACTTGCTCCAAAACGCCGTGCCTTGCGGGAATGCTCTGTGGCCGATGCCATCAATGTCGCGAACCACGGCTGAAACATATTCGCGCTCATCAATTTCCGGATCTTCGAAGCAGGAAGAAAAGGTTTGAAACTGAGCGTTACGATCGAGCTGCTTCGCTTTGCAAGCGACGGCTGAAGAATCGAGCCCGCCGCTCAACGAGACACCAACCGGAACGTCGCTGCGCAGGCGCAATTTGACGGCGCTCTCGAAAAACACCCGAAATTGGGCCAGGGCATCCTCGTCATCGAGCTCGAGCTGCGGTTCCGTCATCAATTCCCAATAGCGCCTGACCCTTGGTGTGAGCGGGCTTTTTAGCTCGAGAGTGAGGCAATGACCGCCTTGCAGTTGTTGGATTCCTTCAAAAAAGGTATCCGGGGAATGGTCCATGAGGCCCCACTCCAGAAACGGATAAACCGTGTGCGGATTTGCGGTGCGAGGAATTTTGATGGCGAGAAGGATTTGTTTGATTTCCGAGGCAAAAACGAAACGTCCTTCATGCAAAGCGTAGTAGAACGGCTTGACACCGAAACGATCTCGAGCACAAAAGAGCATTTGGCGCGAGCCATCCCAGATGGCGAAGGCCCACATTCCGTTGAAATGTTGCAAGCACTTCTCGCCCCAATGTTGATACGCGCGGAGAATGACTTCCGTGTCCGTGTTGCTGCAAAACCTGGCTCCGGCGCGCTCCAATTCCCCGCGAATCTCCTTGTAATTGTAGATTTCCCCGTTGAACGTGATCGTACAAGCATGATCCGCAGTCTGCATTGGCTGGCTCCCTGCCATCGAGACATCGAGGATGGCCAGACGCCGGTTTCCGAGGCCGACGGCAGGTTGAGACGGACGCGAGTTCGGTTCCGTGTTATGAAAGATTTCCGTGGCGAGCGAGCTGTCGCGGCGGGCCAACGCAAAGCCGTAGCCGTCAGGCCCGCGGTAGTCAATCAATTGGGTCATTTCGACCAGGGTTCTCGGGTCGAAGCCTTGAAAATCAACTATGCCGGCTATCCCGCACATAAGTTGTTCGCCAGGTCCGAGTACAGGCCAACAAGCTTTGGTAGCTGCGTGTTCCAGTTGAGATGCTCAATGACGGCAGCCTGGCCCCGAATACCCATTTCTTCAGCTTCTCTAGGATGTGTCAGCAGATATTGGATGGCGTCAGCAATTTCGCGGACATTCAACGGGTCCACAAAGAGGGCGCAGTCGAGCCCGCCAAGCATGTTTCGCCACAGGGGAAAATCCGAAGCGACCACAGGCAAACCGGCTCCCATATACTCGAAAAGCTTCACGGGCAGGGCTTCGAGGAAAGTGGGAATGGGATGCTCACAGACGACGCCCACTCGCACCGAACGCAGCAGCCGGTAGGTATTCGGCTGATCGAGAGGACCATGAAAACGCACGCGCGACCATCCGTGAAGCCTGATCAGTTGTTCTGAAATCTGGTCACCGGCGATCTCCAACGTTGCGCCGAGAGATTCCGGCAGCAGGGCCATGGCGCTCACCATTTCCGCGATGCCTCTCTGCGGCGTTATGGTGCCAACGTAAGCGGCAGCCAAGTTGCGACTCTCCCAGTCACGAGGTTCCGTTCCTACCAACTCTTCCGGAAACGGATAATTGCAGACGATGACGGTGCGGCGATTCACGGTTTGAAACCGCGCGGCGATGGAGGGAGTAACGGAGACCAGGCCCGAAAAATGGCGGCAGGCAAATCTTTCGAAGCTTTCGGCCAGTTGTGAAAGGAGACCCTTGCTCCATTGGGGCAAGTAGGGCTTAAAAAGCAGATCCCGCGGAAAATCCTCGTGAATATCGTAGACCACGTTCTTGCCGCTCCTCCGAAGGAGAAGGGCAACGGGAATCAACTCCGGGTCGTGGAAGTGGTAAACATCGGCGTCCAGATGTTTTGCGGTCTGGAATACGTTCCAGACCGTTCGCGTCATTCTTGCGATCCGCGAGCGATGTTTCTTGACAGCCAGGATGCGCACTCTTTCTTCGACGGTGTCCATCGGATGCGGCCCCACAACGGTGACGTCAAAACCCGCGCGCGCCAGAGAGCGGCACTCCTTCTTGAAAATACGGGAGTCCAGTGCGCTATGAACCGAAGTCAAATGAACGATTCTGAGGGTTCGCATTCAAGCCGTGGCGCTGGCAGATTTTTCGAGAGAAGAAGGAAGACCATGCGCCTCCCGAAAGCCAGAGTGAAGTATTTTTACGATGCGTTGGGCAGCCTGGCCATCCCCGTACGGCATGAAATTTCCCCACGCAACGTCTTTTTGTTCCAACGCAGCAGCTTGAATCTCCGCTGGATCGGGAGCAACCAGGCGATTTGCGCCGGCTTCGACGGTCTCTACCCACTCGGTGGTGTCCCGCAAAGTAATGCATGGAATCTGAAGGTAAAACGCTTCCCGCTGCACTCCACCCGAGTCGGTCAGGATTTTGAGCGCATTTTTTTGGACGGCCAACATTTCAAAATAGCCTAACGGCGCAACAGGTTTTAAATTGCCATTCAAGGAGATTCCGGCCTGGGCCAGGGAATTCTGCGTGCGGGGGTGAACCGGAAAAAGCACGGGCGCCCCGAGCCCGGCGACTCCTTCCAAAATGGCGCGCAGGCGCTCCGGGTTATCGGTGTTCTCCGCGCGATGAAGCGTGAGAAGAAAATACGACTTTGCCTGAAGGTCGTACTGTCCGAGGAATGCGTGAGTATCGCGTTCGGCTATAGCGCAGTTTTGCACCAAGGCGTCCAGCAAGATATCGCCAACGATGGCGATCCGCCGCTGAAGGGGATCGTTCGCGGCGCCGATTCCCTCGCGATAAAGAGTGGCCGCAGTTTTTTCGGAAGTGACAAAAAGTAACTGGCTCAGGTGATCTGCAACGATGCGATTTTGCTCTTCCGGCTGCGTGTGAACGTCGCTTCGGCAGCCCGCTTCCACATGCGCTAGGGGCAGTTTCAATCTGGCCGCGAGCAGGGCTCCGGCTAAAGTGGAGTTCGTGTCGCCATAAACCAAAACCCAGTCCGGTTTTTGCGAGCGAAGAACGGGCTCCATGCGCGCGAGCATCCGAGCAAGCTGCGTCCCGTGTGAACCGGAGCCGACACCCAGGTTGTACTTCGGCGCCGGTATTTTCATTTGCTCGAAGAATATTCCGGCAACTTCCCGGTCATAGTGCTGCCCGGTGTGGACGATCTGGTGCTCGATCTGGGCGTTTCGGAACTGACGATTACACTCCTCGACTGCGCGGCAAAGAGGAGCCACTTTGACAAACTGCGGGCGCGCTCCGACGATGCTGATCCACTTGGCCCTGGCCCTTGCTCTTTGTGTTTGCATGAAAGATTTCGTTTCGAGAAACGGCTCGGAGTTCTCCTAAAGAAGAAGGAACTGTCCGAACAGCAAAAAACTAGTTTTGCACGGCCCCTCGTACTTTCTGCAGCACCTGGCGGCCCAGAAACCTGAAATTCAAAGAACTTCCATACCCATTGTGTCGGGGAACCCTGAATATCCGAAAAAAGCGGCGAGGCTTTCCACGGGGTGGCACTTCAAAGCGGCCGTTGATCTGCAAGGTCTCGCCTCCCCAATCGGTCTTGAAGCAATAGGACAACGAACTCGAGGAAAGCTCAATGTCCGGGCGTTTGCTCTTTGTCTCCACCAACCCCCGCCGAAACGAAAGTTCGGTGTGGACTCCCAAATCAGTAATGCGGACGGCGGCAGGCGGAAGAGCATTGAGGAGCAGTCGGTTGTTCTTCTGTGCGCATTTGCCGATGAAGACCCTTGCCGCTTCCTGTAAATCAACGAGGGAGACTGGCGGCGAAGTTTGAGGAGGCCAGGCCAGTGCCCGGTCGAAATCCGACTTATACCTTGCGATGGAAGGAGCCGAGTCCCAAGTCCTGCCAACCTCCCACTGGTCACCCGGATACAGCACATTCGTAGGAACTTTAAGGTCGCCAGTCACAAAATCGTAAACATCCGTAATACGATTGACATGCTCATTCATGAAGAAGTTTTCGGCATGCGAGAAGTAAACGAAGCTGGCGAAAGGAACGAAGACTGACGGAGCAAAGAGGCGAATCTGTTTTTCCATCTCTTGGCGCTTGCGATTTGCTTCCCTCAGGTGGGCAGCGTGGTCGCCGGGGTTTCCCACCCAATTGGCATAAGAAAACTGAGAGAACAACACGTCCGTTTTTCCGATGTGCCGTTGAATCTTCTCGAGTTCGCTTCTGGTGTCAAAAATGCAATCATTCATGTCGAGCAGCGTCTTCCCTTCCGCGAAGATGGCCAAACAAGAATCAACCAGCCCTTGACGGACAGAGAAGACTTTGAAATCGTCAGCGATGCCAACGAACTGATTGTCGGGGAGCTCTTCGGTTGAGAATCCGAGCGCTTTACAAAGGTTGATGACCTGCTTGTCTTTTGTGTTGTGAAACAGGACCTTGATTTTGTGGCGGTGAAGCTCGGGAATTTTTCGCAGGTTTCCAGGGCTAAAATGGTCTGGATGCTCGTGTGAGAACCAGATGTGCGTGATCTCGCCGAACTCCTCATACCCCAACTTTGTGGGGGAAAGGAGGCTCCACCCATCGTTGAAGGCGCTGCCTTCAAGCCACGGATCGCAAATCAGGCGGACCGGCCCAGATTCAACAATAAAAGATGCGTGATTGACCCACACTATTCGCACGTGTCACCTTTATGCGTCGCAAGAACTCATGGCTTCAAACTGACTCGGCGTGAAGTTGCGCAAGCGGAGAGCCGATGACACTTCTCCAGCCCGACAGCATGCCGTCGCGAATAACGGCAGGCGAAAAGTGCTTGGCAACGAATTCTGCCCCGGCGTAATTGAGTTCGAGGCTGCGATTCCGATGAAGCTCCAGCAATCGTTCCAACTCCACACGCGCCACGCCAGCAGTTCTTGAATGAACTACGCCGGGAGCATGGTAACTCCAGATCACATGGCGTCCGTGCGCCAGGGCTTCCAATGCCATGAAAGACATTCCGTCGTGGAGTGTTGGTCTCCAAACAACGGTGGCCTCCTGATAGAAGGGAGCCATGTCTGTAATCCATCCGTGGAGCTGAACATTATCTGGTGCGTCCAGTTTCTGTCCGGGAAGGAGGCCCACGATATTGAACCTGACGGCTGGCATAGCGCGGGCTACTTCCAACACCTGATCTATTCCATACAATGTCAGGCGTTCTGTGGTGGGGGTGTAGCACAGAACGGAGAACTCCTGCGGGAGCGGGTAGAGCTTGCTCACCGGAGGCACCCAAGTAATGGGCACATATTCGCATTTGAGCCCCATAGCGCGAACTTCTTCCGCGAGCCAGGGAGCGCCGGCCCAATGGACTTTTTCCGCGATCCAGGAGTCCACGGATTTTTTCTTCGCGTATTCTTTTTGGGCAAAGAGTACGTCGCTACCGCACCAAAACAGGACTACTCTTTTCTTGCGCAACACACGGGACGCAGCCAGGAACTTTCCCATTGTGACTCGTCCGGTCCAAGAGAAGGCCAGATCACAACGTTGCAGATATCCGGCCATCGCCAACTGATGAGAGAAGCGGCGAAGATCGTAGCTGCGGATGTCCCACCCATCCGTCTTAAGCATGGAAGGGAATTTTTCGACAAAATCTGCCAGTCCGTGGATGAGAACGCGAATCGGGCGATTTTTTCTCAGCATGAGGTTCATCTGCGGCTTTTTCCCGACAAGGTGTTGTCGCCGTGGGCTGGGCAAAACTCGCCTTTTGCGGCAAAAACCGCTGCGGCTCCGCATTCGAGCTAACAGCTAGTCAGCCCCGGCTGCTGCTGCCAACTGGTTCGAGGTGTGATGGGATGGTGTCTTGCCGGTCTCTTTGTTTACGAATGCAGGCTCGGGATGGGGCGAATCCGCCGCCGACGGCTTATCCGTAAACGGAGCGATGCTTCCGCCCTGAATCGTGTAACGACTGCCGCAACTCGGGCAGGAAGCGTTGCCTTGCCACACCTGCAACCGAACACCGCATTGGCACATCCAGCCCACCTGGCGCGCCGGGACACCCATAACCAGAGCGTGGTCTGGAATGTCGCGTGTCACGGTGGCGCCGGCAGCAACAAATGCGTACCGGCCGATGGTCGTACCACAGACAATAGTGCTATTCGCGCCGAGAGTCGCGCCTTGTTTGACGAGTGTCTTGCGATATTCCGCCTTGCGGTTCACGTGACTGCGGGGATTGATGACGTTGGTGAAAACCATGGACGGTCCGCAGAAAACGTCGTCTTCTAGTTCCACGCCGGTGTAGAGAGAGACGTTATTCTGAATCTTTACGTTGTCACCGACGCGCACTCCGCTGGCGACGTGCACGTTCTGGCCGAGATTACAGCCGCTGCCGATCCTGCAATTCGGCATGATGTGCGAAAAATGCCAGATTTTCGTGTCCTCGCCGATCTCACAAGGGCTATCCACGACAGCTGAGGGATGAATGTAGTATTTGGGGGGAGCTTCCCGACAAAAAGGAACAGGCTGGCCGTGAGAACGAATCGATTCGCTGGCCAAATGAAGAATCTTTATGACTCTCAAACCGTTTTCCCCATCCGTATTCGGCTTCGCTCTTTGGCCAACGCATTCGAGGAAGTGAAGGCATTCGGTTTTTAGCGGTTCTTCGTGCGGCAACGGCACGACTTGCCCGTCCATTTTGCGGGCGACCGGAACGCGATCGATCCATTCGATTTCGTGCGGATAAAGCACGAGTTTCGTTTCCGCCTGCGTATCGTCGAAAACCGCCATCTTTTTGCTTCCGACCACCACAAGTTTTTGTTCTTTGAAGGGATGAAGCCAACTGACAAAGATGTGCGCTTTCACGCCGCTGGCAAAGCTGAGGACCGTCAGAGTCACGTCGGAGATAGGGTGGTTCAGGTAACTGGCGCCTTGGGCCGCGACATGGGTTGGATCTTCCCCCAGGAGATGCACAATCGCCGAAATGTCGTGGGGGGCGAAACTCCAAAGGATATCTTCTTCCGTGCGCAGTTTTCCAAGATTGAGGCGGGAGGAACTGATGTACTCGATGCGGCCGAGCTCGCCGTCTCGCACCATCCGGCGCAACGCGACGATGGCCGGGTGATATTGGAGAAGATGACCAACCATCAGGATGCGGGACTGCCGGCGCGCCAAGGCAACGAGTTCCTCCCCATCCTCAACTCGCAGGGCCAACGGTTTTTCGACAAACACGTCCTTGCCTGCGAGCAGGGCTTGTCTTGCGAGAGTGAAGTGCAAGGCGGCCGGCGCGGCTATGACCACGGCGCGAATATCGCGTATGCCAAGAATTTCTTCGAAGCGATCCGTTGTGGGGACGCTATAAGAACGGCCCAGGTCGTCAAGGCGCGCGGAATCGGCATCGCAGATCGCTCCCAGGCTTCCAATTTCGGAGAAAACCCGAACTAGGTTCTTCCCCCAATAGCCACAACCGACAACGCCGACTTTGGATGCTGAAAAATCGCTCATGGGATTCTCCGGTGAAAAAACAAAGGTTTAGGAGACGTAAGAACTTTGAAGTCTCGGTAGAAAAGTGATCGCTAAGCGAGATAGAACTTGGCGATCGTTTGTACGACAAGCCCTTGCTGAGCCTCCGTCAGTTCCGGATGAGCCGGAAGGGCAAGGACTTGACTGCTTATCAACTCCGAGTGCGGGAATTGCCCCGACTTGTATCCGAGATAGGAAAAGGCTGGCTGCAAGTGCAATGGAAGTGGGTAATAGATTTCCGTGGGGATGCCATGGTTGCGCAGATACTCGCGCAGCCTGTCCCTTTCCGGACAGCAAAACGAAAACTGATTGTAAACGTGAAAGTACTCTGTTGGCGGGTCCGGCGGAAGAGACAAGATGCCGGAGAGCCCGAACTCGTTGAACAGTTCCCGATAGCGGCGCGCACGAGCCTGACGAGCCAGAGTCCATTTTTCGAGATGGCGAAGTTTCACGCGCAGAACGGCCGCTTGCAGCGCATCGAGACGGCTATTCGTTCCCAAGATTTCATGATGGTACTTCTTGCGGCTCCCGTGCACGCGAAGGAGGCGGAGACGCTCGGCTAGTCCTGGATCTTGCGTCGTTACCATGCCGCCGTCGCCTGCGCCGCCCAGGTTCTTTGATGGAAAGAAACTGAAGCATCCAAAATGCCCAAAATTTCCGACGTGAGAGCCTTTGTACTTCGCGCCGACAGCTTGCGCTGCGTCTTCAATAACAATCCATGCTTGCTTCTCGGCAGCCGCCGAGATTTGCGTGAGGTCGGCGGGGAGCCCGAACAGGTGGACGGGCATGATGGCCCGCGTGCGAGAAGTCGCGGCTGCGGAAATCTCGCTGGCATTCATGTTGAAGGTTACCGGATCAATGTCCACGAAGACCGGCTTCGCGCCGACTCGTGCAATGGAACCCGCCGTAGCAACGAACGTAAAAGGCGTGGTGATGACTTCGTCGCCTTGGCCGACACCCGCGGCCATAAGCGCCAGCAAGAGTGCGTCGGAGCCGGACGCGCAAGAAATCGCGTACTTTGCGTCGAACGCCCTCGCAAATTCCTCTTCGAAGGATTGCACTTCCTTTCCCAGGATAAAGATCTGGCTCTCCATCACTCGGGTCAGCGCGGCCATGACCTCACCACGAATCCCGGCGAACTGAGCCTTCAAGTCGAGAAAATCTAAAGCCGGTGGAACGGCCGCCGATGGTGGAGGCGCACTGGTGCTGGCGGAGGCCGATAGCACTTGCGGATCGGGAGTCATGTTTGCAGACAAAGCCATGAATAGTTTCCTTGGTTTGGTTTATGGAACTGGATTTTGGATTACTTGACGCCGCCGACTCTGTAGCCAATGCCGTAAAAAGCGACGCCGTTTATGGCCGCTGTCGCCACGTCACCCATCGCCTTCAGGGTCAGCTTTGCGCCGCTCTTGGGAACGTACAAAATGTCATTTGGGGCCAGAAGCACGTCCGCGGTCTTTCCGGTCATCATTTCCCCCAGATCTACAGGAATCTCGAGCCGGGATTTTTCGCTCGTGGACTGGCGAACGATAAGCGCGTGATGACTCGCGATGCTTTTTAGGCCCTCCGCCAGAGCCACGGCTTGAACCACGCTGACTCCCGAACTCACGTCAGACATGGTGTAGCCTCCCGGCTTCGTCACGGCGCCCACGACATAAACGAGTTGGGAAGAGGAAACGTTGATTACATCGCCGTTCCTGACTTCAATGCTGGCCGCCAGGTCCTTGCCGCTGACTAGGTCGCTCATCTGAACGATTTGTACGGACCCTGGCACGGCGTTGGTTGCTTCCGCGGTGGCGGAGCCTCTGACAATCGTTACGGTGTTTCCGGAATTGGGCAGAGTGCCGCCCGCCAGAGAAAGCGCTTCGAGGATATTGGTATGTTTGGTGAGCGGGTAAGTCGAAGGCTTTGTGACCGCGCCCAACACCGTGACTGTACGGCCGTGATACTCGTCGACGAAGACGGTAACGTGAGGGTCTTTCAACTGCTTCGCGCCAATCAGCGCTTCCCGAATGGAATGAGCGAGCTCGCTGGGTGTCTGGCCTTCCGCATGGACGGGATCCGAAACTCCCGGGATTTCAATTGACCCCGAGTCACTTACGCGAAATTTCCCGCCAAACTCGGGGGCATCGGAAACCGAGACGGCCAACACATCTGCTGGTCCGACCTTGTAATCCTCCGCCGCTCTTGCATTTGCCGGCTTTGCTGCGCCGTCCCTCTCCTGGCGGGCCGCTCTGGTGGCAGGGCAAATTACCAGCAGGGCGGTCAATACGATGGCAACGTTCTTACGATTTTCGAACCCCGTTGTTTTGTACATTCAAGCCCTCCCGAACCTACGTTGGCCGTGGATCATGCATGAGCGCCTTTGGCCTTGTCCGATTCCGTTTTTTGCGGAGTTGGAGGCGGAGTAAACCGTCTGTAGGCTTGTTCGTATTTGCGCCCGCTAACCGCCCGGCTGTACCCATAGTTGAAATAGTGATAGTCGGGTGACGACAGATCCATGTCGTTCAAAACCACACCGAGCACCGGGGCCTGGGCGCCCTCAAGCAGTTCCGCGCTGCGGGCAATGGCGCGTCTAGTCGTATAGCCATAGCGGCTGATCAGGATGACCGCGTCAGAAAGCGACGCCAGCGTGCGCGCGTCTGAAAAAGACAGCATGGGTGGAGTATCGATGACCACGTGCTCGAACTGCTCTCGCAAAGCAGCCACCGTGCTCTTCATCCTGCCGGATGCCAGCAAATCCGCAGGACTACCAGGCAAATCGCGGACCGGCAGGATGGTCAGCCCGGCCACACCCGCCGCGGAGACGAGCGCATCGTTCAAACTCAGCGTCGCCGAAAGCACTTCTCCTAAGCCCGCAGCTGGCTTCAAACCCAAAGCCGCTCCGATCATCGGATGCCGCAAGTCGCCTTCCATCAAGCAGGTCTTGCCATGTTGGGCCAGAACGCTGGCCAGGTTGAGCGCGACGGTTGTCTTTCCCTCTCCGGCGCTGGGAGAGGAGACCAGAATGACCTTTAGCGCTGGTCCCAAACCGGAAGTCAGGAGCGCAGCGCGGAGGCTGCGAATAGCCTCCGCCTCAGGTGTGTGCGTCTTCGACCAAAAAAGCCCGGGCATGGAATCATCCGGCCTCTGCTCAAAGTCCAGTTGTGCAGTTGAGGGCACCGTGGAAGCGGGGAGTAAGTTTTGCTTTGCTCCTGCGCGAGTGATCGTTGGCAGGACCACGAGGAAAGGCAACCGGACCCAACTTGTGATGTCATCGGGTATGCGTACGGTGTTGTCAAAACTTTCACGCACGAAAGCAAGCGCCAAGGCCAGAAACACGCTACAGGACAAACCCAGGCCAACGATCAGGCCGCGATGAGGTGCCGTAGGATTCAGCAAAACGGGCGCTAAATCCACTACATGAATGTTGCCTGACCTTAGGCCCGCATAGATTCCGGCTTCTCTCAGCCGGGCTTGCAAGGTGTTATAGAGAGCCGCGTTGGCAGCGGCTTCGCTCTTGAGCATTCCATATTCCACCAGGTGAGAACTGGCGTCTCCCATTTGGGCGCGCAGTTTTTCCCTGGCTTGCGTCATCATCTCCTCACGCGCTTTCGCCGCGTCGAAGCCCGCCTGCACGCGCTTCACCAGGCGATCGCGTTCCGCGCTCACCTGAGCAGCAAGTTCATCCGCTTCGCCCTTCAGCTTTTTGACATTTGTGTTTTCGTCGCCATATACGGTTTGCGCCTGCGCAAGCTGGCTGCGCGTTTCCGCGTAACGCGTCAGAAGATTTTGATAAACGACGTCATCCCGAAGCGAGGGGATGGCGTCAGCGCGCCCGTCGTCGATCATACGCGCCGAAGCTTCCGCTTGAATGCGGTCCGCCTGGGCATCGCTGAGCTGGCGGCTCACTTCTCCCATGAGTTGTCCAAAAGGAACATCTTTCTGGTCCGATTCCACCAAGCCATACCGTTTTTGATAGTCCGCGACAGCTTGATTGGAATCAGCCACTTTTCTACGTAAATCGTTCAACTGTGAGGAAAGCCATTCGGAGGTCTCCATCGTCGTGACATAGCGGTTACGGTAATTCTGGTCCATGTACTGGGTCACGAGCGCATTGGTCACGGCCTGAGCAAGTTTTGGATCCCGGCTGGCAAAGCTCACCTCCACCAAACGGCTGCTCCGGACCGGATTGACGGCAAGCTTTTGATGAAACCTTTGAAGGGCGCCACCTTCTGAACGCGTCATGTTGGCCAGATCCAATTGCTCTTGCAGGTAGGAGCCTTCATTTTGAGGGAAGCCCATGCCAGAAGGAGGGTTCGCGGAAGTTAGAGAATCGGCGGCCTTATTCTGGCTTGCAAATTCCGCGTTCTTGTCCAAACCCAGACTGCGAATCACGCGCATCGCCAGACCCTGGCTTTGCAGGATTTGGACTTGCGTGTCCAGGTAGTCCTGGTCCCCCTCGGACCGTGTATTCTCAATTTCATGCAACGTGGTTATTCCGCCGCCAAGTGGATCGATTTCCAGCCTCGCGACCGGCTGATACATGTTCGGCATCAACAACGCAATCACGGCAAAGGCCGTGGTAATACCACCAATAACGGTTGCCAGGAGCCACCTGCGCTTTCTCAAAACGCGAACTGCCTGTTCCCAGGTCAGCAGGGACGGGGTATCGGTTCTCAAGTCCAAACTCGAAGCCAATTGGGGACGGGGTGAAAGAACTTCAGCCTGCACTAAGTGGTTTGCGTACTGATTTTTTTCCATGCGCTTTTTCCAATCCGCAGAATCTGGAGTGCGTACTTAGCCTGGCCACTCTGATCCTATGCGCCTTGTTTTTCGGCCTCGACCGTGATCGGCGCGAGCAGGTACGGCTTCCCAATGCGCTCAATGTCCCCTCTGTCCACTTCAGCCGATACGCCTTTTCGCAGTAGCTCCACCGAAATCACCACGCGATATTGATTTTTGGTTCTGACAAAAAATCCCTCGGTTCCAGCCAAAGGTCCTGTACGCACGCGCACGTGATCCCCATGCCTTAAAAACGGGTGCGGCAGGACACCGACTCCAGTCGAGCAAACCCTGCGGAGTGTTTCGATCTCCGCATCTGAGACTTCGCAGGCACGCTTGGCATTCTCCACAAACCAACGCACTCCCGCGGTACGCAGAACATCGACCTTCCGGTCAACGTTTGTACGCAAGAATAAGTAGCAAGGAAATAGCGGAAGAGTGACCAATTGGTTTCGATCGCACCACTGATGGACAGACCGGTAGGTCGGCAAGAAAACCTCAAAATTCTTCCTCTGAAGAAGAGCTGCCGCGCTTTTCTCATGCTGAAATCGTGTGTAGATGGCGTACCAAGCCTCAGCCACCGGTTCGCTCCAGTGAAGTTCCTCGTCGAAAGCTTTTGACATTCTCGAGATGCAGCTTCGCCTTATGACTCACATTGCGAAAGTGAGTCCGCTTCCAAACCCCTATGGATACTGCCTTACCCTTAGCGGAACTGCTGGCGCTTCACGCCGAATTCTCTGCTCTGCGACGAATCGGCACCGACTATCAGCATTTTTAGACCTCTAAAGTCGCAGGAAATCACAAGGGCCTGGGCGCCTAATTGCGAGAGCGGCTAAGGTGCCGTGACGCTATCGCGGACTTGTTAGCGCAAGATGAAAGCTCCATGAAAACTGGCGTTGATGGGCCTTCCCTGTCATTTTAGAATCCCGGTTGGTGTTGCCGGATTTTCACATTGCTGTCACTGTCTGATAACAAGTTTGCTTTTCTGCCGTCTTACACTCGCGCAGTTGCAGCAAAGAGCGGAGGAGTGTTCCCCTTTTGCCCTCGGTCCTTCTCTCGACAGGTGATTCGTGAAACGCATAAGTAGCAGCTGTCGCGGGCCTGCGCCGATGGGTGACGCGATAGTCCACTGGGAAGTGGGAAGGGGCTTCGTGCACGCATTCCTGTTTCTCGCATCAGGACGCCATGAACGCGGCTGATCAAGCCACACTTCGCAGCGGGCTGTCTCAGGCTTGCATAATCTTGCTCGTCTGCATTTCTGTGACGGCGCCACCCATTGTCATCAGCTCGGCGCTTCCTTTTTTCAAAGCTGAGGTGCTTTTGGTTCCTCTCGTCGCGGCCATCTACCTGTGGCTTTTTTTGACCGGAGTTGCTCGGCCCATTGGCTTCAACGGGATGTTCGTCATCGGTTTCCTCTATTTTGCTTGTAACGCATTTTCCATCTGGTATGGCGCGGCGATCTTAGGTCACCCCGTTCTTCTGCGTGACCTGTACGAACTCCCCAAAGTTTGGCTGCCCGTTGCATTCTTCACGATCGCCTTTGAAGCACCTCTCAGCGAGTCAGCGATTCGCCGGCTAATCTCTTTTTTCTCCGTCTCGATTCTGCTGGTGTGCGTTTATGCGGGGAGTCAGTTCTTTGGCTTGGGATTCACCTACAAACTGAATCCCTATTATTCGATGGGCGGGCACATTGACGTTGCGCTGGAGTATGCGCGGCGCGTCTACGCTACGGTTGGCAATCCCAATGTCCTGGGCGCATTGATGATCTTTTGCGTGGTTTTGTATGTGCTTGGCGCTTTTTTTCGCGTTGGAAGCCCGCTTCGCAACATCTTTGTCGCTCTGAGCTGTCTAGCTACACTCGTAATGACCGGCTCTCGTTCTGGGGTGCTCAACATTATCGTGGCCCTTTTGCTCATTCTCGCTGTCGCGGCCACGCCGGGGCGCCACCGCATCGCAAGAGTGGCCTTCTTCCTTCTGTTTCTTCCCGCGCTCGTTTGGATTTTTGCGGCGGTTGCAGCCAGCAACCGGGAAACTCTTGAACGCTACGAGACCCTTAAGAAACCCTTGGAGATAGATTCGCTTCGGCAGCGGCTCGATGGGGGCTGGGAGCAGGGTTGGAGCGATTTCAAAAGCTCGCCAATGTTTGGCCATGGGCCCGGCAAAGCTTTCCTTAATCCGCACGCCCGGTTCGAAGCCGGCGAGCAAGTCATCGATAGTGAATATCTCAGCGTTTTGCGCGAGAAAGGCAGCGTCGGCTTTTTGGTATTCCTTGCCTACTACCTTTATCCTATTTATCTGATCAGGCGAGGACGTAAAGCCGCCCAAGTCTCAGAGTTGCTGACGGAACAGATGCCAGCCCACGTGGTCTGCGTTAACGCAGGATTCATCATGGGAGCGCTAGCCTTAATCATGAACGTTGGTATGTCCACGTTCTATACACCCTTTCTGCAAGGGTTCCTCTGGTTGTGGTTCGGAATCGCGGCGGGTTGCGCCGCTCGATTGTGCGCGGTGATTCCTGTGCAACATGAGGAGCGCTTAAAGATAACTCGCCTTCGGCAGGTACCCGCTTGAAAAACTGGCCCCCTATCCTTTACGGCTCCTCCTTGCATGCTCGGTTTTCGACTCCGCTGGTGCTCTCGTTCTTGATAGTTCTCACGTTCCTTTCGACGGGCTTGGGACGAACACCCGGCCTCTCTCAAGCGGCAAACCCATTTCAGTCTATCACTTTGAACAACCGAACCATTTCTACGAAAGAGTATCTCAACCAGGCTTGGGAGCTAAAAATACGCGCAGGCCTGACCTCTAACTCCGGCTTTGCCTGGGATCCGGCCGCGCGCGAATGGAAACTTAAGTATCCACTGTCCGAGGAAGCTCAGAAAGCCATTGCACACTATGCTTCCTGGACCGCAACCGCATCGCGGGTTGGCATCAACGTTGCCTCAGCTTACGGAGAACTGGACAAGTTCGACGAACTGGCGAAATTCTATAGCCTGTTTCTCAAGACTTATTTCACAACCGTTGGAGAACTGCAGAAGGTCAAAGCACCTGAGATTAAGTCGAAACTTTTAGAGCCAGAATCAGGGCAAGGGTCATCCCGGACGCTCGCCTGGTATTGGAAGCAACCTGATGGCAGCATCATTTTACGGGAATGCGATCAATGCAACGCAGAATACTTTTTCCCCGCAGCTCGTTTAATCCGGGGCATTGCGGAGCTGAAACCGAAAGAAAGAACCCCGGCGATGGGCCAATTCGTCACTGAATATGTTCCTTTGATTGTGAAGGAGCACATCCTTCGTCTTAACTTTGCTGAGCGTATGCGCGCGGACATGACCCCCGGCGGTCCTTACTTTAAGAAAAGGGTGATGAATGCCGATGAGCTTTTCGATATCGCTTCGGCTGCAGAATTGCTGGGAGCGGGTTCTCTCGACTCCAAGTTGGTCGTTCTCAGTGAGGAAGATCGGTTAAAACTCAAAGACTTGGTTCACGTTGGCGTGGACCGCTTGCAATTCTCGCAGACTCTTACGAAGGACACCTCTGGTCGCATCTGTGCCTCCTACTTTAACGGCGACTATGACCAGATCGAAGACATGGCGTATGCCCGGTATGAGGGCGAAGGGTTTCCCACTCCCGCCCAGAAAGCCAAGCCGCGGGGAGTAAGCTGGGATATTTCGCATTTCAGTCTGATACCTATGTTTCTTTGGTCGCTCTATGAGAACCACCATGCCACCGGAGTGCATTTTCCCGAGCGGGCCGACATCGAACAGATTGGCAATCAGTACGCCCTACGTGTGTTCGAGGGGGATTACGAGAAGCCATTGTTCAAGAACTTTTTCGATGGCTCTGACGGTTGGTTCCGCGTGAGCTATCTGGGAAGATCCAACTATGGCATAGCTCCTTCGCGTTTCTGCAACACCGCGGACCCGAGTCACGGATGCACAACCATCGCCGGGATTTACTCCTGGGGTTTGCTTGCGTCAATCGATCCGGACATTGCCAGGGTGCAGACCGCGCTCATCGATCTGGCACGAAGTAACGATTCCTCCATCGCGTGCTTCGAATCGCGATGCTTCCGTGAACGGTATTATCGCTACGCGGATATATCCTTTTCATTCCTGGACGCAGGGGGGGATACCCAATACCCGCCTGCTCTTATCGTCGTTCTTTCTGAGCTCGCCCTCTCGTTTTCCCAGCCATCCCGCTGACGTCAAAGCGATGGAATATCTGCGGAATTCAGAACAGGAGTAGTTACTCCGCGAGCGACGGTGGCCCACTATGTTGAGTCGGTCGAGGAGTCCCGGCGGAATGCTAGATCCCTAGTGCGACCTCTTTCCGTCGCCGAATTCTCCAGTACGCGAGGGAAATGAGCAAGAGAAGAGACGCGAAAGCAGGGACCGAGTACTGCAGGCCCTCAACAAAAAACGTGCACGCGGTGATCCCCACCAGAGCAATGATGCCCAGCCATGTCGAATAGGGAAAAAACCGCAGGTGCAAAGGAAGACGAGCAACTCCATCGGGGCCAAGCGCGTGCCGGAACGCGAGATGGGTTATCAGAATAACGACCCAGACAAAAAGCATCCCCGCGACAGCAGTGCCATATAACAGCAGGAATGCCTTCGCTGGTGCATAGATCGCAAGCAATATTGCCGCTACCATGCCTCCTGTGGAAACAGCCAGAGCATGCCGAGGAACGCCACTCTCGCTGAGTCGCCCAAGCCATTTCGGTGCATGTTGGCTTCTCGACAAGGAAAAAAGCATGCGTGTAGTCAGGTACAGATCCGTGTTGGAGCTGGATAGTGCCGCAGTGATCACCACTAGATTCATGATGCTTGCCACGTAAGGGATCCCAGCGTCAGAAAAAGCCCTTACAAACGGACTCCCAGTAATGTCTTTGCCAGGGCTCGTGAGATTCCAAGGTGTCATCGCCACCATGATGGAAATGGCGAGAACGTAAAAAAGGATCAGCCGATAGACAATCGCGCGCATCGAGCGGGGAATGGATACCTCGGGACGTTCGGCTTCGCCCGCAGTAACGGCGATGATTTCCACGCCCATATAACTGGTGAGTACCAGAGTAAGCGCCAGCCAGACGCCTTTCCAGCCATTCGGGAGAAAGCCGCCGTGTGCCGTGAGATTGGAGAGGCCCGCCGCGGGCCTATGGCCCAAACCGAGTATCAAACCCAGGCCAATGACAATGAAAAAAACGATTGCCAAAACTTTAATTAGAGCAAACCAGTATTCGAACTCGCCGAAGCGGCCCACCTGCTGCATATTCAGCATGACCAAGCCAGCGGAAACCGCTACCACCCAGATCCATTGAGGGGCGGACGGAAACCAAAACGCGAAATAGATCCCCACCGCAGTCACTTCCGCTCCGATCGCAATGATCTGAACCAATCCATACGTGGTGCGTATCGAGAATCCCGCCCACGAACTCAGATAAGTCTGTGCGTAGACGCCAAAAGAACCGGCGACGGGATGCACGACGGCCATTTCCACGAGTGAATACGAAACGATTAGTGCAATCACCGCTCCGAGAAGGTAGGACACGATGACGCCTGGCCCAGCCAGGCGAATTGTCACACTGCTTCCCAAAAAGAGGCCGACTCCAATCGCCCCGCCAATGGCCAGCATGGTGAGCTGCCGCTGCGTGAGCCGACGCTTCAGTTCGGGCATCTCTTCTGCGTGAGCAGACAAATTGTCGGTGCCAGGCGCCTTGCCTTCGGAGGTCCCCGGCACTTTACTCATGTCTGCTCAAATTGAGCAAGACGTCGGCAAAACGACGTATTTCTTCTATGGTGTTGTAGTGGACGGCGGAGATTCGAACGACGCCGCTATCTTGGCGCAAACCGAACCGCTTCATCAGCCGTGGCGTGTACATGTGGCCGTCGCGGATGCCAATACTCGCATCCGCCATCGTCTCTGTTACTTTTGTCGGAGAGGTTTTCTTAAGGTTGAAGCACAGCGTAGGAACCCGTTCGCGCACGCGGTGATCTTCGCGCACGCCGTAAATCGTGGCGCCACATTCACGCAAAACACGCAGCAATTCTAGCGACAAAGATTGTTCATACGAACGAATGGCCGTCATCGCTTGGACGATTTGGGCACGCCGGGACTCGGCTTGACCATCTTCTTTGCTTGCCTCCAGAGTCTTTCCGAGATTCTCCAGATAGGAGACGGCTGCATCCATACCCGCCACATTCTCATAAATAAACGTCCCCGCTTCGATTTTTCCGGGAGGCTCATCGGGAATGAAGTCCTCGCGAAAGGTCGGCAGCTTCTTCAGAAGTTCGCGGCGTCCCCATAGAAACCCCATGTGGGGAGAAAAAATCTTGTAGCCGGAACAAACCAGGTAATCGCAATCGAATGCCTGCACATCCACAGGGCCGTGCGGCCCGTAGTGCACGCAGTCTAGGAAGATTTCCGCCCCGACTCCGTGCGCTAGCTTTGCTGCGGCGGTAACGTCCACGATTGAGCCGAGTGCATTCGAGGCCACCGTGCACGCCACTAGGCGGGTTTTGGTAGAAAGAAGGGGTTTCAGGTCTTCAGGATGCAAATTGCCGTCATCCCGCATCTTCCACCATTGAAATTTCGCGCCTTCTCTCTCCAGGGCCAGCCAAGTGGCAACGTTGGCCTCGTGATCCATGTCGGTGACAACAATTTCGTTGCGCCCGCCGAGCGTTTGCCCGATCGCCAAACTCACGATCCGAATGAAGGAAGTTGCATTCATGCCAAACGCGATTTCGCTCGGATCGCGGGCATTGAGAAAAATCGAGACACTCTCGCGTGCCCGCGCAATGGTCGCATCCACTTCCTGGCTGTGCCGATAGCGGCCCCCGCGCTGAACGTTGCGCTCCACCAAGTGCTGGTTAACAGCATCAAGAACAATCTGCGGCACTTGAGCGCCTGCGGCGTTGTCAAAAAAGATGAACGGAGGCTTGCGGTGAAGCCCCGGAAACGACGCGCGGACGGATTCAACAGGGAACCCGGAGGGCCGGTCCAAAACGGGGGACGGATTGGCAATACCGCTCATTTGAATTCATTACGTCCCGGGTGCAAGCGAAATCGAGACTTGTTTTGCGCGGCCCGAGGCATGCAAACGCTACAATGCGTACGACTCCTCGTCAAGCAACATGCTAGCTGAATGCCGCTTGCGTGGCTGTCAAATCATTCTTATTCTCTTCGTCGTTCTTGCCGCTCTCTTGTCACTCTATGAGCAAAGCCATTAAAGAAGTTTATGCCGCGCTGAAACACTCCTTCCAAGGTAGCTTACTGCGGCCTGACGACGCGGAATACCCGGAGGCGCGTGGCATTTGGAACGGCTTGGTAGTTCGCAAGCCCGGTCTGATCGCTCGCTGTGAAAATTCAAGTGATGTGCAGGCTGCCGTGCGCGCTGCCGGATCAGCCGGTGTGATTGCCGCGGTCCGCTGTGGGGGCCACAGTCTGGGCGGTTTTAGCTCTTGCGACGACGGCCTGGTGATTGATCTCTCGCCGATGCGCCAAGTTCACGTTTACGAGCAGAAAAGGGTCGCTCGATTCGAAGGTGGATGTCTTCTCGGTTCGATTGACTCCGCAACGCAAACCGTTGGACTGGCATTTCCCGCGGGTGTGGTTTCCCACACCGGCGCCGGTGGATTGGTCCT
>Ga0126381_100001600_pt1 | contig 24219 bp, 26 predicted proteins | sample PanSoiMetPlot_28_FD_96465 | JGI IMG/M metagenome (GOLD analysis project Ga0126381, IMG submission 96465) | Tropical forest soil microbial communities from Panama - MetaG Plot_28 | ecosystem: Environmental > Terrestrial > Soil > Tropical forest > Bulk soil | place: Panama | collected 2016-02-17 | reverse complement strand
GCGAGGTCTGCCGATGATATCTCGACGATCGTTGAAGGTATCAAAACGCTGGCGTTGTTGTTCACCACCCAAAGGTTTCCTGAACCGTCGAAGGCGATTCCGAGCGGGCCATTGAAAGCTGGTGCTACTCCATTTACGAGCACCGCCACCGGTTTAAGGGACGTTCCGCTCGGCAGAGCCAGTTGCACTGCGCTGAACTCGAAGATGGCGTTTGCTGCCGAATCGCTGACCCACAGATTCTTGGAACTGTCGAAGGCGGCGAATTGCGGGAATTTGAAGGTGACCGGCCCCACCAAACTCTTGATCGCAAAATTAGGAGCAGGATTCGGCGTTGTGTTGAGGCTGATGACTTGGTTGAATAAAAACCTGTAGACGACGGCACCCGCTCCCGTTGCAGGATTTGTACCGCCGTCAACCACCCACAGATTGTTGTTTGAGTCGAACAGTGTATCCTGCGGAGCGAAAAAGGGCGTGGTTAGTAAAGGTACAGGGGGTAAGGGATGCATGCCACTGAAGACAAAATCGGCCCCAGGATAGTGTTGTACCCTCGGTATCCCGCTGTTCGCGACCCATACTCCGGCCAGTGGAAATGTGCCCGTATTGCCACCGCCGCATCCCCCCATCGCAATCATCAGGAGCACCACAACCGCACAAGCTATCGCGGCGAGCCCTTCCTGCTGTCGACCCTTGCGTGGAGTTTCTCTGCTATTGCGTGCCACTACCCTTCCTCCTTGTTAGTCCGAAATTCCACTTTGTTAGTCCGAAATTCCACTTTCATCCGCGTGAAAGATTCCTTCCGCGCCCGGAACATCGATCGGTATACCTGGGTCGGTATTAAAGCTGAGTTGCAGATAGAACAATTTCATCGGCCCAAGCGCCTTGGCATCATTGAGACTGAGCATCCCGGGTCGAGTTCGCTGTGAGAGCTCATCGAGCAGGCGGTTAGCGGAGTCATTGAGAAAGTTGTCGACTTCGCGCGTCGTCGCGCCGTTGGCCAAGGCAAAATTTTGTTCAGTGGAATGCACGATTGCATGGTAGCTGCTCGAGTATCCGAGCCAGCCGATGAATCCGGCCGTGATCAGGAGTCCGCCGAGCATTAGTGGAAGGAGGGTATGCAACCGCATGTCATATCTTCGATGTAACCGCGATCAAGATCCCGATATCGCGGTTCGCCTCAAAAAATAGGCGTAAGCCACCCTTTTGACAATTGGACTTTGGTCCAATACGGGCCTTGCCGGTCACCTAATCTTTTGCGCCCCTGATTCCCCACGCGCCTGGGTTCTTCTGCCCGAACCCGCTTTTTGCAGCGCGGCGTACTCAAGCCCGCGCGTCTAATAAATTGGCAACCGCCTGCAGGTGCATCAGAAAGGCTTTCGGTTTCCTCATGGTATGAATCGGAACCGAGGAAGATTGGCTTGGCCACTCAGGTCCGGAACGGGCTCCCCCTTTGACACGAAAGTTATACGCCGCGAATTTTGCCCCTGCTGTAGCGGCCGTAACGATGCCTTTCTTATCAACCCAATAATGCACTACCACCGAGATCGTATAGTCACCTGGCGCAAAAGAATATCTGCCGCCAGGGTGACCAAGAGGCCCATGATTAGACATGTGTTTGAGCGGGCCGGTCTATCCAACGATTTCCTGCCCAAAATGCCCTTGTGTTTTGCCCCGGTCCTAACGTGATCAGCTCGTCCTCTGTAAAGTGCTTCAACGGATCACTCGGGCCCAGAATGGTTGCGGGCAGCGTCAACGCCGCGGGTGTATTTTTCTTAAGGGTCCGCCTGGCCCTGCGTTTGATGTTCAACTCACGCCGATGATCCCACGCTTACTCGCCGAGCTGATCGAATGAGTTCCTGATGGATACTCCGTCGAGTTAGCACTCGGCGGATCCTTCGATACCTACGCGTGAACGTCCCCTAGCAATTGACTTCGCCTCCCATTCTGGGGCAACATTCGGCACCAATGTGCTTAAATCTGCGTAACTCCGCAATCCTTTTCGCGCTCCTGGCGCTGGCCGGATGCACGACGGTGCAGGGGGTAGAGAACGACCCCGTCGAGCATCGAATGGTCGTCACCGCTTCCGGCTATAGTCTCGACGGCTGCCAGGCCAAAATGGAGGAACTTGCCGGAGCGAAGGTCCAAATGGTGGGTCACACCGATCAGGTGGGCATGAGCGCCGGCAGTCTTTTCATCGTTCCAGCCTATACTTGCCGAGGTTTCGTCCAGCAAGCCCAACCGCCCGCGCCGATGCAAACCGCGCCCGCCCAACCCAACCCTCCCGCATCGAAGTGAAAACAAGCGACGGCAGGGCACGATGGCGCACGCGCCCGATCCAACTCTCTCCAATCGTGCTTTGCCTGCTTGCCGGCTGCACCGCCTATAGCTTTGTCCAAGGCGTGGAGAACGACCGTGCCCGCCATCGATTGGTCGTCAGCGCGTCCGGCTATACTCTCGAGGGGTGCCAAGCCAGAATGGACGAACTTGCTGGAACGCATGTCCAAATGGTCGAACACACCGACCAGGTGGCGGTGAGCATTCTCAACTTGTTGCTTGTTCCAGCCTACACCTGCCGGGGTTTCGTCCAGGAACCTCCGCTTGAGACGGCCGCGCCGGAAACGACTCCAGCGCAGCGCGCGAAGTAAAAAATGAGCGGCACCGTTACTAGACCAACGAGAGCGGTACCGCTCAGTTTGTTGGCAATAGCTATCGGTCTGGCCGGCTGTTCGGTTTATATGGAGGCGACCCGGCCTACGCCGGTCGATCTCTCGAAATTCCAGCCCGGCCAAGAACGCAAAGCGGTCGTGGAGCAGCTCGGAACACCTGTTATCACTGAAGCTCAACCTGACGGCGATAGCTGCGACCTCTATGAGTTATTCGTGACTGGTCATGGCACCGCCCGCAAGGTCGCGACCATGCTGGTCGAGGGCGCAACCGATGTGGTGATGCCTGCGGCCGAGCTGCTTTGGAGTCCCACACAGGCCGTTACCAGAGACCAAAAGCATCCGGTCTGGTTCTGCTACCAAGATCAAAAGATTGTCAGCGTGGGGCTGAAACCCCCTCCGAGCGCAAGTCCAACTCGAAGCCTGACCGCGACGCCCGTTACGTCACAGACCCAAGCTTCCCCTGCGAGGACACCTACGCCCGGCGCGACGCCATCGGCGGTGCAGTGAGTGCGTGCGAGGGGCCAATCAGCGGTCGCATTCTCCGCCGATCATGTTGATCATGCCAAAGGTGGTAATGATATCGGCGATCATTCGCCCGATCAGCATCTGGTTGAGCGCACCCATCCCGAAGAAGCACGGCGGGCGCACCCGCACGCGATAGGGACGCCCGCTGCCGTCGCTCACCACGTAAAAGCCCAACTCGCCGTTGCCGCCTTCCACCGCCTGGTAAACCTCGCCGGCAGGCACCTTGATGCCTTCCATGATGATTTTGAAATGATTCATCAAGCCTTCGATCGAGTTATAGACCCGCTCCTTGGGCGGCAGGATATAGCGGTGGTCGTCGATATTCACCGGTCCGGCGGGAATCTGGCGCATCGCCTGCTCGATGATGCGCTTTGACTGGTACATCTCCTGGAAGCGGACGTTGAAGCGGTCGTAGTTGTCGCCCTGCTCACCGGTGGGAACTTCGAAGTCCATCCGGTCGTACACCAGGTACGGGTCGGCCTTGCGTACGTCGTAGGAAACGCCAGCGGCGCGCAGCAGCGGCCCCGTGAGTCCGTAGGAAACGGCGTCTTCGCGCGACATCCGGCCGATTCCGCTCATCCGGTCGATGAACACCCGGTTGCGCGACAGCAGCTTGTCGCAGTCATCCAGCACCGCCTCCAGGTTTTTGAACGCAACCTTGATCCGCTCCCCGAAGTCATCGGGGAGATCGCGCGTGATACCGCCTACCCGGCACCAGGTAACCGTCAGCCGCGCCCCGGTGACCGCTTCGACCAGGTCGTAAAGCAGCTCACGCGCCTCCAGCATGTAGAACATCACGGTTTGCGCGCCGACCTCGCCGGCCGCCATCCCCAGGCAGGTCAGATGGTCGGTGATGCGCGACACCTCGCTCATAATCGTGCGGACGTACTTGCAGCGGTCGGGAGTCTCGATCCCGATCAGCTTTTCGACCGCCAGGGCGAAGGCGACATTGTTGATGCATGGCGAGGCGTAATTGAGCCGATCGGTGTATGGGAAGACCTGCGTCCAGGTGCCCTGTTCCGTCATCTTCTCAAACGCGCGATGCAGGTAGCCGACCTCCACGTCGCAGTCCACGATACGCTCGCCGTCGAGCTTGAGGTTGAACTTGATGGTGCCGTGGGAGGCAGGATGCGACGGCCCCATCTGCAATTCCATGATCTCGTCGGCGGGGTCTGACGCTTCAATCTTTTTCGCCCATCGTGCAGGCAACGCCATACGTTGATTTTGCTCCCTGGGTTCTGTCCGAGCTTCGCGCTCAGCGCGAGGGCGGCCGCGGCGCCGCAACCGGGTCGACTTCCTCGACGAGCGGCTGGCGGCGGTCAACCGGGTAATCCTTACGCAGCGGATGGCCGACGAAGGAATCGTACATCAGGATGCGGCGCAGGTCGGGATGCTCTCGGAACTCGATCCCGAACATATCGTAGCATTCGCGCTCCACCCAGTTCGCCGACTTCCACAATTCCACGACGCTGGTCACCCAGGCGTCGCTGCCGGGAACCGGCACCTTGACGCGCAGCCGAAAGTTGCGCGCCAGCGACTTGAGCTGGTAGACCACCTCAAAGCGGGGCTCGCGTCCCAGCCAGTCCACCGCCGTCAGGTCAATCAGAAAATTGAAGGCGAAGTCCGGCTCGTCACGCAGGGCGCGCAGTACGGCCGGAGCCGCCTCGCGGCTCACGCTTATGACGTCCTGGCCGTGACTGGTTTCGGCCGTCAGGATCTGCGACCCGAAACGCTGCTTGATTGTATCGATCAACATGTGCGTTACGATTTCCGCCCGAGCCTAGTCCCAATCCAAAGCGCCGCGTTGCCAGGCGTAAACCAGCCCGACGATCAGAATCGCCACAAACATCAGCACCTCGACCAGGCCGAAAACCCCCAGGTGCCGAAGCTCTACCGCCCATGGATAGAGGAAAATCACCTCAACGTCGAAAACCAGAAACAAGATTGCGGTCTGGTAAAAGCGGACCGAAAAGCGCCCCCATGCGCTGCCGCTGGGCGGGTTGCCGCATTCGAAGGCCTCCGACTTGATCAGGCTGGGCCGTTTGGGACCGAGGATGCTGTTGACGGTCACCATCACGCCCACCACCAAACCGGCAAACCCCAGCGTAATCGCGATCGGAAACCAGGTTGTAACCCAACTCGCCATCAATGTTTCGCCCTACATATTACGCGCCGCCGCGCCGCTTGGCTCATCCTGCTTCACGGGCCGCCAGCATCAAATTCGCAATCCACAGCCTCAAACGCAATACATGATAAAGGCGGCATTTCCAATGGGCAGCCGAGCGTGGAATACGCTGCGCGCCACAGCTAAGATTCCGCCTGTGTCCAGTAGCGCGCAAGACGCAATGCGGTCGTGGGCCGAACGGGCCGTAAGACAAAGTTGGCCCGGTAGCCGCCTGGCGGCGCTGGCCGCGCTCAAGGGCGACGCTTCGACGCGCCGGTTCTGGCGGGGCCTGATTGGCCATGATGCCAGTTCGGCGGCTCCGGAGAGCATAATCGCTGTTGACCTCGGACCTGACGACCTGCCGCTGTATGCTCGGGCGCTTAGCCTCGTACCACACCCGTTGGAGGAACCACCGTTTGTCAGCGTGCATCGGCTGATGGAGAGCGCCGGTCTAGCGGTTCCGGCGCTTTACGCCGCCGCCCCCGCGGAGCGCAAGCTGTTGGTCGAGGATGTTGGCGACCTGTCAATCTATGAGGCGGTCAGGGCGAAGCCGGCGCGGGCGGGGGAGCTTTATCGTCTGGCTATAGATGAACTGCTCAAGCTCCATCGCTTCGGCGCAGCCGTTTCCGCATCCGATTGTATCGCATACTCAATCGCCTATGACCGCCTCCTGTTCAGGTGGGAGATGGAGCAGTTCGTCGAATTTGGGATTCCCGAAATCGCGCCCAGCACCGATTGTGCCGCTCTTCGCCCCGAACTGGACCGGCTGGCCGAACTGTTGGGCGCGCTGCCGCGTGTTCTATCGCATCGCGACTACCACTATCAAAATCTCTTCATCCAGGAATTTGATGGCCGGGCGCGAATCAGGGTGATCGACTTTCAGGACGCCCTGATGGCGCCGGCGGCGCAGGATTTGGCGGTCCTGCTAACCACGCGCGACACGGGAGCCTTCATCTCGCCGGCGCTGGAGGTGGAGCTGCTAAACTATTATTTCGCGGCGGCTGGTCAACCGCCGGCAGCCGCGCTCGACCATGCCGGTTTTGTGCGCAGCTATAGATGGTGCGTCCTGCAGCATGCGCTGAAGGTCATCGGCCGCTTTGTTTTTCTTGAGCAATCGGGAAAGACCGGATACAAGGCGTATCTTCCCGCGACCATTGGCCAGGCGCGGCGGATGCTTGAGGCGGGCGACGATTTCCCCCATCTGCGCGAAGTGATGAGCAAGCTGTGAAGGCCCTGGTTCTGGCCGCGGGCAAGGGTGAGCGGCTGCGGCCGCTCACCGAGACGATCCCCAAGCCGATGCTGGAGTTGGGCAACAAGCCGCTGATTCACTACCCGCTGCTGATGCTCAAGCGCGCCGGGATCACGCAGGTGGCGATCAACGTGCATCACCTGGCGGAGCGGATTCAAACCGGTCTGGGCACCGGCCGTTCGCTCGGTTTGGAAATCACCTACGCGCCCGAGACCGTTCTGCTCGGGACGGGCGGACCGCTGTTGGGGCTGCGCGGCTTCTTCGGCTCCGAACCTTTCGTGGTGGCCAACGCGGACACCGTGATGGACTTGGACCTCTCGGCGATGATCGATTTTCATCGGGCACGCGGCGCGCTGGCCACCTTCGTAGTCACCCGGCCCGCCAACATGAGCGCCTATAGCCACCTGGAGATCGATCATGACGGGCGGCTGCGGCGGATGCGGCTGTTGACCGCGCGCGAGGGCGGCTTCGAGGACTTTCCCGCTGACCCGCCCACCGATGTGCTGGAACCTTACATGTTCTGCGGCCTCTACATCTGCGAGCCCCAGGTCTATGAGATGATGCCGCCGGCGCCACCCTTCAGCAGCATGAAGGGACTCTTCGCGCCGATGGTCGCGCGCGGCATGCCGCTATTGGGCTACGTGCTGCGGGGCCTGTTCCGCACCGTGGACGACCTAGCGACGTACGAGAATCTGAAGCGGGAATTCGCGGCTGAAGACAGAACTCACCCCAGCCCTATCCGTGGTCAGGGAGAGACGGGAAAGAGATGAGGCGGGGTAAAAAGTATGAGACAGGATCGTTATACGGTGATTCTGGCGGGCGGCGATGCGAAAAGGCTGATGCCCTTGAGCCGCAGAATCACCGGGCGCCGTCCCAAACAGTCCTGTCCTATCATTGGCGAGCAAACCCTGCAGGACCAACGCGGCGGCGGGTTGATGCAGCTAATCAACCCCAAAACGCACTATAATCGCACTGACCGTCATCCCGGCGATGGATATAAAAGACGGCGCTGAGTTTTCAGAAAATCCTGGTCCGATTCAGTTCAACGGTCCAATTCCCTCTACGCTCTCCGGCTGGCGCGGCATTGGTCTCGGTGAGCAAGGGGAGCATTCATTCTCCTCCACGACATTCCCTCAAAACATGGTGAGGCCGGATTTGTCAGGCTAAAAGGATCTATTCGCGTCCGATGAAGGCATGGGAGCCGCCGGCTTGAGAAGCTGGCCGCTACCCACCGGCGCGGCACTTCTTATCAGATAGTGGTGACCAAGGGCGATGAGGCAGACCACATCGCGCATGCCGCGTAAGAGCTCGCCGTTGACATGATTGTTATGCCTACTCACAAGCATCATGCGTTGTTGCGATGTCTAATAGATAGCATCGCTGAAAAAGTAGTGCGCGAGGCTCCGTGCCCGGTGCTAATAGTTCGCCCCGAGTTTGCTCGTCCCAAGCGTTGAAAACCACGATTGCGCGAAGAATTACTTCCTGTCCGAAGCACTTGACTTAAGGTGTGGCGAAGCTCACCGGTTTTTAGGACCATCCTTCCCTCAGTTCCTGCGTCCATCACGGTTGATCCGTGCTGGCGCAGCCACGTTCGCTTGTGATACGAACATGACAAACTCCAGGTCTCAAACTCGTGGATCAGAGTTCCTCCGATGCTAAAGCTGCTGCTGTCGATACGACAGCGGGCGCGAACGCGCAGGACACGGGGATTGTTGTCCGTATCCGCGGCTCTGTGGTCGATGTAGAATTCTCTAATTGTGCGCCGCCTGCGCTAAAAGAAGCTTTAGTTCTCGAGTCGCACGACGGCCTTCTCGTGCTCATCGAGGTCGAAGAGCATCTTGATTCGCATACGATCCGGGCCGTGGCGATGCGCAATACGGCCGGCCTTCAGCGCGGAATGATCGCCCGCAAGAGCGGACAGCCAATCAGTGTCCCGGTTGGGGAAAAGGTGCTGGGCCGCTTGATCAACGTGGTTGGCGAACCGATCGACGGATTACCACCTTTTGGGTCAAACGTTCCGCGATGGCCAATCCACCGGGCCGCACCGCCATTCAGCCGCCAGGATCCCGCCCGCGAAGTATTTCAAAGTGGAATCAAGGTTATCGATCTCCTGGCGCCGTTGGCCAAGGGCGGAAAGGCCAGGATGTTCGGCGGCGCCGGCGTGGGCAAGACGGTGCTGATCACTGAGCTGATCCGGACCACGGTCCAAAAATACTCGGGGATATCGGTTTTCGCCGGTATCGGCGAGCGCTCGCGCGAAGGCCACGAATTGTTGGGCGACCTGCGGAGTTCGGGCGTGCTTCCGCGCACCGCTTTGATTTTCGGTCAGATGAACGAACCGCCCGGGGCACGCTGGCGCGTGGCCATGAGCGCGCTTGCGGTTGCGGAGTACTTTCGCGACACGATGGGGCGTAATGTGCTGCTCCTGATGGACAACGTCTTCCGTTTCGTCCAGGCGGGTGCGGAGGTTTCAGGGATGCTTGGGCGTTTGCCTTCGCGCGTTGGCTATCAGCCGACCCTCACGACCGAGATCTCGGAGTTGCAGGAACGAATCACTTCAGTCGCCGGCGCCGCCATAACGGCCATTGAAGCCGTGTATGTTCCTGCTGACGACTTTACCGACCCAGCGGTTGTCGAGACTTTTCGCCATCTCGATTCCTCGATCGTGCTATCGCGCGATATGGCGGCGGAGGGGCTTTACCCGGCGATCGATCCGCTGAATTCCACTTCGATACTGCTCGACCCGCGAATAGTAGGCGACCAGCATTATGCGATCGCGCAGGAGGTGCGCAAGACCATCGCGCGCTACCGCGAACTGCAGGAGATCATCGCGCTGCTCGGAGTCGAGGAGCTGAGCGCCGAGGATCGGCTCGTGGTTGGGCGCGCCCGACGGCTGCAACGCTTCCTCACGCAACCCTTTCTAGTGACTGAGCCGTTCACCGGTTTCGAAGGCAAATCGGTCCCGATCGAAGAGACGTTGAAAGGATGTGGTGCAATTTTGAACGGTGATGGCGATAAATACCGGGAAGCCTCTTTTTATATGATAGGCACTTTTGAGGATGCCCGCGCGAGGGAAGCTTCCTTATCTGGCAGAACAGCGAGCGTGGAATGAGACTAATCATCACGACTCCAACTGCGATCGTGGTTAACGCGAATGATGTTCGCTACGTCAGGGCTGAGGACTCAACCGGCGCCTTCGGCATCCAGCCCGGGCATGCTGATTTTCTGACGGCCCTGGCGATTAGCGTCCTGATCTGGCGCGATGCGAATGGCGCCGAGCATTATGCAGCGGTGCGCGGCGGTCCTTTGCGGGTGCGTGGCGGAACTTCGATCGAGGTCGCCACACGCGAGGCGGCCATCGGCGACGATCTGAAACATCTGCGCGAGGTCGTCCTCGCCCAGATGACCAGCAACGCCGAGAGCGAAAAAGCCGCACGCGTCAGCGCACTCGGTCTTCAGCAGGCGGTTATTCAACAAATTTACCGGTATCTGCGCCCAGGCGACGTGCCGGGCGATCCGTTGGTGCGAAAACGGTGACGCGGGAAGCAAAAAACGGAGGTGTGTCCGCGGAGGAGGAACAAAAGCTCGCTCGGGCGGTCGATCGGGTAAGGAGCAGACGCGACTATTGGGAGCGAACCGGCGAGATGCCGCTCGGGCGGGCGCTGGGAATGATTGGGAAGTTCGGATGGGCTATCGTCGGTCCATCACTGCTCGGAGCCTTTGCCGGCCGATGGCTCGACCGGACGCTGGGAACAGGAGTGTTCTGGAGTGCGACGCTCGTATTGCTGGGTGTGGCTGTCGGCTTTTATATGGTCTGGAAAGGGATGCACGCGCAGTGAGTATTCAAGGTTTGAAACCACTGATTTTCCTCATCGTGGGCGCGTTGGCTGGCGGGTCATATCTCGGCGCGCTCGGATGGAATGTTCGGCTATACTGCCGCGAAACCGGTATCCACCTCGCGCTTGCGATCCATCTCTTTCGCCTGCTTGCCATAGTAGTGATATTCCTCGCGATCGCCCATGCGGGCGTGGCCCCATTATTGTGGAGTTTCGCCGGATTCCATATCACGAGATTGTCAACTCTCGGTCTGAAAGTGTTTCCATCTAAGAGCTTGCTATGACTCATTCTCCCCTCGAATCGGCGGTTGTATTTCGCCTGGGTACGATCGCGGTTACCGAAACGGTCGTCACGACATGGTGTTTGATCCTGGCGCTTCTCATCACCTGTCTTCTGCTGACGCGCAAACTGAGCATCGTTCCGAGCGACGTACAGGCGACGGTCGAAAGCCTGGTCGGCGTTATCGACGAACAGTTGGCTGGAATTCTCAATCGCGACCCGGTCGAGTTTGTGCCGCTTGTGGGAACCTTGTTCCTTTTTCTGGTCGTCGCAAATTTGGCCGGAATCGTGCCCGGCGTCCGCGCGCCGACCGCCTCGATCGAGACGCCCGCGGCCTTGGCGGTCATCGTCTTTTTTTCAGTGCACTATTTTGGTTTCCGCACACGCGGGGTGTGGGGCTATCTTAAAGGTTACCTGGAGCCCAATCCGCTGCTGCTGCCGCTCAATATACTATCGGAATTCACCCGATCGTTTTCTCTTATGATGCGGTTGTTCGGCAACATAATGAGCGACGAACTGGTGCTCGCAATTGTGGTGGCTTTGGCGGGACTGCTGGTGCCGATACCTTTTATGGCGTTCGAGATACTGGTCGGACTCGTACAGGCTTATATATTTTCAGTGCTGACCGCTGTTTACATCGGGGGCGCCATTGGCTCAATCGAAAAGCAGTGATGGAGGATGCTGAATGACGGTACAGATGCTTAGTATCATTGGCGCCGTTGTTGTGGTTGCGGTTGGATCGATCAGCCCAGCTCTGGCCGAGGGGCGCGCCATTGCGGCTGCGATGGATGGTATCGCGAGGCAGCCCGAATCGGCGGGCGCCTTGTCCCGCACGCTCTTTGTCGGTCTCGCCATGATCGAGACCATGGCTATTTACTGTCTGGTAATCGCCCTGCTGCTCCTGTTTGCCAATCCATACGCCGCACGTTGATGACTTTCAGTTGGTCCACATTTGCGCTGCAAGCGTTCAATTTCCTGGTGCTCGTGTGGGTACTGAAGCGCTTTCTATTCAAACCGATCAGAACCATCGTCGCTCAACGCAAGGCGGAAATCACCCGCGTGCAGGAACAAGCGCAAGCCGCCGGCGAAAAAGCCGAACAGGCGCGCAAGGATTTCCAATTGCGCCAGTCGCAGCTGGAGGCCGAGCGCCAGCGCATCATGGACGAGGCGCACGCGGCGCTGGACGATGAACGTTCCCGAATGATTGAGGCGGCGCGCTCGGACATCGAGAAGCTGAAATCGGCGGCGCTCAAGCAGCTCGATGAAGAACGCGAGAGCGCCGCGCGCGATGTGCTGGATAAGACCGTGCAGGTGGCCGTACAGCTCGCCGAAAATCTGCTACAGCAGTTCTCCGGGCCAAAGCTGGACGAAATCATCCTCGAACAGGTTCTTCAACATCTGGATCATCTGACTGAGACGGAGCGCGCCGCGCTGCTCAGTCAACTGGGACGCGATGGGGGCCAACTGATCGTCACAACGGCCTCGGCGCTTGACGCGGAGCATCAGTCGATGTGGCGCGCCGCTCTGGCTCAACGGCTGGGCGGCTCTCCTCGAATCGACTTCACCATCGACAAGGACCTTATTGCAGGAACGGAGTTGAAGTTCCCCCACGCAGTACTTCACTTCAACTGGCGCCGCACTCTTGCTCAGGCACAGGGCGAATTGAATCAGAGCGAATTGAATCAGAATGAGCACGGTGGCTGACAAAGTTCGAGGCCGGCTTGCCGACGCAGTCAGGCGTATGGATGGCATTGCGTTGGGGCCGGCGCTTGACCTGCTGGGCCAGGTCGAGACCATCGGCGACGACGTCGCAATGGTTTCCGGCCTGCCGGAGACACGGCTCAACGAACTGCTGCTTATCGAACGCAAGGACGGCGGCGAACCCGCGGCGGCGATGGCGCTGGTGCTCGATCCGGATCTGATCGGTTGTGCGATGCTCGGGCGCTCACACGGCATCGAAGCCGGCAACCGCGTACGCGGCAGCGGACTGGTCGCGAGTGTGCCGGTGGGTGAGGTGCTGCTGGGCAGAATACTCAACCCGCTGGGGGTTGCGCTCGACGGCGGTGCGCAACCGCAGTCCGGGAAGTTCGAGCCGGTCGAAAGGCCGGCGCCCGGTATTGTCGAGCGGCAGTTGGTCAGCCAGCCGCTTGAGACCGGGCTGACCGTGATCGACGCGATGCTGGCACTCGGTAGAGGCCAGCGGGAGTTGATAATCGGCGATCGCGGGACAGGCAAGACCGCCATCGCAGTGGACACGATCATCAATCAGCGCGATTCGGGCGTCATCTGCGTTTACTGCGCGGTCGGGCAGAAGACCTCGTCCGTCACCCAGGTCATCGACGCGGTAAGGCGCTTCGGCGCGCCGCAACGATGCATTTTCGTTATCGCCGCTTCAGACGACCCGCCGGGACTGCAATGGCTGGCCCCCTACGCCGCTTGCACCATGGCGGAGTACTTCAGCAATCGCGGCGGCGACGCCTTGCTCGTAATCGATGACTTGACCAGCCATGCCATGATTTATCGGCAGCTATCACTGTTGCTGAGAAATCCGCCGGGCCGCGAGGCTTATCCGGGCGATATCTTCTATATCCACTCGCGATTGCTGGAGCGGGCCGCCCGGCTCAACCATGAAGGCGGCGGGGGTTCACTGACGGCACTTCCGATCGCGGCGACCGAGGAGGGCAACATCTCGGCTTACATCCCGACCAACCTGATCTCGATTACCGACGGGCAGATCGTCCTTGAGCCGCGGCTGTTTCAGGAAGGGCAAAAACCTGCAATTAACGTAGGCAAAAGTGTTTCGCGCGTGGGCGGCAAAACCCAGGCTCCCGCAATGCGCAAGCTGGCGGAAAACCTGCGTCTTGAGTACGCGCAATTCCTGGAACTTGAGATCTTCACCCGCTTTGGCGGAATGATCGATGAGCATACGCGAGGCGTAATCGAACACGGGCGCCGGATCCGCGCCGTGCTTACCCAGCCACAATACTCCGGCCTGGCGATGGTGTATCAGGTCGCGCTCCTGTTGGCGCTGAATGAGGGGCTTTTCGATTCGTTGCCGGTGGAGAAAATAGGTGTGCTGCGCGCGACGCTCGCGCGATCGCTCGACGAAAAAGACGGTGCGTTGGTCAAACGAATCACGTCCACCGGCGAGCTTGATGACGCCAGCCGGGAATCGTTGCGCCAGCTGATGCGCGAGTTGGTCGCCGATGTGACCGCACCCACGGACGCAACGCGCTTTCCCGCGGCCTGACCGATGGCGCGAGCGGCTGAAATCGCAGCGCAAATCACGTCCCTCAAGGAGCTGACGGACATAATCGCCGCAATCCGCACGATGGCCGCCGCGCAAATGCGCCAGAGCGTGCGCACCCTGGACGCGGTACGCGACTATACGGAAATAGTCCGGCAAGCACTGGCCGAGGCGGAAGCCCTGATTCTCCCTGACGGTGACAACTTGAGCAGGTCGGCTGTTTCCAATCCTGGTCTCGTGGTCTTTTACGCCGAACACGGCTTTTGTGGCGCCTTCAACGAACCTCTCATCAGAGCTGCGGCCGAGGCTGCGCGCAGGGAAACAAATCTACATCTGATCTTCGTCGGAACCCGCGGCGCGCAACGCGCCGTAGAGCACGGCCTGCAATCGGACATGACACTTGCGATGGCCAGCCACGGCGGCGGACTGAGCGCAGTCGTGCGCCGGCTTGCCGCCGAGCTGTACCGCATGTTCATCGAAAAAACTATCAGCAGCGTTGATGTGCTCTACGCGCGCGAATTCTCAGGCCGGCAGACCACATTGCAAAGACTGCGGCTCCTGCCGCTCGAAAATCCCACGCCTGAGAGGCATCGCAGCGAAATACCTCCGCTGTTGAACATGAACCCGCGCGAATTGAGAGACGTGCTGGCCGCCGAGTACATGTTCGCGATCCTGGAAGCAGCCGCCGTCGAGTCATTCGCCAGCGAGAACGCGGCGCGTTTTCGCACCATGGAAGTGGCGCACGAAAACATCGAAAGGAAAAGCTCAGAGCTGGAACGACTGGCGCACCGGGTTCGCCAGGAGGCCGTCACCGCGGAAATACTCGAAATCATAAGCGGCGCCGAGGCGATGAAGCAGTAATGCTGGGCACTGACCGGGCTGTTCGTTGGCGATGGGATTGTTGTTAGATCTGCTGATCGATCCGTGGGCGCATGGTGGCGGATTCATCCGGTACGCTCTTTGTACCGGCACGTCGATCCGGATTTGGTTGCCGATGTTGTCGTGAGCAGCCCGGCGCAGGTCGATGTAACAGGGGAGCGGTCTTCTTTCTGGTCGCTCCTCTACAATCGGTTCGACCCTCGCTGTTGTCTCAGCTGGCAGCCGCTGCGGCGTCCAGGCGTTTTCGGATTTCCGCCAGCACGTCCTGATCAATCCACGCACCATGTCGGTTTGGGCAGGCCATTCCGGCTAGTCCCCCCGCGCCTGGAGCTACCGCCGCTTTCGCGCTGAGGCGGGCGCCACAATCTGGACAATCGATCTCCGTGGGATGCCGATGGCGCATCTCTTCTACCAAGGTTCCAAGTTCCCCGGCAACCTTCTCATCCAACGACTGGCGGTGCATGGCCGCCGCGTTCGCCAGGCGCCCTGCCAACTGCATCAACGCTTCGTCGTCACCCCAAGCGCCGTGATGGTCCGGACAAGCCATTCCGCCTACACCGATCGCCACGCGGGCGTCGAGTGTCTTCCCGCACAGCGGACAGTGGATAGGCTTGCTATACTTGTGCCGTAGTTTTTCCAGCAGCTCAGCGTCGCGCTTCGCCGCCCATTGGTCTTCCCGAGCCCTCTCAACCTGACGGAGTTTGTCGCCCAGGCGGTCTTTTTCATCGGCCATGGCAGCCTCGCCGTTTGCGCCCCATCTCACAACCAGGGTTGCGCACTTGAGCTTTCAAACGCTTCAAAGATTCCACGGGGCCGGAACCTATATCTAATTGTACCAAAATTCATAGGATTAATCATCGGCTGGGTAGGTGCCAGTTCGATACGACCGGAACCTGGGAACCAAGATTAGGGACGGAACTTAAGCCCCCTGTGCGATAACGTCGAGAATCTTGAAATGAGCCCCCCGAAGGTGTCGCGGTGAGCGTTTGAATTGCGGCGTATAAAAACGCCACGGAGGAGGACCGGACGAAACGAGCTCGTTGATCACCTCCTTAAAGGGTTCGAGCCAGGAGCGCTACAGAGGAATCCAACTGGAGGAGATGCCGGATGCAGAGATTGCGGTTGCCGGACAGAGGGCAAGCGCAGGCTGATGTACGGTCTCACGGCTCTGCGTCCGAAGATGTCACGTAGCGACCTCGGTCCACTGGAGGCAAAGCAGGAATCGTCGCGACAGCGGATTACGTCATCATCTCGTCGATAGCTTTCATTATGTTTATGTTTCAACTCGCTAATCGTAGCAAGCCAGGTTGCGATTGCCCAATTGACTGCTCCGATTATCGCGACCGCGCTATTGCGCGACAATGCCGTCCGCAGGACAGTCGCAGTGTTCGTCTATGCGCTGTTGCGGGCGGTCGCGGTAAAAATCAGAGTCAATAGATTCCCCACTTTTGTGAGTATGACGGGAACCCTGCCTCTGTTCAGTGTACTGGTGTTCATGTGTCTCAATCGACCACGCAGGAAGGCTGCTACGCCCAGTCAATATCATGTGGAGAATCGCCCAGCAGGGGCGTCGCAACGGGCTAATCGAACCAGTATGTTTCCTTAGTCTTCTCTAAGAGATCGCATGGCAGCTCGTATTTTTTTACCCATAAATCAAATACCGATTAACCCAACAGTCAATTCTGAGCAGCCTGCTAAAAGGTATAAACAATTTTGAGTATTAGCAGTTTGCGCATTAACTGTCGCCTTGCAGAAGATCAGGAAGGCTTAGGAGCAACCTAGCGCATCCGGAAAGCAATCTTATCATCTCAAAGGCTCCAAGACTTTTTACCTTTGTCCATATTCTTGCTTGAACAATATCAAAGTTTATTATACTGAATGCGTGGGATACTGGTGAAAGGACCTTCCATTCCAGTATCCGCGTTTTCGATGCCAGAAATTCGGGCCGTATACGTATCATAAACGTGTGTGAGGGACAGATGTATGGGGATCCATCGTATCAATTGCGAAGTGTTCGAGCCGTCGCGTTCTACGAGCTTCATGCTGTTTTCTGTTTGCTTTTTACTCACGCTTCTATATCTGGCATCCGCCGCGCAAGCGCAAACAACCATCACGATCGGAGAAACGGCGGTTCTTTCCATGGCCGACAGCGGCAACGCTAATTTACTTCTTACGCAGAACGCCGGGCTCTCGCAGCCCGCTACGATTCAGAGCCTGTCCTTCTATGTGACGACCGCCGGTGGCCAACTGGGGCTCGGCATCTACGATGCCAGCGGACCCAATGGAGGTCCCGGCAGGCTACTGGCTCAAACCAACCCCTTTACTCCGGTGGCCGGCTGGAATACGGCCGGCGTTGTCACGCCGGTTGCGCTCGCCGCCGGCACCTACTGGCTGGCCTATCTTCCGAGCAGCAACAATCTGGCCTTTGTGAAGGGTTTTAGCTCGGGTGCGAGCAACAATTTTTATCCGTACACTTTCGGTTTCATGGCGGCGACCTTCTCGATGAATCCGAGTTCCGGTCCGGCCCACTGGTCATTCTACGCGACACTTACGACCACCGGTGGGGGTGACGGCACGGTCGTCAACGGCCAGTGCGGTTCGTCGAATGGTGCCGCGGTAAGCAGTAGGCCGACAACTAATTTGTGCACCGCTGGCAGTGCTTCGGCAGTGACCGGCAGTGGTCCATGGCAATGGAGTTGTAGCGGCAGCAACGGCGGTACGACGGCGCAATGCTCCGCCGGGCTGCGTATTTTCCCGGTGCAGGTGAGCGGCCGCCACCTTGTCGATCAGACTGGTGCTCCCTTCATGGTCGTAGGCGATTCGCCGCAGGCCATCATAAATATTCCGCTCACCGGCCCTGCATCAATGGATACCTATTTCTCCGACCGGCAGGCGAAAGGGTTTAACTCGCTTTGGGTCAACTTAATCTGTGATTCGTACACGGGTTGCCCCACGAACGGCACGACTTACGACGGCATCCCACCATTTACGGGGATGTTAAGCGGTTGTTCCGGTGGGGCTCCGAACTGCTATGACCTCACGACCGAGAATCCGGCATATTTTGCGCGAATGGACGCGATGGTCAATAAGGCAGCGAGCTACGGGCTCCTCCTTTTCCTTGATCCAGCATCGACCGATGGATGTGGGAGCACCGGCTGGATGCAGACATTGATCAACAACGGCCCCGCCAATGTATCGAGTTACGGCGCTTTCCTTGGAAACCGGTACAAGGACTTTCCTAATATCGTTTGGATGAGCGGCAACGATTTTCAGTGCTATCCGAATTCGTCGGATGATGCTCTGGCAGCCGATATCGTCAGCGGTATGCGATCGGCGGGCGATACTCATTTGCAGACATCTGAATTGAGATATAACACCAGTAGCTCGAAAGACGATACCGGAGAACTGGGGTCGTTGATGACCCTGAACGGAGCCTACACCTATGCTCCAACTTACGACGAGGTGCTGCACGCCTATAATCAGGCGCCGCTCCCGGTGTTCATGCAGGAAGCGAATTATGAGTTCGCGAACACTTGTTGCGACTTTACCACGCCGGTTTCCCAGCAGGTTCTGCGCAAGCAGGAATACTGGACCATGCTATCCGGAGCGACCGGGCAGTTATACGGTAATAGTTATACGTGGCCCTTTCCTTCCGGCTGGCAAAGCAATCTGGACACTCCTGGGACGACCTATCTAGGGTACCTGAAGAATCTGTTTACTTCCTTGCAATGGTATAACTTGGTTCCCGATCAGAATCATACAGTCATGATTGCGGGCTACGGCACCTACGCCAGCAGTGGCACCATAAGGTCCAACTCCTACGCGACGACGGCGCTTGCCTCCAGCGCGAGCGGGACGCTGGTGGTTGCCTACATCCCAGAGGTCCGACCGGTTACGATCGACATGACCAAGCTTGGCTCGAACATCCAGGGACGATGGTATGATCCAACTTCCGGAACCTATACGACCATCGGGCGTTTTGACAATACCGGAACACAGAACTTTACGCCGCCTGGAAATAATTCAGCCGGCGATAACGACTGGGTATTGGTGCTGCAAGGGCAGGCCCAGTGAAGCGCTGGAACCCTATGTCTTTTTTTAGAGACCTGACTTCGAGGCCTGGCTCGAAGTCAGAATTACTTTCCATCGTTACTGCACAATTCAAACGACAAGCAAATCGTCCTTAGCGTAAAGCATCGAAGCGTAGATGCATCTGTTCAAGATTTAGAGCCTAACTTCAAGAAGGTCCGGTTCGTGAAGCAGTTTGAGAAAAGCCATGTATGCCAATCGGGGCGCCCAGCCATAGGTCGGCCTTCCATACGGACGATCTAACTTGGATAAGGCGGTAATAACGGCCGGCGAACCATCGTGCCGGAGCCCGAGACCCTGGAGCGGCTGCCCACATGACGTAAGCCCGGGGGAAATTACTACTCGTGTCGCTTTTCGGATCTATTTCGTCGACACAGTGCCAGATTTTGTAAACCGGAGCCAACTCCTTGCAACCATTTTCAAAATGAACCGCCAAATCTGACAGGACCACCACATGAGCGTCGTTTGGAACGTCGGAGTCCAGCGCCCTCTGCACTGTCGCGTGTGCTCTCAGATAGTTTTGATGCACCGCGCTCAGAGTCCAGAAGCCGCCGATGAAAAACACCCCCGTCAGCCCGGCGGCAAGATACTCGAGCTGTAACGGCAGTTTTGACAGGATTGAATCGATCCATCTCGCCGCGGGAACGCAAGCGACAAAAGAAACCGGCAGCAAAAACCGCTGGCCCGGTATTGCGCCCGCAATTAGATGACGTATGTCCGGGCTTTGTAGGTTGAGCCCGTCCCGATAGTAATACAACGAGGCCATCACGAGCGTGGCCGCGCTCGCAGCTGGGATGGCCCACCCCTTCGCCCATCGCGGCGACAGTATGGCCAGCCCACCCAGAGGGAAAATGGCCAGCGAGATCAAATAGAACGGAACGAATGATGCAATCTGCGCACCTTTAAAATTGTGCTGGTGGCCCAATACCCAATAGGCATATCGAAGAGGCGAGCCAGTGGTGAAATAGTTATAGATGGTGAGCAAGGCGACGGCCGGCATCGCGCCGAGGGCAAGCCTCAGCGCCCGCTCGATAACGACCGTACCGCTATTTTCCAGCAGCCAAACAGTACTGAAAACTAACGCGAACAGTCCCATCCAGGGATGGAGGAGAACGGCGCAGCCCAAAGCCAAACCGCCCAAGACAACCCTCGGAGATTGCCTGGTCAACAGAGCAACGCCGAGTAGCCCCATCGAAGCGGAAGGGATTGCCGCCATAAGGGTCTGTGAATAGTAAAGCGCGCCCGGGTTGAGGAAATAGAGGATGCACCATCCTGAGCTAAGAGCATCCCGCTTCAGCATCCCACGAACTGTGAATGCACCGAGGAGGAAGAACATGGCGGTGACCGCGAACCCCAGCCGCCAATTACTGAACAGACATCCGGCCAGGAGCGCCGCATGAAACGGCGAATACAACGACACGGCATGGCCATTGATCGTGAGGCCGGTGGTCAGGCCAACACGCTCCAGATAGATGGTGCCATGCGCCAATGCATAGCTGAGGCGCAACGTTGCACTCTCATCTTTTATTGAGTAACTCGCCGGATAGTACAGCAAATAGATGATGCAAAATGAAGCAACCAAAGCAGCAAAGAGTAGCTCGCCGGAGCGCGATCCTGTCGGCACCGGACGCGTGAATTCATCGTCCCGGACCATTGGGTTCCTCCTAGGTCAATGGTGGTCTAGTTGCAGTCAGCAGTTCGCAACCTGGCTCAGCGTCAATATCTGCGGGCTCGCGCTGCTGAGGCTGGTCTTCTTACCTTTCGTGTTCGAGCCCGCAGTTGGACGGTTCGTCGTGCGCGGTTCGGCAGCTTTCGCGCGCGCGCGACTCCGCGTTTTTGCACGCGCGCACTTTAGGTGTCAATGCAGACAGAAGCGGCGGCTTGGCATTAATTGGTCAAGAATAGCGGCGTGATCTGGAGATATTGGCCGAGCGAACATACGGTCATGACTGCGGCGGGGTGGTTATTGGCTGCTGTCCTTCATTGGACGCCTGTGTGCGGCGCGCCTTGCCACACTTACCGGACGTTAGGGGCCGGGCTCGATTCGCTTAACCAGCAGTTCTCATCAGAACGGGGCATAATGCTGCAGAAAGCCGCGATAGTGCAAGAGAACCGGCGCCGCGGCAAGTACCACTACTGACGCGAACGCCGCCTGATGGTCTGGTACAAAGGAAAAACCAACGTGTCTTGGTCTTGCGAAGTCAGGGTTTTTTGGAAACAAGCCTTAGCGGATGATCTCCAAGTTGCAGAAAAAACTGCGCGAGCCTCCGGCTGAATTTCTCGGCGCCCACGCCATTCATGTGCAGATTGTCGGCGAACTCGGCCGGGTCGCGGATCCAGTCCGATGCGTTCAGATAAACGACCCCCTCCCGACTCACCAATTGGTGTAAATAGGAGCGGTAACGGCCCCAAGCAGGCACCGAATAGAAGCGCGACTGATGAGAGGGGTGCATCGGCATCTCTACCATGACGACCACGGCATTATGACCCTGCGACTCGCGAATTATTTCAAGAATTGCACTGTTCAGCCCCACATGCTGAACCATTAGTGCGTCGCAGCGTTCAGCGAATTGAGCCGGTGACGCCGCCTCCAAAGCCGTGAAATCGGCAACCCTGCCGAAACGATCGTACGTCCTTGCGGGGAGTCCGGCCTGTGACAACCAGCGGCGCACAAGCTCGATTTTCGCCCACACCTGGGCGCGGTCCTCTATCATGGGTGTTTCGCGATAGAAATAGAAGGCGATCCGGTCACTCCAGGGCATCGAATAGAAACGCAATGCGATGTCAGGTTCGACATAATAGCTCATAGCGCGGTTGCCTATCAGATCGCTCACTTGGGTGGCATTGTCGTCGGTAAGCTGGAAGTCGAAAAAGCCATAGATCACGTAGCGAAGATGAGAATTCTTGCGCTCTTCATCACGCAGGACCAGCAGATGCTCGACCGGTCCCGTGGATCCAAGACCGGCATTCACGGACCTGGTGCTATGACTACCAAGCTTCTGGTCAAAAGCTTTCTCGTCAAATCCAGCGGCCATCAGTGAATTGCCCAGAGCAAGGTGAGTGACCCCAGACACGCTATTGAGCCGTGTAATCAGCTGACGCGGCACCGAATTTCGCGCCAAACGATGAACGGTCAGATTGAAGGCCGCCAATACGACAGCAGTCGTAATCAGCGATGCAAATACCTGTTTCCAGGACATACTCAAAAATCTATGTAGATGAACTTGGAAGTCTGCCCCGAAAATATATATACGACGATGGACAATAACGCCCACCAAATGCCCCAAAACATCGGACTGGTGAGCAAGTCGGGAAATCCCGGCGGCGGCTCATCGGCGGCGCCACCAAGGTAGTCGAGGACTTGACGCAACCATGGAAACACTTATTAGCTCCCCAAGAACATCTTGCGGAAGAAAATCGTTGCCGTAGGAATATCCATGCAAAAGAAGGCCCAGCCGAGGTTCACCAACACAAACGTAACGACTGTCGCGAGAACCCTTCCGGCGGGTCTCCCTTCCACTGCAGCCCCTCTCCATTCGCGCCAGACGCGATGACCCGTCAGCATCACCCCGTGCCAAAGCCCCCAAACCACAAAGTTCACTCCAGCTCCATGCCACACGCCACTCACAAACATCGTTACTATCAGATTCGAATAGATCCGCACCCGTGCGACACGGGATCCACCCAACGGTATGAAAACATAGTCTGTCAGCCACCGGGAGAGGGAAATGTGCCAGTTGCGCCAAAACTCGGCAATGTTGGTTTGCAGATAGGGCCAATTAAAGTTTTCTGGCACCCTGATACCGAAGAGGCGAGCGGAACCGATAGCGATGTCTGAGTAGCCAGAGAAATCGAAGTAAATCTTGACACCGTAAGCTAACAGCCACAAAGGCAATATGGCGCGGTTTGCGCTTCTGATATCTGCCACATTGAGGTGATTCGTGTAAGCTGTCATCAAATCGGCAATCGCAAACTTCTTGACGAGCCCCGAGAAGATTCGCGTGATTCCGCGATTCCAGTCAGTGGGGGATGCCTGCGCTGCGCGCAGTTTGGGAAGAAAATCCTGGTACCGCTTGATGGGGCCTGCGACCATCGTCGGGAAAAACATGATGAAGGCCAAATATTCCTTCAGTTCACCCTGCTCAGTGCGGCCCTGGTAGCGGTCGGCCGCATAGTGGATGAATTCGAAGGTAAAGAACGAAATGCCCAGTGGCAGAAACGCTCCCCGCCAGTACCAGGGATTGACGTTCGAGGCCCCCCAAGCCAGACCAGTCAAAAAGTTCCAGTACTTGAAAATCATCAGAATTATCAGGCTCTGGATGATTCCAAACAGACACAACGGTGACCCTGCCTTGTAGAAGCGGCTAAGCAACGATTCCCAGAAAAAGATCAAAAGGCAGAAGGCTCCAGCGATGCCTCCGAGTCCTGCCAGCGAAAAATAGATGAAGAATAGACTGGCCGATGTGATGACAATCCAGGGACGGTACACTGACGGCGAAATCATGCACCCCAGCGCGGCTGGCACGAGAAAGACAAAATAATATGAGAAGGTGTTGAATATCATATCAGAATCGAAGACGCGCCGCCGCTTGTCGGAGACGCTAACCACCGCCCTTGTCTGAGACGTCTCACCGCCGCCGATGACCTGCTTTATACTTTTTGTTGCATCTGCCGATCAAATCAAAATGTCTACCAAAAATAACCGAAAAACGGCGTTTCTGCGACAATTTTTGACCGCACTTCTGGTACATAAATATATAACTATGGTAAGTGCTCGGTATCGGTGCGCGACAACAAGGTCGGTGCGTATCCTAAGTCTTATATTGCGATCTGCTTGTTTAATACACTTCTCTGTGTAGGAGTGCACATCACCCTGGTTTACGAAAAAATGAATCGAAGAGATTCAATAAAGTAGAGCTGAGTCGGCGGTGATGACTCTTTCGGAGAGGGCTGCGTCCTGAGCGATTGAATCTTCCCAACGCCACCGCAAAATCATCACGAACCGTTCATCGAAATAATTCCCGAACAGCCCAAATATACAACATCATTGTAACCGGCCCCGACGATGCCACCAGGATACCGAGGAATATGCATTCCTGTCGGAAGTCGTAATCGGGCCGGAGGCGCCGTCCGACGGGGACATAACGATCAAACCCGCATTTCCATTATCCCAGTCGACTACCAATTTGATAAATTGTTGCAAAGCCCTTGATAGACGTGGGGCTGGTCGCTGTCCGGGCGGTGCGGAGGTGGCGCGGCGGTGGGTGAGACGCAAAAACAGCCCTTT
>Ga0126381_100001599_pt1 | contig 24235 bp, 27 predicted proteins | sample PanSoiMetPlot_28_FD_96465 | JGI IMG/M metagenome (GOLD analysis project Ga0126381, IMG submission 96465) | Tropical forest soil microbial communities from Panama - MetaG Plot_28 | ecosystem: Environmental > Terrestrial > Soil > Tropical forest > Bulk soil | place: Panama | collected 2016-02-17 | reverse complement strand
CGAGTATCTCGAGGTCTCGCAGACTATTGGGCCATCGCGGTCCGTCGAAGATGGACGATCCTGCTTCCTCTCTTTTTGTGCTGGGGTCTTGTATGGGGCTTGAGTTGGCTGTTACCTTCAACTTACAAATCCGAGGCCCTCATCCTTGTAGAACAACAAAAGGTTCCGGAACAATACGTGGTTCCCAACGTCACGGTCAGTCTCCAGGATCGATTGCAAAGCATGACGCAGCAAATTCTCAGCCGGACCCGCTTGCAGGCAACCATTGACCGATTCCATCTCTACCCGCATGGACGGAGCCTGGACAGGCTGATGCCCTCCGAGGATCCCGTAGAGCGAATGCGCAAAGATATCAAGATAGAATTGGTAGACTCCGCAGCGCGTCCCGGAGAGCTCACTGCTTTTAAAATTGCGTATTTAGCTGATTCTCGCCAACTCGCGTATCAGGTTAACGGTGAACTTACGTCCTTGTTCATTGATGATAGCCTGAAACTACAACAGCAGCTTTCTGAGAGCACCACTGAGTTTCTTCAGAGTCAACTGGCGGACGCCAGATCAAAGTTGGAGGAGCAGGAAGCCAAGGTCCGGACGTTTAAAGCCCAGCGCTTTGGAAACTTACCAAGCCAAGTCGAAACAAACGTGCAGATACTTTCCGGCCTCCAAACTCAGTTGGAAAGTACACAGCGAGCGTTGGACGGGGCAAGACAGCAGAAGCTTTATCTGGAATCTCTTGAACAACAATATCAGACAGCACAAACTAATATCGGTACCGATGATTCTTCGGCCCCATCTCCAGAATCGCTTACAAAAGAGCTGATGGATCTTCGCGGACAACTCGAAAAAGCCCGCTCCCATCTGACAGAGGAGCATCCAGATGTTATTGCTCTCAAGGATAAGATTGCCAGATTGCAGAAACTGAAAAATGATCAGGAAACACAGACTGCCTCCCGCTCAGGAGCGGACAAGGCCACAAATGCGCTAGATCTCGGGACGGAGGAGCAGGTAAGACGAGGCTCCACGACCCCCATGATGCAGGTAGAAAGTCAACTCAAAGCCAATAAACTGGAAATTGAGAATTATGAGCAGCATGCGAAGGATCTGGAAGGTCAGATTTCCACATACCGAACGCGCCTCAATTTGACTCCGCAAACCGAGCAAGAGCTAGCGGACGTTTCCCGGGGATATGAGGAATCGAAGGCCAATTACAATTCCTTGCTGCAAAAGCAAAACCAATCGCAACTTGCCACAAGCCTCGAACAACGCCAACAAGGGCAACAGTTTCGCATTTTAGATCCTCCTAGTTTGCCTGACAGGCCGTCGGCTCCCAACCACCTGGCGCTCAGTCTTGCCGGATTGCTGGCTGGAGCCGCCTTAGGGTGGGGATTGACTGCCATACTGGAAATGAAGAATGTCCTGGTGCGTCAGGAAAAGGACCTTGAAGGACTCCTACCGGCCCGCGTGCTTGTCGGTATCCCCCATCTAGATGTGCCTGGGGAAGACCACTTTCACGCCGTCTTCCATCGGCTGGAGATCGGGACCCTGGCAGTCATGGCGCTATTGATTCTGATAGGAAACCTTTACGCCTTATACAGGGGTTGAGGCTTGTGTATAGAAAATTCTACAGCTTGACACGTTACCCTTTTGAGGTTAGCCCGGATCCCTATTTTTATTATCCGACACCACGCCATAACGAAGCGCTTGCCCTGCTAAATTATGGAGTCCTTCGTCACAAGGGGTTCGTAGTAGTTACCGGCGAGGTAGGTACCGGCAAAACCCTGCTAGTTCGTTGCCTTCTAGATTCTTTGACACTCCAGAAAGTCGCGTTCGCTTACATCTACAATCCCATCCTCACGGTGCGGAGTTTTCTGGGCCAGGTCCTTACGGACCTGGGCCTTTCTCCTGCTACCGGGACGAAGAGCGAAGCGCTGTCCCGGCTGAACAACTTCCTCATGGAGCGTTCGCGCGACGATCTCACAACTGCACTCGTGGTGGATGAAGCCCAATTACTCGATTGGGACCTTTTGGAAGAAATCCGCCTCCTTACCAATCTTGAAACCACTCAACACAAGCTTCTGCAGATCGTACTCGCGGGGCAGCAGGAGTTGGATCGTAAGCTGGATTCACATGAATTGCGACAACTGAAACAACGAGTCGGACTGCGCTGCAGCTTGCTTCCGCTTGGCTTGAGGGAAGTGGGGGGCTATATCCATCGCCGTCTCGAGTTAGCAGGGGCCGAACGGAACGAGAATGTCATTTTCTCGGCGGAAGCGATCGAGGCAGTCTACAAGATTTCCGAGGGCATCCCACGTTTGGTGAATACAGTTTGTGAAAACTGCCTGATGTTAGGCTTTGGGCTTCAGTTAAAGCACATCACAGCTGAGATTGTTCGCGAGGTTGTCTCCGATCTTCGTTTGGAGCAGCCTGCGGCCAACGGCGAGTCCCCGAACAGAGTCCAGGGAACCCAAGTCTACAGTGGTGTTGACACTGCGCAGGCAACTGCCTCGGACATTCCGGCGCTGTCGGAAGAATTGGAACGGCGGAATGCTCTACATGAGCCCGAAACAGGAAGGTTGAGCAGTTCCGAAAATGCGGACATCTCCTGGAAAGAGCAGGAGGGTTTCCGTATCAGTCGAAGATGAAAGGTCTGGACCGTCGCCCTGCAGCGACACGCAATAGAGCTTTACTACCGGGGGTGAAATCGGAATGGGTCGGCTTTACGAAACTTTGCGACGTTTGGAATTGCAGCGTAGCAAGTCGGCTCCGATCAATAACGAATCCTTGCAGCCATTCGACGTCCTCAACCGGGTAATGGCTGAACCCGCCGAAATGGAAGGCAGCACCATTGCCAAAGTCGAAGTCACGCCGAAAGCGCGCTTGGTCTCGATAACGGACCCCCGCGGGCTAGGCGCCGAGAAATTCCGTGCACTGGCGACGCGCCTTCAAACGCTGCACAAGAAACGCGATTCTAAATCCCTGCAAATCACGAGTGCCTCAGTCAATGAAGGCAAGACCCTGGTGTCAGCAAATCTGGCAGTGACGCTCGCGGGCTACGCCGGCGCGCGGGTTCTTCTACTTGAAGGTGACCTCCATCGCCCGACTCTCGCATCGCTGTTTGGCTTAGGCCAACGAGAAGGTGTCGGTCAATGGTGGTCGGCCCGGGAAGAAAAAGAACGCATCTCGCGTTACGTCTGCCGGTTCGAGGAGATGTCCCTATGGTTTCTAAGTGCCGGCGCCAGTATGGATCAGCCTTCACAGATTCTTCAGTCCGCACGATTCGCCGAAACATTTGTTTACTTGGCGAGCTGGTTTGATTGGGTCGTGGTTGATTCCACGCCTATGTTGCCTATGGCTGACGCCAATTTGTGGTCGAGACTAGTTGACGGCACGCTGGTAGTTGTCCGTGAGGGCGTAACCGCCACCCGCGCCTTAAAAAAGGGACTGGAAAGCTTGGACAACCCGAAATTGGTCGGAATCGTGCTCAATGAGGCTTCCGAGTTCGACCATACCAATTACGCGGATCAATATTACGCGCTCCGTACCACGCAAAAGAACCGACACTAGTATGTAGGTAATGGCTTGATCCGGCTCTTCCATGCTTATTTTCCCACTCGCACCTTTGTTCTAGGTATTTCGGAATGGTGCCTGATCGCTCTCTCGTTCGTGGCGGCCACCATTCTCCGTCTTGGAACAACCGATGCCGTCGTGATGCTCCAATATGAGCAGGGTCTTTTTAAAATTCTGGTGCTTTCTGGCGCCTTCCTCCTTTGTATGTATTATTTCGAGCTTTACGATTCTTCCGTTCTTGGGAACCGCCGCGAGGTACTCATTCGGCTCATCCAAGTACTCGGCGCCGTGTCTCTCGTATTAGCCTTGGCGTACTATTTGTACCCACCCTTGGGGTTAGGCCGCGGCACATTCCTGATCGGCTTACCCATTGTTCTTGTTGTCTTGGCTTCGTGGCGAGTCCTGTTCTTCGCCTTTAACCGCAAGCCCCAATTCGCCGAGCGAACCATGATCTTCGGAGACGAGCCTTCAGCTTCGAGACTCTCGCAGCAGTTGGAATGCCGTCCAGAGCTGGGCCTTCATGTGGTTTGTCGCGTTTTGGTGGTGGGTAAAGAGAATTACGAACTGAATTGTGAAAGTGCAAGCTCGAACAATGCATCTAAGGGTGTCTTTAGCGGCGAGGAACTTGCAGCCCTGATCAACCAACAGCGGGTGAATCGCATCGTCGTGACCCTAAACGATCGTCGCGGCAGACTCCCATTGGGGCCGTTACTGTCAATGAAGAGTCGCGGCATCCTGGTAGAAGATGGTACTGATCTGTATGAAAAGGTGACCGGCAAAATTCCCATTGAATCATTGCGATTAGGCACGCTCCTGTTCTCGTCCGGTTTTCTGATTTCTCGATTTCTGGTGACCTACAAGCGCCTCGCATCCATCGTGATGTCGTTTGTCGGTTTGATCCTGGCCCTGCCTTTGCTTCCATTTATAGCCCTCGCAATTAAGCTGACTTCTCCCGGGCGTATCCTGTACCATCAAAAACGCGTCGGCCTAAACGACACGGTTTTTTTCTGTCATAAGTTTCGAACAATGCGCGCCGATGCTGAGGCAGACACAGGGCCCATATGGGCCGGGGATGAGGATCCTCGAATCACGCGCGTGGGGCGTTTTCTGCGAACCTCCCGACTCGATGAAATTCCCCAACTCTGGAACGTGCTCAAAGGCGAAATGAGTGTCGTCGGCCCACGGCCAGAACGGCCGGAGTTTGTCGAAATGCTTAAAAAAGACATTCCCTATTATAGTCTTAGGCACACTGTTCGCCCTGGCATCACGGGCTGGGCGCAAGTTCGCTACAGGTATGGAAGTTCCATCGAAGATGCCAAGGAAAAGCTTTGTTATGACCTTTTCTATATCAAGCACATGTCCCCGGGTCTCGACGCCTTGATCTTGTTCGATACCGCGAAAACGATTTTGCTGGGGCGGGGAGCGAAGTGAAGTTCCTGTTCTGGCTCTCGGCATTCCTCGTTTTCTATCCTTATGTGCTTTATCCTGGCTGGTTGCTTTTGAGGGCACGGCTGCATCCACGTCCCATACGTCCCCGGCCGTTCTTGCCCTCGATCTCGATTGTCATTGCCGCAAGGAACGAAGGGACTCGCCTCGAAGAGAAATTGCGAAATCTTCGGGAACTGGATTATCCTGCAGAACTGCAGGAGACCATCGTCGTCTCCGACGGGTCGACGGACCAGACCAACGAAATTCTTCGCAGTCTTGCGGGCTCTGAGCTGCGTCCGATTTTCTCGTCGAGTCACCGCGGAAAGGCGGAGTCGCTCAACCTCGCCCTGCAAAACGCTGCGGGAGAAATTATTGTGTTCATGGACGCGCGGCAACGCGTCAGCATCGATTCCGTCAAGGCTCTGGTTCAGAATTTCGCGGATCCCAGTGTTGGGTGCGTAAGCGGGGCGCTGATTCTGGGCGACGGGAAGGAAACCTCCCCGCGGGGAGTGGGTTCCTATTGGAAAATGGAAAAGATCATTCGATTTTGGGAGAGTAACTCAGGCTCGACCGTGGGCGCGACTGGCGCCCTGTATGCAGTCAGGCGCGAACTGGTTCCGCATCTCCCGCCAGGCCTTATTTTGGATGACGTTTTCATCCCGATGACAGTTGTGCGCAGCGGCGCGCGAGTCATCTTCGAACCTCGGGCTTTAGCCTGGGATGATTTGCCGTCGGAGCCGAAACTGGAGTTTCACCGCAAGGTGCGCACCCTCCTTGGCAATTACCAGCTTCTTCACGCTGCTCCCTGGTTGCTTACCGCTAAAAACCCCCTCCGATTCGAATTTGTCAGCCATAAACTGTTCCGTTTGACGGTACCTTTTGCACTGATGGCAATGATGCTGGCTTCGGCGTTTCTTACTGGCTTGTTGTATCGGCTTCCGCTTGCTGCGGCCATTGGCGTTGGCGTTATGTCAGCGCTCGCGTTCGTTCGCATGCCAACGGGCGTTGTCTCACGCCTCACTCATCTGTCTCTGGCGTTCTTGCTTCTGAACACAGCCGCCATCGTCGCCTTTTGGTATTTCGCTACCGGCAGACGGCAAGTGTGGGTCCGCACGTGATCCTAATTTACAACCCCTTGGTGCGGCTCGGCGTTCCCTTGTCGAACAAGGTTTAGAAATCGTGGGAGACGCTGCAAAGCCGGTCCGCAACCGCTCGAGGCGGAGCGAGCCGCTGGTTTTCGCCTATTGCGGCCTGGTGCTGTTCGTCTTCGTGTACTTTGCACGGCCCGAAGACTGGATTCCCGGCTTGGCCCGAGTCCCTGTAGCCAAATTGACGGGCGGGCTGATTTTGTTGGCCCTGGTTTTCTCCTTCGGCAAGATTCGCTGGCACATGCCCCGGGAAATTACGTTTCTGTGTCTGATGGTGGCTCAGCTTTGGCTCAGCATACCATTCTCCCCCGTTTGGAAGCGCGGCGCCCTCGACGTGACGGTGAATTTCTCTAAAGTGTTGCCGCTGGTGATCGTCATTTACAGCACGGTCCGGTCCTTGAAAAGGCTGCGTTGGGTCGTTTTGGTGCAAGCCGCTTCGGTCGCGACAGTGGCTGTTGCCAGCATTGTTCATGCCAGTCGGCTTGGTGGCCGCCTGCAGGGTGTTCTACACAGCATGTGGGGAGATCCGAATGATCTTGCCGTGCTGATCAGCCTGACCTTGCCGCTCTGCCTGGCGCTCGCCATGACCACCGGAGATTACTGGAAGAAGATTGCATGGGGCTTTGCGATCTTGGCAATGTTCTACGCCGTGGTTCTGACTGCGTCCCGTGCTGGGGCGTTGGCTCTTGCCGTGGTTGTGTTGGTTTCCCTTTGGCAGCTCGGCATCAAGGGCCGCCGTTTTTGGCTGCTCTTGCTCGCGCCCGTCGCGACGATTGTAATTTGGCTTTACGCTGGGCATTCGCTTCGGCAGCGCCTTGTGGAAACGAGAGTCGATGCAGCGCTCGGGATTGCTGGGACCGAAGCCTCCGAATCAGCGCGGCAAAGGAAGGAACTCTTGCTGCGGAGCTTGCAAGTGACTGCCGAGCACCCACTCTTCGGCGTTGGGCCGGGAAATTTTGTGATCGTATCGGGAGTCTGGCATGTCACGCACAACTCCTATACGCAAATCAGTTCGGAAGGCGGCGTCCCGGCGTTTGTCATGTACGTCCTGGTTTTCTGGCGTGCCATTGCCAATCTCAGGGATATCCGGAAGTTTCGCCAAACACGGAGAGCCTTTCGGCTCTTTTCGATCACGCTGGAAGCGAGTCTCGCGGCTTTCCTGGTAGGTTCCTTCTTTCTCAGTCTGGCCTATCAATTGTTCCCATATTGCCTGGTGGCATATACTAGCGCGCTGCTACGGATCGTCAAGCGGGAGCAAGTGGCCGCAAGCATGGCTTCGGTGACGCTTGCTCCAGTTGAAGCGGCCGCATGGAAGTGAGGTCCTCAATGGCCGGTTACGTAACAAACGATTGGCAGGGCGCTTCAATTCTTGGTCGAGTTCGCAAAAGATCCTAGGATGTCGTGATTCCGCGCAGAGCGGGGTAGCAAGGCAAATCCGTCTTCCCTCGGCGCGCCGTCGTCGTGCTCGAGGAGTTTGAAAAATTCCACGATATCTTTCCACTTGACGTCGGGATCATCGCCTTCCACCCAATTCCACTCGCGTCGCGGTCGCTGCGCCCACACTCGAGTAGTGACCCAGATACCGCCGCCCCGCTTCCACTCCGCCAAAACCCTGTTTGCAAAATCGCGCTTCCAGAAAGCGGTGTTGATCATCGGCGTAAACACGCCAGCGGTTTCAAAGTCGGACTCGTTGATTTCATGAAATGGGACATTCAGCCGAAAGCGCGCGACGGTGTTATCTCCAACGACGAAAATCAGACTATGAGGCGGAAGGGGAAGCAGAGGTTTGAGCCGTTGCACAGCCTTGTCCTCTTCGTCATGGACACGAATCGCCGATGCGGAGACCAAATTCACGATCATCAAAAAAAACACAGCGATTCGCGCCGTGCGGGGCGCCTGCGGCATAACCATGCAGAGCGCCATCGCCAGGAACAGAAATGGATAGACAGGCAAATAGCGCTCCCCGCCTCGAAGGCCAGTGCCAACACCAGGGCGGCTGCTAAAGCGATACCGAGAACGGTGAAGACCTTCTTGCTACTGCCTGTAAGGCAAAGCGAAGCTAGACTGAGGAGAGCAAGGTAGAACACAACACCTTTCCAAATTGCTTGGCTGAAAAGTTCCCTAAACCGAACTTGTGCATAGGGATCTTTGAAAATAGACTGCTTCATCCTGACGCCGAATTCAGCCAACTAGCCAACTCCAGGAAGGATCTGGGAAAGCCCCAAATGGACCGGATTAGGTGGGTTTGGCTCGTGCCGTGACCGCTGTTCGCTACCCATGCTAGCAACCCGGTGATCGATCGGCCCCTCGAAATAGGCGCCCACTCCAAATAAAACAGAACCGGTTAGTGCCGTAGAGAGAAAGAGCACTATGGCTATTCGCGACCGACGGCCAGACTGACTAGTGTCCCGAACACAGGAGCGCAGGGAACGAAACGACGTATGGCAGCCAAAAGCCTACGGCTAGCGCTTGACACACATGCAAGAGCCGCATATCGCCACACCGGCTTTCACGTTTTGCACACCACAGGGCTCCCATAAGGCACGCCAGCTCCGCCGAATTGGAAGTTCCCGAATGCAATCCATAAAGATTCGTGTTGGCACACAGGAACACCACGCTCAAAAACAGCGATATTCCTGGATTAGCGATCTCCTCGAAGAGGATTGCGTACAGCAAAAGAGCTGCAACCAGCGTGGCAAGGCTACTCACAACGGCCAAGAGCAGCGTCGTCGCGATCGTCGGGTTGGCGCCTACGGCGTAACTGAGCAGCGGGAGTAAGGGGCGGATCAGCAAGTGACCCATTGGACGCCAGAACAAATGTCCCGCGTCCCAGATTTGCGGGCATCGATCGATCGAAGGGCAACTCTGACTGGAATTAATGTCAGACACATAAAAACGAGGAGCGGGGTGATCGTTGCGAGCCAAACCGGGCTCCCCTGTCCCGTCGCGCTCTCTAGAAAGTGGCTACCGGCTCAGAAAATATCATCAGGAGGATAAAAACGGCCTTTCCAGCGTTACGCACTTCCATCCGCGAGAACACATAGAGACCGAGCAGCTCCAATGCGAGGTTCGGGAAGGGACGCGGGGCGATTTCGTACCGACGAGACATTCCAGCATTATCTTGACGGCCACTGCGACCAGACCGGAACCTCAGGAAAGGGGGAATCTGCCGGATTCGCAGATGATCTGGGGCAAGCGCGTGTTTCGAGTGCTGTTATTATTGCACGGTGGCTGTTAAGCCAGTGGGCGGCAATGCCAATAATGTTACCGTATAAGTGAGTTGGTGGAGTGCCGTACCAAGGGCCAGACGAGCCTTCTGCAACCCCGCTCCCGTCGTCTCGAACGACGATGAACTCGTGATCCAGCTATTGATCTGGGTTGTCACAGCGGAGCCTTGACCCGCAGCATTTAATGCGTTCAGGTACTCGTAATCCTGCATGCCGTCGCGAATATGCTTGATACGAACGCTCGGCACCCAAAAAGGCGTGGTCACGCCCGCTCCAACCTTGGAGGGGATACCCGGATACATAAGATTTCCATCGCCCCAGCCGCCGAAGCTGTATTGGCCGACCCATGGATCAGACGGAGTAACGCCACAAGAGTTTCCTTGCCAGCAGCAGGTCGTGCAGTAGTACAACTCTCCACTCACGCCGTTGCGGAAACTCATCCATTCCATCGCGCGGTTCGCTGCGGGTGTGCCGTCGATGTTGTAGTTCGGCCAAGTGGCCTGTGTTGCCCCAACCGTCCCATTCGAGCACGTTCCGGCCGATTCGCAGCTTTGATAACTCCAAAGGAGCCGCTTTGGTCCAGCACTCCCTGAAAGCCACGTATTGTACGCCGACCGCTGTAAGGAGCCGCCTTGCGGGTCGAGGTCATTAATGATTGGGACCATGATGTCGATGCCGTTCAAAACCCCATTTGCCGTGGCGTTCGCAATGTTGGTTGTGACCAACGAAGGCATCGGAGGTGTCGCCGCATGCAAGGTTGCTGCCTTCGCGTTGATGGCAGACCACGCGCAACCATTGGGAGGCTCATCACAGTTGTAATTGAACAACGTGTTCGGGAGCCAACCCTTGCTCTGAAATTCCGTCATCCAGTTCTGGATGTAAGAAAGAGAATTTGGCGCGTAATCAACGGTAGTTAGCTTTGCGCCTGGAATGATAGTTGCGCCCGTGCCGTTCAGGAACGGACCATAATACGTCTCCAGACCCGTGAAATTGGTGGTGTAGGGCGGATAAATTGGGTTCGTAGCCGAGATACGGTGGTCCAGCATGGTTGTGGTGTAGTCCACTATCATGAGCGTAATGGCCTGATCGGGGCTGCCGCCGCTTCCGGGGTATGCGCCACAGTTCGAATACCCTCCATACGCTTGAATGCACATATCAGCATAGCCCGTCCCGGTAAACGATGCGAGAGATGCCTTCGATGGCATGAACCCTCCGTTGGGCCACTGCCACACACCGATCACGATCGGCAAGGTTGCCAACACTGTGCTGCCGCCTTTCACGGTGACCGAACCGAGGTAATAGCCGGACGGCGCATTTTGCGGAATGTGTACGTCGATCCAGGCGCTTTGGTTTTGGTTCGGGGCAACGTTAAAGGGCCACGCGTTGGTAGTCTGGCCATGATACGGGTCAACCGACGGTATCAGCGCATCCGGGTAGTAGCCGAGAGCGTTGTAATAAGTCGCCGCCACGGACGTAACGCTCGTGCTCACATTCATATACGCTTCGCGGTACACGATGATGTTCGTCGATGCTGCGGAAATCGTTGTGCCGGTCTTCGCGTTCACGAAATTGCTGCAGCTGATAACTAGGTTCGGAATACCCGCCGAGGGTGCCTGCACGTGCACTTGGAAGTCCACGAATTCGTTCTGTGTGCCGTAGAACGTGCCCCAATGGAGCGGCCCCGGCGAGCTGGCGTCCTGCCGGACTTTTTGCATTGAATCCGTTACCCAGATATTGCTCGGATAGTCCGCGGCATTTGTATCGATCGCGGGCATATTCGAGGAACTCAACGGATCACTTTGTGCGCCGGTAAGGCTAGGTAGGATTAAGACCAGAACAAAACTGACGACCATCCCAACCCGCCGGATGTGCAACCATTGGCCAGGGCCCGGTGACGCAAGCCTGCGTTTCATCTTCATCTCCCCGGATGGGCGTTGTGCCAGGCGAAACAACACTGAACACACCGCTCTCGCGGTGCGAGTCGCGGCTGGGCAGAAAGACACAATCCCTGAGCAGAAAGACACAATCCCTGAGCAGAAAGACACAATCCCTTTGGCCCAGATTCATGTGTACCACGATTTCCCCGCGATGTCTCGAACATTCGCTCCCATCCCAGTTCGCAATTTATCAAAACTATTACAAGGCGTCCTACTGGCCCGGAGGTCGGTTTTCGGGCCAATAAAATGGCTGGATCTATATGGCCGGAAGTACAGGTTTGCGGCCGATCGTTTCCCAAGCGGCGGGTTACGAGGCGACACCATTCGCCTGGCGCCGAACTCCCGTGCCTTCCTATGGAACGACGATCAAGATTTCCTTGGAATTAGGGCTCTCGTGTCCTTGCTCGTCAGCCGATCGGACCACATAATAGTAGGTCTTGCCGCTCGCCACGCTCTCGTCCACGTACTTGCTTTCCCGCACCAGTGACTTGTTCACCTTCTCGTACGGGCCTCCTGACCTCGTGCTCCGATACACGTTATATCCAGTCACCTTCGAGGCGCTCGGGATCCAGGTCAGCGTCACCTTGTGTTTCTTGCTGGACTCACTCAGTTGGACCAAACTCTGCTTGACTGCCACGAGGCCTACGGCGATGACCACGGCAGCAACACAGAAGGCGGTCCCTGCTTTATTAAACCAGGCATCCAGCCGCACGGCTTGCGAGCTCATCGAGATTGTATTCAGACGCATGGAATCCTCACCCGTCCCGCCTTCTGAGCAACACCAAAGCACAAAAACCTTAGTTCACCCGGCAACCAGACGAACGCTCGAGTTCACACCAACGCCGTCTGGTGTTTCTCCTGTTCGGAACAGCGCGACCGCCAGCGGCAGCCGGTCTGCCACAGCGGGGGCGGTTCATCCAGATGTCGCGGCCGCCCGGTTTTGATCGTCCCAGTAGTAGCCGTGAGTCAGGACCTCGACATACAGTCCCGCCGCTGAGGCGTGCTCCACGAGGTCAATCGTATAGGGCTTCAGCAACGCCTTGCCACCAGTAAAAATGACGCGGACCGGTCCCAACCAGCTTCGCAAATCCGAAAGTACTGCCTTGTAGCACTCGGGACTCGGATTGTCTTCTGGGCCTCGGTTTTTTCCAGATATCACAGTGTACGCACCTCGCATTGCATAATTCCGTAAAAAGAAATTGCGGTGCGAGCGGACGGCAATGAGAAGCTCAACGGCCCGATCTATACGTCCGAAGTCTGGTGTAGACGGTTTCGTGTATTTGCCAATAGGTATTTCGAAGCATGGAAAGCTGGGTTCTCGCTTTCAAAACAAAACCGCCCGCGCAAGCAGGAGCGCATCCGGCTGCCGACCAACAATCGGATCAATGTCGCTCTCAAAATGGCGGCCAGCACCTTGCGGCTAAGTAACACGTATCTGGGAGCGCAGTTCCGCCGACTGAGGACCAAGCTGGGTGCCCCCATCGCGATCAAAGCCATGGCCGCCAAGCTCGCCCGATTGGTCTATCGCATGCTCCGCTACGGGATGAAATACGTGGACCACGGAGCGGCGTTCTACCAAGCCCAACACCGGCAATTACAGATCAAACAGCTCAAGCGGAAAGCCACCAAACTCGGATTCCAAATCGTCCAAGCCCCCGTCGCTTAGCAGCCCGCACTCTACGGACGGACTTTCTGGAGAGAGAGAGAGAGAGAGAGAGAGAGAGAATATGGAATAAAGGATGAATTGAGCCATCCGGAGCCACCAGCCGACCGCGCTCATGTCGCACCGCGCAAGCTTGAAATCGCAGCCTCAAGACTCTTGCGAAGGGCTTCACGACTGTAGCGTTCCACCACCAGGGCTCTGGCGGATGCAACCATCGCTTGGGCCTGAGCCGGATTCTGAAGCAGGTAGATGATCGCGCTAGCGAACTCGCTCGGGTCGTCGGCCAGCAACACTTCCCTGCCCGACCTAAGCTCTAAGCCATCAGCGCCTACCAGCGTCGAAACAACCGGCTTGCCGGCAGCGCACGCTTCTAAAATCTTGATTCGCGTTCCGCCGCCAACCCGAAGAGGTACGATAACAACGCTTGCAGCGGCCAGGTACGGGCGCATATCCGGAATGGTGCCGGTGAAATCGATCGAGGGATCCGACTTGAACTGGTCAACAAACTTAACGGGCGGATTTCGACCGGCGACGATCAACCGCGTTTCCGGATATTGCACACGCACGCGAGGCAGAATGAAACGAACAAAGTATTCGACTGCGTCGCGATTTGGATACCAATCCATTCCGCCCTGAAACAAGAGTACAGGTCTCGAAGGGTCCACCGGTGTTTCTGTCGGCTGAACCAAATCCGTGTCGATCACATTTGGCACGACAAACCCTCGGAGCCCGCGATAAAGCGACTGAAACACGCCGAGATCGACTTGTGAGCAGGCCATAATCAGCGATGCTCGCTGGCAACTGTGGCGCTCCGCTGCGCGCAGCAAGAGCGACTCGAGCATCGCGTAGTATTTTTTCCCAGGGTTCGTTTCGAGCTGTGCGTATCGCTGAAGGATGATGTGTTCGACATTGTGGCAATTTAAGGCGATAGGGATGTTCGTCTCAGGAACGTTCATCAGGGCAAACATTCCATCGCAGACCAGCAGGTGGTACTCCCGTTCCTCAAGCCTTGCTTGGATTTTCGTGCGCATCGCCAGGGACCTGAACCGCTCCACGGAGAAAGACCGAAGCATCAACAGAGAACCCAACCTCCGCAGATAGTTGCTCTGTTCCGTGAGATTCACCATCTCTCGTTCGAGGAGATCCACGGAATCAAAAAGGGGAATGAAGGAATGCAACTCTTCTGGGCGTTTTCTCGGCGCAAAGGAAACGAAGCTCAGTTCGTGTCCGTTGGATTTCAGCGCTTGAATAATCGAAAGACTGCGGATCGATTGGCCATTGTTGGCCGGTACAGGCAGATTGGTACCAACAAACAGTATCTTCATCTCACGGCCTAACAGCTCGCGAAAAAAAACAACAAAAAGGACGAACAACTACGATGTTGTGCAGATTCGATTAGTCTGCGAGCGCTTCTCGAAATAACGCTTGGTAACGCTCGACAATGTGCTCGGTCGAGTAGTTTTCCATGATGCGCTGTCGAGCCATCTCTCCCATGCGTCGGCGCGACGAGACGTCTTCAAGTAGACCGGAAATCGCCGCCGCAATTTTCTCTGCCTCGCCCACCGGGACCAACACGCCATGCAACCCATGCTCGACCAACTGTCGATTGGCCGGAATGTCACTCGCGACACTGGCGACGCCCGTCGACATGGCCTCGGCAAGCGCGCAGGAAAATCCCTCCGCCGGAGACACTAGCGCAAACACGTCGGCGATCTTTAACCACTGACAGACGTCCACCGGATTCACGAGACCGGTAAATCTTATGTGATTTCCCACAAGGCCGAGTCGTCCGGCTTTTTCGGCGAGTGCGTCGCGCACAGGGCCGTCCCCGACCAGCACCAGGAAAGCCCCCCTTACTTGCCTTATTACCAAACTGAAGGCCTCCAGTAAGGTGTCTAAGCCTTTTTCAGGCGCTAGCCTACCACAATACAGCACCAGTTGCGCGGCATCTGGGATTCCGAATCCGGAGCGTAGTCGGCGCTGTTCATCCGCCGTTGCAGGTGAAAATTCTTTCGTGTCCACGGGATTTGGCATCCAGTCTAATTTACCTGGAGAGATACCGTGAGCGATGGCCTCCTGGCGCATTCCGGGATTCAACACCAGCACCCGCTTCGCCCAGCGATTCATCCACACAAGCTCCTGCCGACCAATTCTTGACTCATAGATTCTCGGAACTACACCGCTGCCGGCTATTTTCATGATGATGGGCTTCTTGAGAAGGCGCGCCACGGGGAGACCGACAGCCACGTGGAGTCCCTGCATCAGGAAATATACGACCTGATAGTTTCGTCGTTCTCCGATCATCATCGCGGCGACGCGCAAGGTGAACACGACATTTTTGAGCGTCCCCTTCCACCGTTCGGCATAGATCCTTACGGGCACTCCGTGAGGATCGATCCAGTTCCGCACGTGTGGCATGGGATCACCTCCTGTGCAAACCACGGTGACCCGGTGCCCCCTCCGCAGTAGAGCCTCGCAAACTCTTTGCGCTTCTATTTCCGAGCCGCCGATTACCGGCGGATAGCTGTGACATATGAGGAGAATAGAGAAAGAATCGCTTTCACCAAGCCTATTATCAACAATGGCTGTCAATCGGCGCGCTCATTTCCGTCGTAAGTTCCGTGGGATCATCCCCGCGCCAGAAGTTTACGACTGTGATCTCAAAGCGCGGAACACCGGGCCTGAGCACCTCAGCTTCTCGAGAAAACTCGAGAACCGCTCTCGCGGCTCCGGTCACTTACTTGGCTTCGAGCAAGGCCAAGACTCGGACCCTATCGGAGCTTGTCATAAGGTCGCCACAGGGCAAGTCGTCGACACGGTTATAACTCACAAATGCGATGCCGGGCATTACCATACCACGTGCCAGTCGATTTCAATACGAACCGGGCCTTAGCATTTGCGCCGAATTTTCGAGCCCTTAACGCTTAGCAAAACGGGAGACTTAAATCTAAGCTCCCCCGATGCGTAAAGCCGCGCGCGGATAGACCCGAATGACCCAGCAACATCGCTCCTGTCGCTAGAGCACTCCATGGCTCACGCCGTGGGATGGAACGCCGTAGCGAGATCGGTCGCGCAGATTCCTCAGCTGGATTGGCGCCATCTTTGATGCCCGATTGTTGACCCCTTACGACTATGGCCTGGCGGGTACGGCAACACTGTATCTGGCCTTGGCGATTCTAATCAGTCAAGCCGGAAATCGGCGATCCAATTATCGCTCTTCGCGACTTAACGCAGCGTCAGATAACAGAACTCAATACCGTCTCTCTGCTCGTAGGTGTGGCGCTCGTGCTTTATCCTGCGCGCTAGCAGTTCCTATAGCCGGATTCTTTTCCGCCCTGCCACTGCGCGCCGTCCTCATGGTTTCTTCCGCGATCTATCTCTTTAATGCCTTCCAGGTCGTGCCAAGGCATTGTTACAGCGAGAGTTGCGTTTCAAATTGCTCGCCCTTTCGGAAACCATCCGCTCGGTATTTCAGATTATCGCCACGCTGCAGTAGGCTTGGCTGAAGTTCCGATACTGGAGCCTGGTTATTGTTAACGTGTTCGGGTGTGCCGTTCAGACAGCTTTCATTCTTTATTGGCGGCGCTACGAATTTTCGACCCCTGGCCTGGAGCAGCTTGGCCAGGAGTTAACGTTTAGCTTCCACGCTTTGCTATCGAGAGTAGCTTGGTACGCTTACGATAATTGGGATTTCGCCGTGGCCGGGAAGGTTCTTGGTGAGGTTCCGCTGGGTTCCTACACAGTCGCTTGGACCATCTCCTCAGCCCCCGTCGAAAAGATCACGAATAAGGTCACGGGGGTAACACCCGCTTATTTCTCAGCCATCCAGAACAGCCGGTCCGAGTTGCGCCGTTATCTGCTCAGACCTACCGAGATATTGTCTCTGGTGACTGTGCCGGCGAGCGGTGGTCTTGCCTTGTCCGCCGATTATTTGGTCCCGGTGGTGCTCGGCCCTAAATGGTACGGAGTGATCGGCCCTCTCCGGTTGCTCGGCATATTCGTTGCCGCCCGGTCTGTGACCACCATCCTTCCCAATCTTCTGACTGCCATTGGAGACGCCAGATTTGTTATGTGGACGATCATCGGTTCCGCGATCGTGATGCCCATCGCATTTCTGATCGGCTCTCGTTGGGGAACAAACGGAATCGCGGCAGCATGGGTCTTCGCGTATCCACTATCGCTCTTCCGTTGTATTACCGAACTGGTCGGAAGACTGGATTGCAAGCGAAGGAATACATTTCGGCCCTGCTCCCGGCTGTAAACGCTTCTCTCATGATGGTGTTTGCGGTTCTGCTGACACGTTGGGCGCTCCGCGGCAACTCTCATCCAACTGCTCTTCTGTCTCTGCTGATCCTTATATTGGCTGGGGTACTTTCGTACTGCGCGGCGTTGTTTGCCTTTCACCGTGATCGCGTCAGCCGCTTGATCGACACAATCCGAAGAACCCTGTTACATAAGCAACCGGGCAGACCAGTGGAAGATCATGTCTTGTAGGGGTAGGGGCCTGGAGGTTCTCCGCAGCCAGCTTGTTCTTGCTCTCGGCTTGCGCGCCAGGCCGTTCGAAAATTTTCCCAAAAAGTGATCTGCTCCTTTCTCGGCGAGAGAGCAGGGCTCCGGTCATAATGCGCGAGGTCGAAACGCCCAGACGAACCTGATGCGATTTCGGGAAAGCGGACCGCCGACTTTGACGTGTTCAACAGCCTGGAACTCCTGGAGACAATAGACAGGCTGGTTCCCTGAACGTACAGTTCCGTGAGGGAGCCAGCAGCAATGAGTGAATCGTACATCGATATACGTACCGAAAAATCGAAGGCTGGATGCGTGCACGCGCCAAACTCCTCCGACATTATCAAAACCGATACGTAAGACCAATATTGACGAACGCAATTTCTTTCGACGGAGGAGATTGCTGCAAGAAGGTCCCCGTAATGAAACCGGCGAGGTTCAAGGCTGCAAGGAAATGCTCGCTTATCGCCCAACGAATCTCCAAATTGGGTTGGGTGCCGACATTGCGCGCGTCACGAAGATTCGGTGGCCGTAATTGCACGTTTTCGAAGCTATAAACCGCATCCTTTGTACTCTCGCAGAACCAGATCCAACAGAGATTTCGAGCCACGTTCTGCGGGGGATGGAACACAAATTGCGGCTTAACAGCCAGCAGATTTGCCGGCCCGTTGAGCGCGAACTTCGGCCCGAAATAAGCCCCGCGGGGAGACGGCCCGTCGAGTGTTCCGAGGATACCCGGCCGGCCGTCATCGCCGCTGATGACGTCGGCCTGAAGCCCGAAGCGCACACGCCACATCGGACCGGGAAGCGTCCATCCAATATTCGAACCGTCGTAGGTGGCTGACTTCGCATCGTAATCAAGGAAGTAGACGTCCGACATGTTTTAATCCAAAAGGCGTCCTGTTCCGAGCATGACTTCCTGGCGCCCGACAATGACAAATGACATCCCAACCGGGCTGCGGATCGTGCAGATTGCTCCCGAACTCGGCGAAACCTCATGTCCATCGGCGATGTCCTTATCGATTCCCGGTCGCGCATATTTGCCCGTGAACTCATAAGGCGCAGGTCGATATCGGGCATTAGCCGCTCAAGAACATAACCTGTCAGATTTTGTGGCCCTGCGCCCAGCCATGAGGTACTGAAATTCCGGTCGGTTCTCAAGCCCGGCTTGCCACTTGTCTCACAGGGTTCTGCGGGGGGCGGTCTAAGAAATTATTCTCTGGCGCTATTTTTGATAGTCGTCTTGGTTGGCGCCGGCATCACCCGCCAAGCAGACGCGATAGAGCGATAGCATAGAACTGCAATAAAATCCGGGCGAATAGAAACCGGCGGCCTTCCGGGCGCCCTCTGAAGTTCTCCTTCGTAAATCTGCGTCTTTGAGGACTCTGTCGATCGCGAAAGCAAGCCCATTCGGGCTCTGTTTTTCGACCAGGATCGCTTCTTTTTCAGTTGTGACTATCTCTGGCACACCGCCCACCGCAGTGGCAACAATGGGCAGACCGGCTGCCATAGCTTCCAACAACGTGTTCGGCGATCCTTCCGTATGGGAGGGCAGCACCACCAGATCTGACATTGTATAATAAGGTGAAACGTCCGCGTGGTGTCCGGCGAATATCACCCAATCTGCCACTCCTGCTTTTTTCGCACCAGCTTTGAGATGTTCCCTATCAGGTCCTTCGCCAACAATGATTAGCCGCAATTGCCGCCGGGCATCCTCTCTGCGAAGGATGCTGAGTGCTTCAATCAGATCTGCCTGGCCTTTCTCGTATGACAATCTCCCGACAACCAGCAAAACCCGTGCATCAGGCGGCAGCCCAAGCGTGTGCCGCAACCTAAGGACCGTATCGCCGTCTGATGGCAAAAATGCGCCCACCGAATTATGTTGAACAGTAATGCGCTCTGGGCGCACTCCTGCTGATACCAAAGTGGACACAAATGGGTGGCAAACCGTCACCACTCTCGAAGCCGCAGGCAGCGACCAGCGGTCGAGGCGGTTATAAATGCGTACTTTCATATCCGTAAAAGTATATCCATGGTGAAATGCGATCCAGCAGCGCCCCCTATGCAACCCGGCCAATCGAACTAGAAAATGCGATTTCACCGCATGAGACTGTATGATTTGAGGATTACAAGAATTTGCCAACTTTCGGATTGCCGGGATTACCGTAGGATCGAATGCGAATCGCTCCGGGATAATAGCCATTTCAACTCCTGCTAGTTGGCAAGCCAGAACAAACTCATTCGCCGTCGGTGATTTACCGCGTTGAAAGGTAGCGATCGTAATGCATGCACGCAACAAGGGTGGTTGTATCTGTGCAGCGCGGCGAGCAAACTCGATCAGGTTCTTGGCTGGGCCGGTCACACAGGAGGCCTCCATGAATGCCAGTACGCGAATCGTCGTCGAGAATGAGGAGTCCTCTCCGCGAACCAGGGGCGACACGGCCCGCACTTCGCCGGATTCACCTTCCGTCGACAATCTCATGTTCCTGTAATGATACCCCCTAAATACGCTTGTACCATAGGCTGCCCGTCAAATTCGCGCAACCTTGAGATCTCTTAGCTTGAGTGTTCCGCTAGCCATGCGGGGTTGCCTACGGCCACGGCGTTGCCACGGCCGGGGCGTGTCATGGCCGCCACCAAATAGGACGTGGTTTAGCGACTGATGAAAGGGGACCAGCGTGTCCGCCCTTCTCCCGAGAACTGGGCCAGTATCTTGCCGCCCGTGTGCAGTATGCGAGCCCAGACCCGAACGAGCGTTTTTTCGTTGGCGCCAATCGACATCGGCTGCCCGTCAAGACGGCTTGGGAAACCCTCAGTCGTCTATTCAAGCTGGCCGGGTTGAAGCCGGAAAAAGGCCGGGTCGGCCCACGACCTTACGACCTACGTCACGCCTTCGCGATTCATCAGCTGAGTAAATGGTATGGCCAGAGCGTGGACCTGCACGCTCGCCTGCCTTGGCTATCAGCATATATGGGACATGTGGACATCATCCGCACAGAAACCTCTCTGAACACCACTCCGGAACTGCTAGCACTAGCCGGCAACCGGCTGCGTCGCAGGTATAAGAACGCAGATGAGGATAAAATAAAAACTCATGAGCCGTTTGAACTCGGAGTTACCGGTATCGTCAGTGGCCACCACATGCGACTTCCTTACCCGCTCGGCCATGTGCTGGTATAACGGCTCGACCACATCGGCTACATCTCCGCACCACACCGACTGCGTGGCCCGGGAGATTTCAAAGCTTTTGCCGCTCAAAAATATCTTCCAGCCGATAGAGTGGCAGGTAATCGGCGAACTTGCTAGTCACGATGAAAGCCAGAAGCCCTGGACCGGCAAAGCCTTTCTCGATCGCGGTCTCTGCTTTGGCGGCTACCTCGATCTGCGATTTTCTCCCTTGTGTTCACAACTCGGACACGCATATTTCTTTCCGTACGTGCTGGAGGCGTTCAAAGTGTCCCGCAATGTACTCGATCTGCTAGTTTTCCTCGCTGCCGATCTCTTTGCGTTCCACGCCGCAACCTGGGCAGCCCCGCTCCTCCGCACTCAGCTCAAGACTTGCGTGGTGACCGGGAGATTTTCGAAGTTCGCCAGAGCACGCCGCCCCTTGCGCCGCTTCACTCGCTGCAACTCTGGCTCCGGTTCTGTTCCTCGAAGATCCTCCAACTGGATCGGCCTTTGTTCCAAGGCTTCGGCGAACTCCAGCAGCATCTGTGCCAGCTGGTTCATGCTCAAACGATCCGCTCGTGGTCCGTAGGTCGCCTTGTAGCGCTCCAGCTCCATCTTTAGTCGCAGAGTTTCAAGATACAGCTCGTCGGCGCGCTGGCGTTGCTCTTCGACCTTCCGTTGTTGTTCTTCGGCGCGTTTCTCTTGGCGCTAGCCTTCCTGCCACACGAACGCAGCATGGCCTTCAGTGTTTCTTTATCGTGGGGCAAGCTGGTCAAGAAGTTCTCTTTGGTGGGCAAGTCTGCTTAGACGCAACAGCAGAAACTTCGTTGCTCACACCGCCATTATTTTATGCGTTGTTTCTATTTTTTATTGGATAGCGTTACTCTTCTTCGCTGCTTCACACTGCGTGTTGGTAGCGCGGCGCGCGCTTCAGCTTCGAAACATCGATTCCGTCCAGAATCATCTCCAACTCGCTAGCGCGTAACTCCCCGATCGCACGCCCTGCTCGACTCACGGTACTTTGAAAACCCCAACCTCCAACCGCTTGTACCACAGTACGAAGCCGTCCCGGTCCCACGCCAAAATCTTTGGCCGATCATCCCGTCGCGAACGAAACACAAACAAATGGCCACTTTGCGGGTTCTCCCCGATGACCGCTCGCATCTCGCTCTGCCAGCCGATCGAATCCGCAGGAAATGATCGCGACGACGCACGCGAATTGGCTGGTCAGTGTATGAAGGAAGTGGCGCGCCATACCCGGTCTCCCACGTCGAGCCTCTCCCTTTGGGCTGGCGCTCCCTTCGTTAAATCAAACATCGAGAACAAGCTTCCGCTGGGGCGCGCGGTGTCGGAATCTCAATTCAGGCGGGATGTTCACGGGTTCGTGAATGCCGGAGTCTACCGGGAACGTGCCGCGATAATCCTGCGCCGTGCATCGATCCATGCCATCCCTCCAGCCTTCTTAAGAATCTTCTTCGCATTCCAAAACACAAGCCTCTGCACGCGAAGCCAGACGTCGACCGCTATGACGGAGCCTACCCATTGCGGCGAAACACCCTGGTGCACCGAGAATCGGCCGTATATGCGGCAGCCGTCGGCCGTACGGACTGAGATCACGGGTTCTGAAGTGAACAGATGGCGGATACCTGCCGCGGCCGCCGCCGCAACATTGGTCCCATAATATCCGCCGGGAATTGAGGCGACCTCGATGGTGCTTCCCAGAATATCCTGCAGTCGCGCAACACTGTCGCGCCGTTCGCGATCCAGCTGAGTCGCCGAGCATGCGGTCATGCGCAACGGATGTGAGCACGAGTGGCTGCCAATCACGTGACCCCTTGAGTGAAGTTCGCGGATGTGCGAGGCGCGAACGAAAGAAGGAGTTCCTATGAAATCCGTGGTCACAAGGAAATGGCCCGGGCAGCGTCGCGAATCGAGCATGTCTGCGATAAACGTCGCAGCGCTCACTCCACCGTCATCAAACGTAATCAAAAGTCTCCGCGCTGTCGTGGATTGTTGGTCAAAGACGAGCCGCGGCGGTTCCGGAGCGCATTCGCTCATGGCCGCAAGATGCCGTTCAAATACCGCGCAATCGATTTTGTAGATGTTCGCATCGGGGCTTTGAAATCCAGCCCGGTAGGAACGACATCGTGAAACAGTAAGACCGTCGCTTTCATGGCGTCGGGCCAGCGTCCCTTCTTCGCGCGCATTTCGCTGCTCTTTTCCAACGCAGGTATCGCGTAAGCCAAGGCTGGCCACATGCTCGCGATTTTCTTCCTTGACTATCGATCATTGCCGCCGTTCCGGCCAGGATTTCGCGGAACTTCGTCGCCAAGGAATCGAGGTTGTCAAAAACCACCCGGTTCTGAATCACGATGTGGCTCTCAGCGACCTCGTCATAATCGTATCTGTAATAGCCGTATACGGGGCCCGTATCGACATCGGCATCGATTTTCAATAGCGTCATTCCGACGTTGGCGGTATTTCGGTTGGCGAGAGCCCAGAAACAACCGTGTGCGTTCCGGTACTCCGGGCATATTCCCGGGTGCATAACGAAGGTGCCCACGCGAGCTTGCGAGTAGATGCGCTTGTTCAGAATGCTCTTGCAGCGGGCGAGAATGATGTCCGGCTGGATCTCTCCCAGAAACCGTTTTGTCTCCGAGCTATTCGGACTTGGCGTTTCTAAATGTCGGACCGCATCTGGTAAATCGCCGTAGCGTGCTTCCAGTTTCCGTAGCATGTCCTCTTGCCATTCTTGATCGGCGGCGGCGAGGAAGAAACGATAATACAACTGGAAGAGGATCTTTTCTAGGCAATATCCCCGCGACTTTTCGGTGCCTAACATCAAACCGGCTGTCTCCAGGGCCTTCTCCACCACCGGCAACTGGCTCTTGTACAGCTTGAAATAGATGATTTCCCACGCTTCCGTTTCCTTCCCGGTCAGGTGCCGCTCCACCTCTCTTTTGAATTCCTTCCGCGGAAGCTCCTTGGCTTTGTGCACCCCGTGCACAAAGAGAATTCCGGCCCATCCCTCCGTGCTACCTTCACCAGCTCTCTCGCCTTCGTCCAACCCATCTCCTGTAGCTGTGGTTTGGGAACCTTGGTGAGATGTTCATGGATCGTCATGAGGTAGTAAGCCTTCCTGCCGCGAGTCCGCAAAGCGCCTTTCCAGGAACTCATCGAATTTTTTTAGTTTTCCAGTCGCCAATACTGCCTGGCGCGCACTTCGCACAGGTACTCCCCCAACTCGACGAACCGTACGTCCTTTTCGTGATCATTGCTCCGTTCCCAGGGCAGAATTTCATCGATCCTACTGAGGACGAACGTAGCCCGCAATCAGCCTGCCATCCAAAACCGAAGTACTTACGTCAAGTGGAAAGAAATCATTGTGATGCCGGCGCAACGATTTGGCGAACGAGTGCGACCAGAAAGGTAGACATGTTCAGTAGGAGGTAGACCTACAGGGGCAAAAGTCAGAAGCCCCTTAACTTGAGCCGCATCGGCGGAGGATAACAAAGCCGATGAAGCCGGCTGACAAAGCCATCCTAAGGATGGTGAGTGAGTCACCGGGCCGTAACGAAAGTAAACCCACAGGTG
>Ga0126381_100001598_pt1 | contig 24235 bp, 15 predicted proteins | sample PanSoiMetPlot_28_FD_96465 | JGI IMG/M metagenome (GOLD analysis project Ga0126381, IMG submission 96465) | Tropical forest soil microbial communities from Panama - MetaG Plot_28 | ecosystem: Environmental > Terrestrial > Soil > Tropical forest > Bulk soil | place: Panama | collected 2016-02-17 | reverse complement strand
TCGGTTCTCGACCGGCTCACCGCTGCGCCCGCGTCAGGCGCGCTCGGCTCCATCCGGCCGGGCACCTTGGCCGCCCTGAGCCTCGCGGTGCAGCGCGACCTCGAGCACCTGCTGAACACGCGCCGCGAAGCGGAATTAATCCCTGCCGAATATCACGCGGCATCGGCCTCGCTGCTGAACTTCGGATTGCCCGACCCCACCTTCTACTCGCTGAAGAGCCCGGCCGGCCAGCAGCGCATGAGGCGCTCCATCGAGTCGGCGCTCCAGTCTTTCGAGCCGCGGTTGGCCAACGTGACGGTGACCATCGAAGGATGGGACGAGGTGAAGCCCGTGCTCCACTTTCGGGTCGAAGCCGTGTTGAAAATCGAGCCGGCGCCTGAGCCTGTAGCATTCGATACGGAGTTCCGGCTGGACAGCGGACAGTTCGCACTCAAGGGCTATCCGCGATGAACACCGAGCTCCTGCCCTATTACGAGCGCGAACTGCTGTTTATCCGCCAGATGGCGGCAAGCTTCGCCGCGCAGTATCCGGAGCGCGCGGCCGCGCTTAAGCTTGATGGTTCAGGTTCGGAAGATCCGCACGTGGAACGGCTTGTGGAATCGTTCGCCCTAGTTGCCGGACGCATCCAGCGCAAGATCGAAGACGAGTTCCCCGAAATCACCGAAGCCCTGCTTGACGTCCTGTACCCGCATTATCTGCGCCCGCTTCCATCCATGGCGATCGCGCAGTTCGAAGCCGACCCCGAACAGGGCAATCTCACCGCAGGCTACTTTGTGCCGCGCGGCAGCGCCCTGTACAGCGCACCGGTCTCTGGAACCGTCTGCCGTTTCCGCACGGTCTACCCAGTTACTCTGTGGCCCCTGGAAGTTGTCGCGGCCGACTTCACCCAAACCAGCCAACTCAACGCCGGACCCGACGCGGCCGATGCGCCATTCGCTCTCCGCCTCGAATTTCGCTGCCTAGGTGGCGCAGAATTCGCGAAGCTCGCCGTTCGGGACCTCCGCATCTTCCTGAGCGGCGACGCACCGGCGGCGCACACGCTCTACGAGCTCCTCTTCAATTCCGCGACACGCGTGCTGGTGCGCCGCACAGATGCTCCTCGCGGCATAGCGCTCCACACCATCCCCTCGCCGGCCCTCAATCAGGTCGGATTCTCCCGCGCCGAGGAGATGCTGCCCTACTCGGACCGAAGCTTTCCCGGCTACCGGCTCCTGCAGGAGTACTTCGCTTTCCCTGAGAAGTTCCTGTTCTTCGATCTCGCCAATCTCGACCGCATCGGCCGCGCCGCCCGGGCAGACCTTGGGTCGCACTTCGAGTTCCTGATTCTCTTCGGCGACTTCGAACGTCGGGAGCGCGTTCGGCTTTTGGAGCAGGCCGTCGATCGAGGTATGTTCCAACTGGGGTGCGTGCCGGTAGTCAACCTGTTCGATCGATATGCGGAGCCTGTTCGCGTCTCGCACACCGCTACCGAGTATCGCGTCATCCCCGATATCCACTCGCCTCTTGGCACGGAAGTCTATTCAGTGAACCGCGTCGCCTCCGTCGCCCTACGGGAGGACACGGTCCGCGAGTATCGGCCGTTTTACTCATTCCGCCACGCCGACTGCGACAGCCGCCACGATACCTTCTGGCACGCCGTGCGCCGGCCTTCCGAGCGCGGAGGCGACCGCGGTACGGAAGTGTTCCTGTCGTTGCTCGACCTCGATTTCAAGCCGAGCCGGTCGCCCGAGGAATCCTTGAGCGTCGAAGTCACGTGCACCAATCGCGACCTGCCGGAGCGCCTCCCCGTCACACTCTCGTACGGCGAGCTCGATATGGAGACGGCTACCGTGCTCCGGATCCGCTTCATGCGCGCTCCGTCGCCCGCGCTGCGTCCGCCTTTGGGCGGCGGTCTGCAGTGGCGGCTCATCTCGCACCTGTCTCTCAACCATCTGTCCATCGTGGAAGGCGGCGTGGAGGCTCTCCGCGAGTTGCTCAAGCTTTATGATTTTGCGGGAAGTCCCACCGTGGCCCGGCAGATTCAGGGAATCGCCGCGGTGTCGGCCCGTTCGAAGGTGGCGCGCGTTTCGTCGCCTCACGGCCTCACTTTCTGCCCGGGTACTCATGTCGACTTGAGCCTCGATGAGGAGCAGTATGTCGGCAGCGGAGTGTTTCTTCTCGCCAGCGTGCTGGAACGGTTCTTCGGTTTGTACAGCGGGCTGAATTCTTTCAGCCAGCTTCGGGTGAAGACGTTGCAGCGGAAGGGAGTGCTTCGGGAATGGGCTCCCCGAGCTGGGGAACAGATCGTTCTGTAACGGAGCTGCTCTTCGCGGCGGGCTTCGAATTCGATTTCTTTCAGGCAGTGTGTCTGCTGGCGCGCCTCCGTCAGGAATTGAAGCCGGTAGGCACCGCGGCCGCTCCGCAAAACGAAGTGGTGCGCTTTCGCGCGCGCAACTCGCTGGACTTTCCCGCCAGCGCGGTGCACAGCATAGAAGAAGATTGCGGCGGCCCGCCCTATATGACCGTGGCGTTTCTCGGTCTCACCGGCCCCAAAGGCACCTTGCCCGTCCACTACACCGAGTTGGTGATGGAGCAGGAGCATGCCGGCGAGCGCGCGCTCACCGAATTCCTGGACATTTTCAACCACCGGCTCATCTCCCTCTTCTACAGGGCCTGGGAAAAGCATCACTTCACCATCGGGTACGAAAGAGCGCAGCGCTCCGCTCGGGCCGAAGATCCATTCACCTGGTACCTGTACGCTCTCATCGGTATGGGCACTGAAGGTTTGCGTGGGCGTCTGCCGTTGCGCGATCAGGCGCTGCTCCGTTATGGGGGCCTCCTCGCCCAGCGTCCCCACTCCGCCGCGGCGCTCGCCGGCATCTTGCGCGACTATTTCGGAGTCCCGGTCGAAATTGAGCAGTTCGTTCCCCACCGCCACCGGCTGGAGCCGGAAGATCTATGCCGGCCAGGCGACCAGTCCACCTCGAGTCAACTGGGTGTTGGGGCAGTAGCCGGCGATGCCGTGTGGAACGTGCAGTCCGCGTTCCGCGTGCGCATCGGTCCGGTTTCTCTCGTGCGCTTTCGCGATTTTCTTCCCGATGGCGAAGGCTTTCGCCAGGCTGTCGCGTTGGTGCGGCTGTTTGCGGAGCGCGGGCTGGAATTCGCTATTCAGCCGATCCTGCAGGCCAGCGAAGTGCCGGTTTGCCAACTGACGCGCGACCACCGCAACGCACCGCGGCTCGGCTGGTGCGGCTGGCTGAAGGTGCGCGAGTTCGAAAAAGATGCCGGCGATGCCGTATTTCCGGCGAAAGGTTGAGCCAAGAGGTCGAAGCCATGCCATATGCGCAAGCTACGCGAAGATTGCAGATTTCCACTCCGCTGGGCGATGACGCCCTGCTGGTCCGCGCCTTCTCCGGCGATGAAGGTCTGTCGCAGTTATTCCACTTCGAGCTCGAGCTGCTCTCCGAAAATCCATCCATCTCTTACGATGCGATCCTCGGCAAAGACGTCACCGTCGGCCTGGCTCTGGCGGACGACAGCCAGCAGCGCTACTGGAACGGTTACATCAGCCGGTTCTACCAGGCCGGGCGCGATAGTAGTCTGGTGGTCTATCGCGCGCAGATGGTTCCATGGCTCTGGTTCCTCAACCAGACTACCGATTGCCGAATTTTTCAGAACAAGAGTGTGCCTGACATCGTCACCCAGATCTTCGGCGAATACGGATTCCATGATTTCGAGAAGCGGCTCACCGGCAGCTACGGCGAACGCGAATATTGCGTCCAGTATCGCGAAACCGATTTCAACTTCCTTTCGCGGCTTATGGAAGAGGAAGGCATCTACTATTTCTTCGAGCACTCCGACGGCAAGCATGTCCTGGTGATGGCGGACGCTCCCAGCGCGCACAAAATCTGCCAGAATCAGCCGACGGCCATCTGCGCGTTGGCGCCGAATGGAGTGCGGTCGGACGACCGGGTGCTCGAATGGGTCCAGGAAGAGGCCTACCGCCCCGGTAAGGTCACCACGACCGACTACAACTTCGAGATGCCGTCCACCAAATTGCTCGCCACTGTGCAGGGAGAACGGCAATACGAGCTCTACGATTATCCCGGCGAATACAAGACCATGGGCGAGGGCGACAGCCTGGCGCGTGTCCGGTTACAGGAACAGCAGATGCCGATCAGCGTAGCGCGCGCCGTCAGTGACTGCCGAGCGTTCAGCGCCGGAGCCAAGTTCACTTTGCAGCAGCACTATCGCAGCGATCTGAACAAGAGTTATGTGCTCACCTGGATCAGCCACACCGCACGGCACGGCCTGGACTACCGCAGCGGCTCGACCGATGACGACCGAACCGAGTACTCCAACATCTTCCGCTGCGTTCCCGACACTACGCAGATCCGCCCGGCGCGCACCACGCGCATTCCCATCGTCACCGGTTGCCAGACCGCCGTGGTCGTGGGCCCGCCCGGCGAAGAGATCTATACCGACAAGTACGGCCGCGTGAAAGTGCAGTTCCATTGGGACCGCGAAGGCAAGAGCAACGAGAACAGCTCCTGCTGGATTCGCGTCTCACAGCCGTGGGCCGGCAAGGGCTGGGGCGGAATGCAGATTCCACGCATCGGCCAGGAGGTGGTAGTGGACTTTCTCGAAGGCGACCCGGACCGCCCGCTGATCACCGGCCGCGTCTACAATGCCGGTGCCATGCCCAGCTGGGATCTGCCCGGCAAGAAGGTTGTGAGCGGTCTGCGGTCCAATAGCACCAAGGGCGGCGGCGGATACAACGAGCTCTCCTTTGACGACACCAAGGGAAACGAGTTGATGAACCTGCACGCAGAATATAACATGGCAACCTTCGTGGGGCACGACCAGACCGCCACCATCAAGCACGATCAGCAAACCACCGTCGTGCACGATCAGAGCAACACAGTGCAGACGGGCAAGCAGACCGATACGGTCAAACAGGAAATCATCATTACCTCGCAGAGCGCGCATATTCACGTCACGGCCGACACGGAAATCACTCTCAAGGTAGGCGCCAGCACCCTCTATATGGATAAGGACGGGTCCATTCTGCTGGAGGGCAAGTACATCAAGATCCACGGCTCCACAATGGTGGATATCAATCCCTAGGTGAAGCATGGCTAGCGCCAGGATTCCCGCGGATCCCGGAGGCCCGGGTCACTTTCACAGCGCCGCGCTGCCGAGCGGTGAACCGCGGCCGTTCGATACCGGTTCGCCGGCAGCTCGCCAAGCCGAGCCTCGCCCTGCGCCAGCGCCGGATTCCACCTCCATCTGGCAGGTGATCCGCGCCGAAAGTTGGGATCAACTGAAGGCGCTCGCGCTGGTATTGCTCGGCCCGGCCAGTCACGAGCTCGGCCTGTGCTATGGCCTAGTCGAAGGCGGGTGGGGCGTCATTGCCGGGCTTCTGGATCTGCTGAAGATGCTGGTGCTCGAAGGCCTCTATCAGCAAGCACACCGCCCCTGGAGCTGGAGTCCGCTCGAGGTGCCCGATCGCTTGCAAGGCAGGCTTGCCGACTACCTGATGCACAGCCAGTTGGAAGCAGCGCACCGCCAGTTCCGAGCGCTCATCGATCAATTCCATCTGGTCATAGCGCACCCGCTCGATTTCTTCGGCGGTGTCTGGGGGGCGGAGGTGAAGGAGTATACGGAGAAATGGCAGCGTTATAAGTGGCTGCTCGGTCACCGTACCCTGGCGAACGAATTCGAAGCCGGCCGCATGGAGGGCGAGACGCTGCTCGAAGTGGTGCTGGTGCTGGCCACTGTTGTGGATGGCGTGGGGCTCGCGGTGAAGGGCGCCAAAGCTCTCGGCGAGATTCCCGAACTGGCTCGTCTCGCGCGCAGCGTCCGCAGCGTAGACGAAGCAAAGGCCGTGCTCGAAACGCGAAGGCTGCATGGCCTCCGCGCCGGCGCTGGAACGGTGGAGGAGGCCGACGGCGCAGCAGAATCCTCCGTGGCACGCTCCCCGACCGCCGCCGGGGCGCGCACCTGGGAATATCAACCGAAACAGACCGGCCGCATCGAACCCGGTGCCGTTCCTACAACGCCCGAGCTCCAACAGTCCTTCGTCGAATCGCTGCGCAGAACCGCGCCGCCGGCTCCCGATGGCTGGCCGCCGCTTTCCGACGACGTCGCCGCTACCTTCGGCGGCACACCGCAGGCGCAGAACATCGCTCCCGGGACCAAGCTCTACCGGGTAATCGGGTCCGACCGCTCGGCCTCAGGCAGCTTCTGGTCATTCGATCCGCCGCCGGCCACGGAAGCGGATTGGCGCGGACCATCGGCAGTGAAAGATGCTTGGAACGGCGACGGCGGTTATGTGGAGCACACCGTCGGTCCCGATGGCCTGAAGGCTTGGACCGGCCCTATCGCGCCGCAACAGGCGGCCGTGGACGGTTACATGCTTCCTGGCGGAGGACAGCAAATCTGGGTGCCACCCGGTACACTGGCTGCAGATGGGACAGCGCAGGCAACACCATGGAATCTGGCGGGAGGCAGCCACTAATGCAGCCATCGATCGACTTGAAGCGAGTCGCGAGCGACTTGGTGTCCATGTCGAGCAAGCTCCTGGAATTGTTGGGAGAGGCGGCGCGCGAGTCCGCGCGGTCGCCCGATGAGCGCTTGCGGCGGGACGGTCCGGACTGGGCCACGGAAGCCGCGCAGAATATCACACAGTATCGGAACAAACTGGATGGCGCCCTGCGTGAGCGCGATCCGCGTGGACTGAGCTACGCGGCTGGAGAGTTCGCCGTCCTCGCCAGATACGTCAACGACTACGATTACTCATGGTTCAGCGGCCATCGCGAGCTGAACGACCTGGTCGGCACGGTGCACAAAACAGCGGCCTCGATCGTGTCATCAATCAATACTTTCGACGAGGAGAACCTGGAAAAAGCCAGAAGGTCGTTACTTTGAGCGGCCCGCTCACGCTGGGCCTTTGGTGGCGGCGGGCGACTCGAACACCCGACCTAGGGATCATGAGAGCCCGTTCCCCGATTTCCAAACCTGGTGCGAGTGCTTTGGCTAACTGTGATCTAGAAGAGGATACCCTGCCCTGATCTTTGGGTAACGGTAGTGCCTCCCTTCAAACGGCTCTAGGCGGCGATACCGGACTTCATTCGGCAGAGACCTTTGCGAGTTGCGCAAGGATTCTGCGCGGCCGGCCGGCTCAAGAACAGTTCCCGAGCGATCGTCATCCACGCAGATGGCCTGCCCGATGCCGCCCCCCGCTCGCCGGCTGGGATGCGGCGAATGAATTCAGGTCAAAAGGCCGTTCTTGCAGAGCTCGATATCCCCAGATATCGGTAGCTATTCTGGTGCCTGCTCGCCATCCGCGTGGACTTTTATCCGGCCGCGATTTCTTCCGGCCAGTAACATTGCCGGTGTCTGTCCAACGGAACCCAAGCCCGTCATCTGTGTTACTTTATTCGGACATGCAGCGCCAGGCGCACACCGGCCTTGCCCGCACTGGCAAAACGATCCTCTGTATGCTTTTCATAGGGATCCTTTGCGCCGGCATCGCAGCGAACCTCTATTCGGTCGGCAGGAGGGTTGGCCTCTCGCCATCTACTGCTGAGCAATTACCGAATTATGCCTTCTTCTTCGGGCTCGCTTTAGGGCTCGGGATTAGAACGATACAGTGCGTTAGGTCTATCTTCTCTTGTCTCGCCGCTATGGCGGTTACGGGAGCCGTATTCTGGTTTCTCGGTGCGGTGCTGGAGACCTCCCTGGTCACCTTCGGGCTCGATCCGGATATCGCGTCGTGGATCTCGCCGATCGCCTTCTGGCTTGGTTTTGGCTCCTTCGCCCTCTACGTTTACGTGCGAAATAGCCGAGCCGCGATTCGAGCGATTGAAAAGTGACTCACACAGCTTGTGGATGGTCTCGCTGACGGGCACCTCCTTTTAAGATCCTGGTATGTGTACCAGTCAGCCCGCGACACCGGCGGCGTCCTGCCCGGTCAATGTAAGACAACGTGTTTCAACCACTGTACCTGAACTTAGACAGGAGTGCTTTTGAAGCTCAGCGTGATGCCACGGCTGCAGTTTCAGGGGCCGACAGGCCAAGAGAGCGAACTGGCGAAGCTTTGGTACTGTACTTGCCCTGCCGTCCGCATGCGACGCCCCTGGGGGGTTCTAAATTGAAAATCTTGGATTGACGGCCTTCGATGGCAGCATGCGAAATCAAGCCGCCACGCGAGACGTTGGCCTGTGAAGCATCGTGCTTCAGCCGCATACACACTGCGTCGATTGCTGGCTTGCTCGGTTGTTTTGTTCCCCCTGCTCGGCCAGGACGCGGCCCTGGAGCACGCGCGCCGAGTGAATCTGGAGCGCGCCGCGAACATGCCAAACTTCGTTGCAGACGAGATCACCAAACGGTATAGCAGTCGTATCGGCTCCTCCAAATGGAAGTATGAAGACACAATCGAGGCCGAAATCACCGTCAGGGGTATTCAAATAGCCCGGCAGAACTGGCGGCGAAATGGCAAACCTTTGAAGCGACTCGACGGGGGTTTCATGCCCAGCACCGGATTCAGTGCCGCGCTGAAACCGTTATTTGATCTGCAGTGTCCCACCACGCTGGAATTGCAGGGTAGGGAGGAGGTGCGCGGCAAGACGGCGTTGGCCTACCGCTTCCGTTCTCCGGCTGAGGGCTGCTTTGGCAATCTATACGGGAAATTAGGGAGCTACAACGCCGCGCGAACAGGTCGGGTTCTCATCGACGCGCTCAGCGGTGAAATCCTACAGTTCGAAGAAGCAGCCACCGATTTCCCCGAGGGATTCGGATTCGTTCAAAGGAATCAGATCATGACCTGGGATTCAGTGAAGACCGGAGATGCTTCACATTGGTTGCCCGTGGCGGCGGATTTTACTTGGCGAACGTACAGCGGGGAGCTTTATCGGACGAGCGCCGAGTACAAAAATCACCGACACTTCGAGGCGGCGGCGAACATCACCTTCAAATAAGCCGGGAGATTGCGATGATCGAAGGACTACGTAAGTGTCCTTTTCGGACTTCATTCTGCGAAGAGATCTGCATGGCAAATTCAGTCCGATAATCGCGTCATCTTTATCGGAAGCCGGCCAAATTCCGCATTGCTGACGATCCGTGACCAACCCCCAGCCCTCTTGCTACTCGCCGTTGTTCCTGCAAGTGGGAAATAGCCGTCGAGGCGGCTGGTAGCCGGTAAGATCGGGGGCAGAGAGAGTTACCTAACCCAACCGCCGAAATAACGTCTCATATGCGTGCGCCTCGTGATCGCTGTTCTTGCGTTGTCTCTCGTACCTCAAGTCCCGGCACAGCAGACAACGAGCCCGCGACTGCCCACTCTCCATGCGGACTTCCCCGTGAGCCTTGTCGATTCGCCTGTGCACCTTACGGTTTCTGGACTTCTTCCGAACCAGTTGGTGCGAATCACCGCAACCTCCCGCACTTTCACTGATCGAGCGCTCATCTCCTACGCAGTTTTTCGAGCGGATGAGTCGGGAAACGTCGATATAAGCACGACCAAGCCGGTTGAAGGAACGTATTCAAAGGCTGACCCAATGGGCCTGTTTTGGTCGATGGCTCCGCAGGCTGTGCCGGTGGACATCTGGAAACTGCTCGACTTGCAGCCGTTCGGCCCACCTAGGCCATGGACGGTTCTGTTGGAAGTCGCACCGAACCAGGGGGGCGCGGCTCTTGCCAAGCTGAAACTCGTTAGGCTTTACGCCGCCGAGGGAGTTCGATCCGTGGACGTGCGCGAGGGAGGACTTGTTGGCAGGCTGATGCTTCCCGCACGTTATGCCGACAAGCGTCTTCCCGGCGTGGTTTTGTTGGGAGGATCGGAGGGAGGGTTGGATGGCGCTGGGGCCGCGCTTGTCGCGTCGCACGGCTACGCGGCGCTCACCCTGGCGTACTTTCGTGTGGACGGGGTTCCGTCGGAACTCGTCGAAATTCCTGTGGAATACTCTATCCAAGCCCTCGAATGGATGCAGGCAAGGAATGAGATCGATCCCAGGCGAATTGCGATCATAGGCCGGTCCCGAGGCAGCGAACTAGCCCTTCTGACCGCCTCGCTCCGCCGAGACGTTAGATCGGTGATCGCGATCGGGCCAAGCAGTGTTCTGTGGGGCGGAATCCCAAAGTCTCCTGGGCCACGTCCGGTTGCGGCATGGACCTATGAAGGAAAAACTCTGCCCTTTCTTTCCGCCAATGCTCCCGACGAACTGATGTCGGAGTTTTACGCAAAAGGTCCGTTGCAATCGCGTTTGTATGAGTTCTTGTTCTCGGACCATAGCGATGTCGAGCAGGCGACTATTCCAGTGGAGCGAATACAGGGCAAGGTTCTCTTGATCTCCGGCAAAGAAGATCGGGTCTGGGGATCTCCGATCATGGCTGGACGAATCTTGGAGCGCGCGCGGCAATTCAACCGGGCGGACTCCTTTCAGGGCATCGCTTACGATGACGCCGGACACAATATTCGCGAGCCGTTCCGGCCAGTTCACGGACAGGCGCGCCTGGGGGGCACTGCCGAAGGCCACGCCTGGGCAGAGCAAGACTCTTGGCAAAGAATTCTGGCCTTTCTGGAAGAGACGCTGTCGAGCCATTAGTCTCGCCTCATTTTTCAAACCCTAGCAGCCTTCGTCAGCGCGATTCAAACCACAGTCACCCTGCTTAAACCGACTGCCGTTGCTAATCCGTTGCGGCGTGCCCTCTCTGGGATTCCGGGCGTATCACGACTATTCGAAAGTAATCCTACTGGCCTGCCGCTCAGCGGACGATAGGTAGCGCGCTCGTAGAATACGCGAGAAACCTCGCCCCACCAACGCACCGCAGCTTCGTCGGCCAACGTGTGCCCTCGCGCGCTATTCGCCGCGTTCCATCACGTCCGTGAGGTAGGCTACGTCCTCAGTCTCCGAGAGCGGCGTTGCCAGATGCTCGCCAAAGAGTTCCAGGGTCTCTTTCGTATAGGGCTGTTCCCAGTGCCACTCCAACGCGGCCTGGTCCTTCCAGCGCTCGAACACCACGTACTTGTCCTCGCTGCCCTTCACCTTGAACATCTGGAACTCCTTGTTGCCCGGCTCCATCCTTGTGAGGAGGATGCTCGGCACCATCTTCTCCAGCACCTTCTCGGCTGAACCTGGCTTGAAGCGGAGGTTGAGCATTACGATCACTTCACCGGAAGCGGTAGTTTGAGGGTCCTGGTTCATCGTCTTTCCATCAATTTGCGAAACTTCCACAGAGGTGGCGCGCCACTTGCTCGGAAAGGGTCCCGAGATTTCTAAGTGGAACGGGCGTTCACGCTGCCGATTTAGTCGCAGGCAGCGTCGCGAAGCATAAACCGGTCATCGACATTTAGACCTGATAAGTTTTCGGGGAATTTGTCGCTTGCGGTTCCGAAGCCAAACTTTCAGGTTCATGGAAGGATGGTAGCGCAAGGCCTTCATAGACGAAGGTAGTGGGCGACAGGTGGCGCTTCCAGACAAGTACCGGACGGCCACCGCCACCGGGCCGTCACCGGAAATTCTCGATCAGCATCAGGTCCGAGCCGGAGCCGGTATTGGTAGAGAACAAGAGCGTCTTCCGGTTGGGAGATACTGCGAAGCCCTGGTAGACACTGCCTTCGAAGCGAGTGATGAGGCGGCTCTTACCGGATGAGAAATCATAGAAGAAAATCGTAGTCTGGTCCTTCTCGGAGCGGCCGCCGTAGTAGATCCCATCCTCGAACACAGCAAAGTCGCGGCTGTAGCCGACCACATCGAGCACCTGGCGTTCCGGTCCGCCGGCCCGCGGTCTGGCGAACAGAGGAGTGTTCAGGCCCTTCGTGTAGTACAACGTCCTGCCGTCTACCGATTCGAACGCGGTAGACCCCCCGTTGTCGGTGATTTGCTCGGCTGGGCCGCCGGAAGACGGCATCCTCCAGATCTCGCCTCTGCCGGTTCGATCGGAGTTGAAGTAAATCCATCGGCCGTCGCGGGACCAACTGGGAAGCGTATTCTGGAACGAGTCCGGAGTGAGGTGGCGCGGCCTGCCGCCAGTCGCGTCAATGACGCAGATTTCCTCGGCGCCGTCCAGGCGCTGCGAGTCGAAGACAATCTGCCGTCCATCCGGAGACCAGCGCGGCGCTCCATCCCCGCGTGCCAACTGGTTCGTTAGTTGAACGGGATTCGACCCATCGGCGTTCACAATCCACAGATCAACGGTCTTGCCGGAGCGGGCCGAACCGAAAACGATCTGGCTGCCATCGGGAGAGAATTGCGGAGACAGATCGTCGAGCGACGATGCAATCAAGAGACTGGGCGGCCCGCCCCCCATCTGGTAACGCCAGATATCGTAGTTGCGAGTCATCTTGCTAAAGGCCAGCCGGTCAACGGTGCCAGTTGCCGCGGGATGGAACGCATTGACGCCTGCCACCTCCAATCGCTCCGGGGCCCGGTTGCCGCGCAGCGGTACACGCCACAGGTAGGGCAGGAGGCCTGTGCTCATGGACCCGGCATAGATCAGGGAGTCGCCAGCCCAGGTAATCCCGATGGGGAAGATCTGCTGGTTGGTGATACGCTGCGGCCGGCCGTGCGGATCGTAATTTGAATCCAGCTCCTGCACAAAGAGGTCACAAGAAAACTGACGCCAGCAGCTCGCGTAGGCCAGCGTATGCCCCGTCCGGGCGAAAGCGGGAAAGCCGTCGTGCCCCGAGGGCGCAGGGTGTGTGATCTGCCGTGGCTCCCCGCCGTCAACCGGCAGCAGAAAGATGCCGGGATCACGTTGTGGAGACTGGTAGGGCTGGCTGCGCGCGACCGCCAGCCATTTTCCATCTGGCGACCAGGAGATTTGGCCCATGCCCACGAAGTCGGCGATCTTTCTTTCCGTGCCGCCCAGCGGTGAGGCAACATAGACGGCCGGAGCCCCGTGGGGAGCGGATCGCCCGAATGCGATCCAATTGCCGTCCGGCGACCAGGCGGGACAAAGGTCGTCAGCCGGGTCACTGGTGAGGCGCAGCGCGCCGGTCTCACCGATCAGCTTTACGTAGATGTCCCAGTTGTCGCGGTTTGCACCGTTCCAGGAGAATGCCACTTGCCGACCGTCGGGCGAAAAGCTCGGGTAGAATTCCGAACCCTGATAACTGGTCAACGGCACGACCCTGGGCGGCGGACCTGGGGGACGGCCGCCCTGCCGGACGATCCATGTCCCTGCGATCAGCAGCGGAACGGCAACCCAGGCCGCAAGTAGCCGGCGTCTCGCGGTGCTGGCCGGCGGGAGCGAAGCCGCGGGCTGGGCCGAATCGGCCGCCTCTTCCTCGGTTTGGCGGCCGCCGTATTCCACCTCTCCTTTGAACCGGTAGCCGCGGCGCGCCACGGTTTCGATATAGCGCGGTTGGTCCGCCGATTCTCCCAAGGCGCTGCGCAGCCGTAGGATGGCGGCGTTGATGGCCTGATCGAACGCCACGGTGGTGTTATCGGGCCACAGCCGCAGGCGAATCTCTTCGCGCAAGACCACTTCGCCGGGATTGGCCACCAGCATCTCCAGGATCTGGATGGGCTGCTCACGAAGCTTGATGCGGATGCCGTGCTTGCGCAGCTCTCCGGCACGCACATCGAATTCAAAGGCGCCGAACCGAAGCATGCGCGGCTTACCAGGCAGTGGGGCGGCCATGTTTATGAACCTCCAAGAGGATAGCACAGGCCGGTCTTGAGATTCGGAGTTTAACTGGATTAATTTCAATAAGTTCCGTGTCTATTGGAATTTCATTTGGGAATCATCGGAGCTTCATTTTGATTCCACGGCTGGAAGCGCAAACTGACCCTCGGCCGCCTGCCTGGCGGGCCGCAAGGGGATATGGGACGAACGTGGGGACTGCTGATCCTAGGCGCCGCCGTCTGGCCGGTTTTCGGCCAATCCGAAGCGGCGATCCTGCCATCGGGCCGCTCGCGAGCCGCGGCCGTCGCCGATCTGACCGCCGGTTTCAACGACATCGGCTGCCGGGCCTCTGAACTGAGCCGCAACATGACGCCCAACGACGCCGCTGCGTTCGATGCCGTGATGCGGGATGTAATGAGCGCGCTGATGGCACTTCCTGGAATTTCCGATGCGCCATCGCGTGACCGGGATATATTCGTGGCCAAGCCGCGCCCAGACCGGATCGGACAACTCACGGCGGATCTGACCGGAATGGAGTGGTTCTTTTTCCGGCTGTCCCAGACTAGCGAGACTCCGGCTCAGCGGCGGCTATTCCAGCGCGCACAGAAAGACGTGGCCAAGATACTGGCGGCGCTTTCGGCAGCCCTGCCCACGGTGGACGCCAGAAGCTTCCAGAGGCCTCAACGATGAAAGGCTGCCTGGCTGTCTTGTCATGCCTCATCCTTTCCGCCTTACATCCTGCAACGGCAAGGCAGGAAGATTTCGTCGAGAAGGTGCATGCCGCCTGGTTGTCGGAGCAGCGAGGAAACCTCGCCGAGGCCGAGAGGATCCTTCTGGCGGTACGGAAGGATGTGGCGGACGTTGGGCCCGATGACTCCCGAAAAGGCCTCATCCTCTACCGACTCGGGTCCGTCTACCACTCGGAGGGCAGATACCTGGAAGCCGAGATGCACTATCGGAACGCGATCCAGGTTTGGAAGAGAGTCCCTGGGACAGATGATGTCCTACTGACCCAGTCGATGCGCAGTCTCGCCGCACTCTACCTTGAAACCGGCCAGTACACCAAAGTGGAGCGTCTCGGCCTTGACTCGCTTGCGCGAAGGCTGGAAACCACGATGCCTGGCTCAGCCACGTTAGCAGGATTGACCGGCACATTGGGTGCTCTGGCGTTTGCGCAAAGAAAATATGACGAAGCCGAAACCTACTACCGGCAAGCCTTGGCGCTATGGGAGAAACTCGCGCCCGACAGCCGCGAAAGACTCCAAATCCTCACCGATCTGGGAACTCTGCACTACCAGCGAGCGCGATACCTGGAGACCCTCAGATGCTACGAACGCGCGCTGACGGTTGCGGAGGCGTTGGTGCCTCGCGACAGCCCCGACGAGGTGCGGCTGCTGGCCAGCATGGGCGCCGTGTTGCTAAAAACCCAGGGAACCGCCGAGGCGATCACGTTCTACAAAAAAGCGCTCGCCCTCGGTGAGAGCACCCTGGGTCCGGAGCATCCAATTGTGGGCCAGATTCTCCTCAACTATGCCGGGGTGCTCCGTCTTGCGAAGCAGAAAGCCGAAGCGAAAATCTGCCAACGGCGTGCCGAAGCGATCTTGAAGGCAAGTAATCGCCAAGTGGCGACTTACAGCATCGACGCTGCTGATCTCCGGCGCAACCCGAATCCAGGTGCTCGTCATTGAAGGGATATTTCTTGACTGCTTCCACAATGATAAGTGGGTGTTGGGCCAGGGCAGCCCGGCCGGCTGGGAGAGAGTCCAGATAGCCCAGTACCCAACGACTCAGAAATTGGGGTGGCGGATCGCTCCCGGTTGGCGCGTCCAGCAGAATTGAGAGGCGGCCGCGGGGCGCCCACACGGCTGCCTTTACTCAGAGGATCGAGGTCCGGTCACCCTGCGTCGTGATTTACGAACACTCCCTTCGGCCTCAGTGACCGCGAGGTCCGATACCTACTTCTTCACCGACAACACCGCTCCGCTCGGCGACGATATACCGCCCATCGTCGCCACAACCGCCCAATCGCCATCCGCCAACGAGCCTGGCACCTGGACTGCGACCTGATAGAGTCCCGCGAAGCCTGGAGCCAGCGCCGCCCCGTATACTGTCGCAGGCACATTGTCGATTGTGACCGTCGGCGGCGTAAGCGTGGCGTACGTCTGGTCGCCAGGTGTGAAGAAGCCGTCTGGTACCGCGGGCGAAGTGGCCCCGAACCCGGTGGCCCACAGGATAACGACGTCCCCGGGTCTCGCAGCCACAGTATTCACTCCCGCGAATGTGCCGGGCTTCGCCGCAAAAGTGAAATCCTGGTAAGTCGCGACCACTTGGTTATTTGGCCATGGAAAGAATGCCGGCCCGTACTGGCTGGCCGTGACAGTAAAGCTCGCGCTGGTTCCCGCCGGAGTAGTCACGGTAACCTGTGTCGGTCCGGGTGGAATATCCGGAGCCAGCAGGTTGATCTGAGCCTGGCTGACGTACTCCACATAGGCCGGCTTCCCGCCGATCATGACCGAAACGCCATCGAGCGTCGTCGGCAATCTCCCGTTCACGACCGCGTTGGTCCAGACGTCGGTCATCGTCGACAGATTGCTCCCCGTGATCGTCACCCACGCGCCCCCGGCGACCCCGGGTTGAAAGCTGGCGCCGTTCACGATTCCATTTGCGGAGATGCTCGGCGCTGCCGGGCCCAACGGGATCTTGCGAATGCGCAGGTTGGTCGTGTCAACGATATAAAGATTGCCCGACCCGTCGATTGCCACATCGCTCGGATTGTTCAACGATGCGCTGGTCGGGGATCCGCCGTCCCCCGAGAAGCCCGCAGTCCCATTCCCAGCGATGGTGGTGATGATTCCTGCCGTGTCCACCTTGCGGATTCGCTGATTGCCGCAATCGGGAATATAGAGGTTGCCGGAACTGTCTACCGCCAGTCCGATGTGGGCCGAGGCGAGATTGAGCGCTGCGCTCGTCGCTGGGCCGCCGTCGCCCGCGAATCCCTTGGTTCCGTTTCCCGCGTAGGTGCTGATGATCCCCGACGTGTTCACCTTTCGAATCCGGTTGTCCCCGACGTCGGCGATATATAAGTTCCCCGCCGTATCCGTCGCCACACCCCCCGGAAGCAGGAGCCCGGCACTGGTCGCCGAGCCGCCATCGCCGCTGAACGTCCCCAAAATGCTGCCCGCGGCAGTACTGATGATCCCTGCCGTATTCACCTTCCGGACGCGAAACGTGGAATTCTCCGCGATATAGAGGTTCCCCGCCGTATCGAGCGCCACGCCCAGAGGACTGGCGATCGAGGCGCTGGTTGCAGGGCCGCCGTCACCGGCGTATGCCGGCGACCCGTTGCCCGCGGCCGTGCTGATGGTTCCCGATGTATTGATTTTGCGGATACGGTTATTGCTCGAATCGGCGATGTAGATATTGCCGTTGCTGTCCACTACCAGCCCGAACGGATTGAAGAAGGAAGCCTTCGTTGCAGGCCCGCCATCTCCGGCGAAAGCAACCGTGCCGTTCCCCGCGATGGTTGTTATCGTCCCCGAAGTGTCCACTTTCCGGATGCGGCCGCTGACTAGCGATTCCGAGAAGTAGACGTTGCCGCCGCTGTCCGCTGCGATTCCCACAGGACTGGTCCCGGCGCTAGTCGCCGGGCCTCCATCCCCCGAAAAGACAATCGACCCGTTTCCGGCAACGGTCGTGATCACTGCCCGGCTCGTCCCCGCCGGCTGCACTGTCAGGGTCACCGGAATTTGCTGCGGCGAGTTGCCCGCGCCGCTGGAGGTGATCGTGACATCTCCGTTGTAGGTGCCCGCGGCGAGGCTTCCGGCACTAATCGAAATCGACAAGGTCGCCGGAGTCGTTCCCGCCGTGGGTGTCACCGAAAGCCAGTTGCCGCCCGTCGTTGTCGATGGCGCCGCGGTAAAGCTCAACGTGGCTCCGGATCCCGTCAGGCTCACATTCTGGCTCGCGGGCGCGGCGCCGCCGACAATCGCGGAAAGGCTTAGCGCGGACGGACTCTCCACCAGCGCAGCCGCAACCGACACTTTGCGAACGCGGTAGTGATTGGCATCGGCAATGTACACATTGCCCGCCGCATCCACCGCAACGCAAGTGGGATTACTCAGCGACGCGCTGGTCGCCGGACCACCATCGCCCAGCGATGTGGCTGATATCGAACCCGCAAATGTACTGATGAGACCTGCCGTATTTACCTTGCGAATACGGCTCACCCCGTTATCCGTGATATAGAGATTTCCGGCTGTATCCACCGCCACCCATGCGGGAGTCATCCCCTGACTGGTGGCCGGCACGTTCTCACCGATCCCTATCGCGCTGCCATTACCCGCCACAGTAGTAATCGTTCCGCTCGTGTCCACTTTCCGGACTCGCCCATTCCCCGAGTCGGCAAAATAGAGATTACCTGCGCTATCGGACGACAGGCCTTGTGGAAGTGCCAGCTTGGCGCTCGTCGCGGGACCGCCGTCTCCTGAGAATCCCTGCTGACCGGCGCCGGCCACGGTGCTGATGATCCCGTTGCCGTCGATTTTGCGGATGCGCTGGTTGATCGTATCCGCAATATAGATGTTGCCTGCGCCATCCACCGCTACGTTCGTCGCCATGAATTGCGCCTTGAGAGCGGCGCCTCCGTCGCCGCCGAAGCCGGGCAGGCCGGTTCCGGCGATGTTGGTAATAATCCCCGAATTATCCACCTTGCGGATGCTTGCGCCTTGCGCAATGTACATGTTTCCCGCGTGGTCTACCGCGACTCCGCCGGGAAACACCTGGGTCTTCGTTGCCGGCACACCGTCACCGGAGCCCGCAGGGCCGCCACCCGCGATCGTTGTGATGATCCCTGCGCCATTCACCATTCGGACGCGGTTGTTGCCCCCGTCGACCACCAGCAGATTACCGCCATTATCGACGGCAACTCCTAAGCTGATGCCGCTGATGCTGGCGTTAGTGGCAGGACCGCCGTCGCCTGAAAATCCTTGCGTGCCGTTGCCTGCTGCCGTCGAGATGGTCCCCTGCCCCAAACAGACGATGGGCGCGCCAATCGCAATTAAGAAATGTAAGGCTCTCATGTTTCTCCTCCGCTATTGCACCGCTGTGTTCCTTCGATGACCTCGGGGAAGACCTGCCATGAGAGTGGCCGTCAGAGATGGAACAAGCCCGCGGAACCGCATGTGCATCCTCCCTTCGGCGCCAGTGTTCCGGTAAAATACCTCGGAGGAACGCTGGAGCCTCTTGTCGAAAAGATCCTCCCACGAATCGTATGTGGAAAGGCCTTAAGAACCATCAAGAACTCTAAAGCACCTTCGATCCATGGGACTTAACTTCGGTGACCGGGCGGGTTGGGAGGGTACGAGCCGTACATGGCGCTTCGACCAGTACGAGTTCGATGAAGCCAGTCGCGAACTGCGTGCCGGCGGAAGGCCGCTAGAGTTGGAATCCAAGCCGCTCGAGGTGCTCTATCAGTTGCTGCTGCACGCCGGCGAAGTGGTAACAAAGGACGAATTGCTGGAATCCGCCTGGCCGGGCGTCTCGGTAGTCGAGGGATCGCTCGCGACAGCGGTCTCCAAACTGCGAAAATCCCTGGCGGATGACGATGCCCGCATCATTCTCACAGTTCCCCGCGTCGGCTACCGGCTAGCAGTACCGGTACAGTGCCGGATCGTCACCCCGCCGGCAACAGAGGAACTCGCCTTCAAGCCTGGCGACCCAGTCCCCGGACGCGAGCATTGGCAGTTTGTCAGCCGAATGGAGATGTCCGCATCCAGCGAGGTTTGGCTGGCGAAACATCCTAAGACCCACGAATCGCGCGTGTTCAAATTCGCCTCGGACGGAATCCGGCTGAAAGCACTGAAACGGGAAGTCACTCTCTCTCGGATGCTGCGGGAAGCGCTCGGCGAACGGCCTGATTTCGTACGGGTTCTCGAATGGAATTTCGATGCGCCGCCGTTTTATATCGAAAGCGAGTTCTGCGGGCAGAACCTCGCCGAATGGGCGGACGCCCATGGTGGGTTGCGGAATATCCCGCTGCCCACGCGGCTCGAAGTGCTGATCGAGGCCGCGCAAGCTGTCGCCGCGGCGCATGATACCGGCATACTTCATAAAGACCTGAAACCGGCCAACGTACTGATCACCGAATCCGCCGAAGGCCATCAGGTGAAAGTTGCCGATTTCGGCAGTGGAGCGTTGATGGAGCCCGCCCGGCTTAAAGCGCTGGGCATCACGAACCTGGGATTCACCAGGACTGCCGGCGTCGAATCCGGCGCACTGACCGGCACCCTGATGTATCTCGCGCCGGAAGTGCTGGGCGGCCAGGCTCCCACCGCCTCCGCTGACGTTTTCGCTCTCGGCGTGATGCTCTACCAACTGATCGCCGGCGATTTTCGAAAGCCCCTCTCGCCGGGTTGGGAAGCTGAAGTGGAAGATCCGCTCATTCGGGAGGATATCGGCGAGGCGGCATGCGGCGACCCTTCGAGGCGCTTGATCAGCGTGGCGGCGCTGGTCGATCGGCTCCGGAACCTCGAAAACCGTCGAGCGGAGCGGAATCAGCTCGAGCTTGCCCGGGAGCGTGCCCAGATTGCCGAGCGCCGGCTCGCGGCTGCACGGGCTCGCCGTCCGTGGGTTGCCGCGGCGGCACTGCTGCTGGCTGCCGGATTGGCTATCAGCCTGGCGTTATACCGGAGCGCGCTGCGGGAGCGAGATCGGGCCAACCGGCAGACCAGTATAGCCGCATCCGTGAACCGTTTCCTGGCCGACGACCTTCTGGGGCGCAGCGACCCGTTTCAGAGCGGCCGGTCTGATGAAACTCTCATTGCAGCGGTCAAGCGCGCCTCATCCTCCATCGACCAGCAATTCCACAGCGCGCCCGACGTGGCCGCGCGCCTCCATCAGACCATCGCCAATGCCTTGGACAACCGCAGCGTCTATCCAGATGCCCGGGCGGAATACCAGCTCGCCGCCGATCTTTTTGTAAGAGCCGGGGGGCCAATGTCGCAGGAGGCGATCATCGCGCGGTTGCAACGCGCCGCCATGGAAGCGCGCAGTTACCAGGCGGGCTCGTTGCCGCGCGCACGTTCGATCGTGGCCGAGCAAGAGTCGCGGATCGGTAAAATCCGGCGGCCGAATGCCGACCTGGCGGTGTGGCTCGCCTCGGCTCGCGGGATGATCGCGCTCATCGACAACAATGCGAAACTCGCCGCCGGGCAATTTCAACTTGCTTATGAGGCTGCGGAAAGGCTGACGGAATTTAACGAGAGCGCGCGGCTGAACATGAAACAGAAGTTGGCATTCGCCTCCATCCGCATGGGCGATGGGGCGAAAGCCGAGCAGCTCTTCCGCGAGTTGATTGATGCATTCTCCCGAACCAGCGGCCCCGAGAGCCCGAGCGTTCTTCGCGTTAGGCTGAATCTAGCCCAGGCCTTCATGATCGAAGGGAAGAACAAGGAAGCGATTCAGGAGACCAGCGCAATCTATCCCGTCTACGTGGAGCGGCTCGGCGCGGACCACGAACTGAGCATGCAGGTGCTCACTACGCAGGCGCAATGCGAGGGAACTCTGGGTCTTTGGAACGACGCGATCCGCGATGACCTGGCGATCCACCAGATCGCATTGCGCAAACAGGGGCCAACTTCCTTCTTTTCGATCGCCACCCTCTCGGATGCGGCGCTAGCGCAATGCCGCGCGGCAAAATTCAGCCAGGGCGAGTCCAATGCACGCGACGCGTTAGAACAATCGATAAAGGCGTTCGGTGAGCACGCCGGGCTGACGGGTGCAGCCGCCTATACGGTGGCAAGCTGTTGGATCGGGACGGGCAAGTTGCGCGAGGCTTCGAGGCTCCTCGAAGGAATCGACTCCAAGCCGGTGGCGCAGCTCGCCGGTTTTCCGGATTGGTGGGCCAACGTGTCGCTAGCTCAGGCGGAAATTGCGTACAGACAGGGCGACTTTCCCGCGGCACGAAAGTACTTACAAGACGCGATGCCCGTCTTCTCACGTGCCGACGCAGAACCTTATCAGAAACGCACCATGGAAACTCTGACGGCTGCACTGAAGAATCGCTAGGGGAGTTAAAACCGAACGCAAAGTCGCGACCATCCGTTACTCCCCTCGGAAAGCGCTACTGATGCCTGTCACGAGCGGCTACAATCCAGGATCAGCAATCTGGAGGCTCGCCAGTATGTTCGTGACGAGTTCGCCTTTTTTTTTCGTCTCGATGATTTCGTAGACTGCCGCGCTGTGCGGCGCTGGCCGGCCCTCTCCGCGGCCGATCCAGGCGAAGCGGCGCGGCACCTGGGAGCCCCGAAAACTCCAGATCCTCCGAAAATCGATAGTCGCCAAAATAGCATTTCTTCAGAGCGGTACCGCCTTGTGGTTCGCCGAAGAACCGGGGGCCTATTTGCTGGAGAGCCCGGCGCGGAAGGTGCGCCTGTTGCCGAGCGATTCAATTATCCATGATCTGTTCTTATCCTATGCGAATATGAGGCGTTACCGGCAAAGACGCTGGAGGAGCGCAACTGGGTGCGCTCAACGCTCTTTAATGATCGGCGGGCGCGGAGTGCTGGCTTGCAATACGGGCCTGCGCCCGGGAGAGCAACGAGTCTTGGTGTTTTCGGATGTTGACCTGGAGCACGGATTCCTGCGCATTCAGAGCAAGCCCGAGATCCATTTCCGTGTGAAGAATTATTAGCATCGGTACATCCCTCTGGCGGCCGACGCGCGAAAAGCGGTCGAAATCCAACGAACCAAGAAGCATCCCGATTCCGATTTCGTTTTTCATCGCCCCGACGCAACCCTGGGGAGATATCGGCGCCTCTTTCGACGAGCTGGCCGTCGCGGCCGGGCTCGAGAAGGAAACACCGGCGCAACGCCTGACACCGCACTCCCTGCGCCACACTTCTGCGAGTTGGCTGGCGATCGCGGGCGTGAGTCTCCAGCGCATCTTCTATTCCCGTCTGATTGAAGCCGGTCGCGGCAGAAGTTGAACATGGTTTCTGAACAGCCCGCTGCATCGAAAGCGCACTCAAACACCACCCCGTCAAGAAGATCAACACATTCGCGCCCCTTGGTTCGGGATCACTGGATCGACCTCTCGTAACTAAATTTAGAATCAATAAATTACGAATCCATCAGGTGGACCCCCTCGAAAAATGGCCTTAAGGGGCTTGGCCCAGGTCTTGGTAAGCTGCTTTCGCACCGTTGCGACAACCGGCAGAGTGAACGCGCGGGCACCGCGGGCATCCGTGATTCTCCTGGTGTTGAAAGCCACCTATTGAGTAAAAGGGCGGAGGGAGGGGAACTACTTGAATTGTAGGCGGAACTTGCCGAATAGCAATGACGACCAAGCCGGTCTGAAGCTATTAACGTTTCTTGCTGGAATGATTGAGCCCGTTTGGTAGTACACTCGATCAGATGCGCCGTCTGTGGGCAACGCTGCTGTTGGGGCTGTTCAGCTTTTCGCTGATTGGTCCCGCGGTGTTTGCATCTGACACGGAATCCACACTGCCATCTTGCTGCCGCCGGAACGGTTCGCATCACTGTTCCGCGTCAAAGAACCCCGGAGGTTCCGAATCGGGTCCGAGCGCGCACGCCGCACGCTGCGCTTTGTATCCATCCGCGAAAGGCCTGCCGATAGGCCGCACCGTGACTCTCGCCAGTTCCTCAAAACGGGTGTTCGCGGAAATCGTCGCTCATCCGGCGATGCGTCCACAGACAGAGGCCCGACTTCGGATCTCGTTCGGCTGCACTTCTCAGAAGCGCGGTCCGCCCTCCCTCTCCTAGCTCCAATCACATCGACAACGTAGATTTGGTGCGCGCCCGTGCGCGTGCCGTTGGTTTTGCTGGAGGGGGTAGTGAAGAAGGTATTGGTAGTCGCGGCCATGAGTGCATCTGCCATGGCCGTGTTTTCAGCTTCCACGGGGCCCGTTCGGTTCGAATCTAAGCCGCACCCGGTGTCCACAGGGACGTTCCCGCAGGTCGCAGTCAGAGTGACGGGCGACGTGTCGCTTCTCGCCGTCGAAGGAGGCGACCTCTGGTACCGCAATTCGCCTGATGGCGGCGACAGTTTTCCCGGGCACGTCCGCGTAAACGATACGCCGCATGAGGTGGCGGCGCACGGCGAGAACTTTCCGATCCTCATCGTCCGCAGCATGCGCGAGTTCTACATCCTGTGGCAGGCCCGCATGCCCGAACACGAGGGTACCGCCCTCAAGCTCTCGCGCTCGATCGATTGGGGAACCTCCTTCGATAAACCCGTCGCGGTAGACACCGCCTCCCAGTCCGAGGGTTTCTACACCATGGCCGTCTCGCCGAAAGGAACGGTCTATGCTGCCTGGCTCGACGGGCGCGAGCGTGGCGGCGAGGGGTCCGGACTGTACCTCGCGCGCTCGGCCGATCGGGGCGCGAGCTTCGAGAAGAGCGTCCGTGTCGCGGGCGGCGTCTGTCCCTGCTGCCGGCCTTCCCTTGCGTTCGGCGACGGCGAGACGGTGTATGTTTCATGGCGAAGCGTTGCTCAAGGCGATGTCCGCGATATCCATGTCGCCTCATCGCCGGACGGGGGCGCGACATGGTCCAAGTCGTCGGGAGTCGCCGAGGACAACTGGCACCTGAACGCCTGCCCGCACTC
>Ga0126381_100001596_pt1 | contig 24252 bp, 18 predicted proteins | sample PanSoiMetPlot_28_FD_96465 | JGI IMG/M metagenome (GOLD analysis project Ga0126381, IMG submission 96465) | Tropical forest soil microbial communities from Panama - MetaG Plot_28 | ecosystem: Environmental > Terrestrial > Soil > Tropical forest > Bulk soil | place: Panama | collected 2016-02-17 | reverse complement strand
TGCCGGGAACTCTTCTACATTGGTGAGGCCGCCAATAGAATACGTTACAAGAACGTTGGCGCAGCCAGTAACGCCTTTCTGAGTTTTCCAGTTCAACTGGTAATTCCCACCTCCGAGATTTTGCAAGCCCGAGTTGCCCGCTGCGGAGACGGTTAGATCCGTAGAGGCGTTCGCAACCGCATTCGCTGTGCAGGGTATCGTCATAGCAGAGAAGTTGATCCACGGCGTCGTCGCCGTGGCGGTCATGCTGGGGGACAGGCAAGCGGCCGGCGTCGCGGGATCCGGTGAATTGCAATAGGCGAGGTTTAGGACCGGATTGCCAAGGCTGTCGAGAAACTGGAACAGCAGCGGACGCGTTGCTCCGGCCTTAACCATGTTCAGGTCGGTGTTAACCACGGGTGCCCCCCAGCCTTGGAACCCGACACCGGTGGTAATGGGCGTCGCGGTCGGCGTATACGTGGCCACAAAGCAGGATGGACCCTTGCTCCCGCCCCTGGTCGTCGGATCCTTAATTGCTGGCTCGTAATCGGTAAAGATACTCGTGACAGTACTCGTCCGGATCAGCGGACAAGGCTGTCCGTGAGCGACTAGAAAATCGGGACCGCCGATCGCCGGAAGACCAGCCGGTAGATCGTAACCTGTCGCCAGCGAGTAAAGGAAAGGGCTAGCCGAATACGTCGTCTGAAACTCGATACAGGTGTTTACGATCGTGCTGTAATCGCCGTAAGGGACACAGGTTTCTAGAGCGTTAAGTGCGGGCGGCGAACCGAATGTGGGAAACAAACTCTGGGGAACAGCGAATGCCGTCACTGTCAACGGCTGATCATTAGCGGTATTGTCGAGGGGAGTAATTTTATAGAAGTCGGTATTAAACGTATAGATGGTGGTCGTGCCCATCCCCCCCAAATTCTGCGTCTGTGAAGTCTCAAATGGTGTCCAGCTTAGGATGTCCTGGTTGTCGTCGTTGCCACCGAAGCCTCCCGTCGCTGCGGTGAATCCCACGAAAGCGTCGCCACTAACGTCCAGGCCGAGGCTGGACAGATTGAACGCTGTGGACAATACCAGTTGACCGTCAATCGTGACGAACAGATTGCAGGTAATTTCCCCGCAAGTATTGGCTGGATTGTAGGAAATCGTCGCGGTATGCACTTCCCCGTCTGCGAGATTAATTGGAGTGAGAAGATGGGAGAGATCCACCTGACCAAGATTGCACCCTGCACTGATGCTGTGGTCAGGAGTGTTTCCTCCGGTCCCGCAGCTCTGGATCCCGACTTCCGAGTTGCTGACGTCCCCGTATCCCCCATTCAGAAAAGTATCAAACTCAATGGCCACGCTGTGTGTGAGAGTAATATAACCTAAACTTCCTCCTTCTCCCGACACCAACGGCGAGCACGCAAAACTTGGCCCCAGAATCGCCACATTACCGCTGGTTCCATTACAAAAACTGCCGTTTTGAATCACAAATGCAAAACCATCGCCGCTGGCTGGAGTCCCGCCGCCGATTTGAAACTGGAAGGTGGTTGAAAACCCACCGGCCAGCGGCAGAGTCGCCACTGTCCAGGCGGTACCGACCTGATCGAGCATGGCAGGCGTCAGTCGCAAAACCTGCGAGGTGCCATTGCTGGTCGTTGTGGCGCTGCCGTTGAGCTGTATTCCGGCCGACGAGCTGAAGTCGTTGTAAACGAACTGCTGAGCTTCGGCTGGCTGAATCCACAAGACCGCTGCGGCGCAAAATAATCCCAACGCCAAAACTTGTCTTCCCGCACACCTCTCCGCGAAACGATCCACTGGCGACATCTTTTTCATGGTCATGGACTCCTTGCTGGTTAGGGCTCGATGCTTCTCGGGGAACGGAGGCGCAGTCGGGTCCGACGGGCTAGCCGACACGACTACTGGGAGGCATGGCAGGGCTGGTTTAGCGCGCGAGCTCGTGTGAACGTGCTAGCAACCAATCGTGGTTTAATACTCCTTGTAAACACCGCAGTCAAGCGCAAAATCATCAAAATTCCTTCAAAACATAGAGGAATCGAGCGATTTTTGTCTCGAAATGAGATTCTGTGTTTAGCATTTCTGCGTCGCAGAATTGAGAAGTCGGTTGGGCCCAGGTGATTCACACCAGTTTGTGTAAATTACTAGCGCAGCGTTTCATTGAAATCTGGTGGAGGCAGAACGTGACCGGAACGATTCCATGCTCGGCCGGATTGCTAGCCGGTTTAGCCGTGGCTACGGGACTGAGCGGGCAGGAAAATCGCGCGCCGACCAGCGCGGAGCTGTCGGCAATTACAGAGCGTGGCCGCGCGTTGCAAGAGTACGACCAGGCGGCGTGGCACGCGACCGATGCGGTCGAGACTGCCAATCCGAAGACAGTCGAGGGGCAGCATTATCTCGCACGAAAAGAAAGCGGAAGGTGGAGGGTAGTGTTCGGCGCCCTGAACACGGACAAAAGCAAGCTTCTTATCACCTATGAAGCGACGGGGACCGCCACGGAAAAACAATTCTCCATAAAGCACGCTGATCCGCCGCGAGAGGACAACGGTTTCTATCTTTTTGCTGCGCGGGCGTTGGAACTGGCTCTCGGCGATTTTGGTCCGGCGGCGAGGCCGTACAACGTCGCGGTCCTGCCGGCGAAGCCCGGAAACGCCGGCGATCCAGACGGCCTGCTCGTTTATTTGTATCCTGGGCAGACCAAAGCGGGCGTTTATCCCATCGGTGGGGATGCGCGTTATCTTGTCTCCGCCGACGGCAGTAAAATTCTGAGCAAGCGCCAGATGCACAAGGGCGTGATCGAAAACCAGCCGCGCAAAGGAAAAAAAGTGGAAGCGGGATTTCACACCCACGTTCTCAGCGACCTGCCCGAAGACAGCGATGTGCTGCATGTGCTGCAGCAGAGCCCTCCCGTTCCGGAATTCGTAAGCACTGCACATTTCTTGTACGAGATTGCCGCCGACGGGTCCATCAAAGTCAAAAAACAAAAGAAATAGCGAATGCCAAGCGGGTGGGAAGGAATCTGTCTGTGGCGTCATTGATTTCACACGCTGTCGCTGCTCTCGGGATTGCAACGCTTTGCGCTCGTCCACAAGTTCCGAAACGTGTATGGGTGATTGGCGCGATTTGCTCGATGGCCCCAGACCTCGATGTGATCGGATTTCGTTTGGGAGTTCGATACGGCGATTTCTGGGGGCACCGGTATTTACGCACTCGCTTTTATTCGCCGCTATTCTCGCGACGATGGTTACGCTTGCATTTTCCCGCGGCATGGCAGGCATCAGCAAAACCATGCTATGGGTATATTTCTTTCTGGCGACCGCCAGCCATGGATTTCTGGATGCCATGACCAATGGTGGACTGGGTGTGGCATTCTTTTCGCCGTTTGATGACACTCGCTATTTTCTTCCCTGGCGACCGATTCTGGTGTCGCCAATATCTGCGACGCGCTTGTTCAGCGAGCGCGGCCTGGCGGTGCTACAGAGCGAACTGCTTTCCATCTGGATTCCTGCCGCGCTGCTTGCTGTTTTGATGGTTATGTTGCGGCAGACCTTCAGATCCGTGAACAAGCGGTAACCCTGGCAGGCTAAGGCTGGGTACGCTTTACGCTTGAATGATTTTGCACGGTCGACGCTGCAGCGCTGACCGTCAACGGCGTTTTCACAGCCGGAAAGCACGCGAATGAAATTCCAGCGAGGATGGGAGATGCTCGGCGAAGTACTGCCAGTCGTGGCGGCCTGGGTAGATGTGTGCTTGGTGCGGAATTTTGCGTGACGTGAGAACTTTATCGAGCGCTGTGGTACCGGATTCAAAGCCGAAGTCATCGTGATCGCCGCAGTCGAAATAGATTTTCATGGCGGATAAGTTGCCGGTGCGCGCCAGCGTCAGCGGGCTGTTGTGATCCCAAAATGCCTGGTCGGGCGGAGAGCCAAAAGTGGCGCCGAGGACGCGAGAACGCATTCCGCCGGCCGCAGTGAACGCGGGAAGTTTGTCGATGATCGCCGGGCTGTGTGCGCTGACCGAAGAAAAAAGTTGCGGGTAGCGAAACGCCAGATGCAGCGCGCCGTAGCCGCCCATAGAGACGCCGGAGACGGCGCGATTGGCGCGGTCCGCCTTGCTGCGGTAGCGCGATTCAATTCCGGGCAGGAATTCCTGCACCAGAAAATCTTCGTAGCGGACTCTTCCATCGTGCGAGTTGATGTAAAACGTGGCGTCGGCATTTGGCGTAGCGATTAGAAATTCGCCAAGTTGGCCGTGTTCCCACAAATCCTGGACCAGATTGAATCCCCCGGCGTGGATGAACATCTGCTCGTTGTCGCCGAGCCCGTGGAGGAAATAGAGGACCGGATATTTGCGTGCTTTATCGGCGTCGTAGGTGGGCGGAAGAATGACGCAGTAATTGACCGGGTGTGCGAGGATTTTGCTGGGGAGAGAATTGCATTCGATGCGCGGAGTCGCGTGGACCAGTGAGGCCGAAGAAAGCGAGAGAACAGCAGCGGTAAAGAAAAAACAGATCCCTCGCTTCGCCCGCCACGGCGGGCAGGCTCGGGATGGCAAATTGTTTTTGTTTATGAAGCCCAGGATGTAGAAAGCAAGCTGTGTGCAGTTCACGGAATAATTCTACTCGTAAGCGGGCTCTAACAGCGCCAGAGTAGCTCGACTTCTGTCGCCGCGCGGTTGCACAAACGCTACGCCATCCCGACCCATTTTTCATTCTTCGTTGTGGCTCTCTGAAAGAGCCATGATTTACTCGTAGCGAAGGGCGTCAACGGGATTGAGTTTTGCGGCGCGTGACGCGGGGTACAGGCCGGCGACCAGGCTGACGACCACCGCAAAACCGATGGCGAAGACGACCAGCCACCCGGGCACGGCCGTAATTTGCACGCTGGGCAGGTCCTGCCGCTTCAAATAAATGTTCGTGCCCAGGGTGAGCGCCTGACCGATGACCCAGCCGAAAAAGAGGCCGAGGATGCCGCCGACGAGCCCCATCACGCCTGCTTCGACGAAGAATAATTGCCTGACGTCGTTGTCTGCCGCGCCGAGCGCCTTTAGCACGCCGATTTCGCGGCGGCGTTCTAGAATGGCCATCACCAGAGTGTTGACGATACCCAGCGTCGCGACAGCCAGCGCCAGGCTGCCAAATAGCGCGAGCAGCGTCTCGAATACGGTGAAAAATATTTTCAGGCTTTTCGACGCGTCCAAGAGAGAAAATGCGCCGAAGCCGATGTCCTTGATTTTCTTTTCGGTGGCATCCACAAGAGAGGGGCTTTTCACGCGGACGGTGAGGCTGGCGTAGGCGGGCTTGTCCGAGGGTGAAGAGCCACGGAGGACGTCACGCAGATCATTGACCTGCGCGGCGCGCAGTGTTTCCGCGACGAGAAGTGGAATGAGCAAACGGCCGCTGCCGAATCCGCCAAAGCCGGAAGCCGGTTCGGTTTCCACGACGCCGATGATGCGCAGGTGCTTTTCTTTCGGAACAACAGAAAACCCGCCCGTTTGCGAAGGGTCGCCGGAATCGGCGGGAAGTGATTGCCGCTCGGCGTAGCGCAGAATCAGATCCTTGCCGATTAGCTGCGCGGTTTGCGGGTTCAGTTCTTTTGCGAATTCGATTTGCAGAATAGCTTCGTCGGCATTCGGCGAAGAGAAAAAATTGCCTTGCATGCTGTCGAACGATCCGCTTTGCTTTGAGGACTCCGGCATGCCGGCGACCATGGTGGCGAACGGTTTGCCGTCGAAGCGCACTTCGGTGAAGAAACGGATCTGCGGATAGACTTCGATCACATTCGGCAATTTCGTGATTTCCGCGCGCGCATCTTCATCGAGAGGCCGCGCTTTCGGCGCGGCGGCGCGCTGGGCCGGTGGACCGGCGCCCGGTCCACGCAAGTTTGTTTTCGCGGTGACGAAGATGGAGTCGAAGAGACCGCTTTTGCTCAGGCGGCTGGAGGCCAGCTGTTGCAATCCGGCGCCCAGCGAAACCATGGCCACCAGCGACGCGACGCCTACGGCCACGCCAAGAGTTGTGAGTGAATTGCGGAGAATGGCTTCGCGAAGATTGCGGACGGCGAGTTCGGTCATGTCGCGGAGCTTCACTGCCCGGCTCCTGGGGTGTCGTACGCTGCGGCCTGAGCTGCGCTTGCCGTTGTCGATAAGAGTTTGCCGTCGCCCATGATGGCCAGGCGATCGGCGAATTTTTCCGCGAGGTGGCGCTCGTGGGTGACCATGACGATGGTCATGCCCATGGTGGATTGAATTTCGCGGAGCAGGGTGAGGATGGCTTCGCCGGTGGCGGAATCGAGATTGCCGGTGGGTTCGTCGGCGAACAATATTTTCGGACGGTTGACCAGTGCGCGGGCGATGGCGGTGCGCTGCTGTTCGCCGCCGGAGAGTTCGCTGGGGCGGTGGTGCGTGCGCTTGGAGAGGCGGACACGTTCGAGCGCTTCCTCGACGCGTGCGGAGCGTTCACTGCGATCGACTTCGGCCAGGCGCAGCGGAAGTTCGACATTTTCTTCGAGCGTCATGCGCGGCAGCAGATTGAAGGATTGGAAGACCATGCCCACGGTGTTGCGGCGGTAACGGGCCAGTTCTAGCGGGGAAAGCTGAGCCAGGTTGCGGCCCCCGGATCGGATCGAACCGGAGGTGGGGCGGTCGAGGCCAGCCATCAAATTTAACAAGGTAGATTTGCCGGAGCCGGAGCTGCCCAGCAGGGCGAGGAATTCGCCCGTGGGCACGGACAGGGAAATATCGTCCACGGCGCGGATCGAAGTTTCGCCCATGGCGTAGTGGCGGGAGACGTGGTCGATCTGGATGGCTGGCTGGTTATTGGGGGTGGCGGCTATGGGCATGTGGGATTCAGTGGGAGGTCCATAGAATACTACGTCTGGTTGGGAGTTAGAGTTTCCCGAACGGGTGCCGCATGCTGGGTTCCCCCTCCCTATTTTTTCCTAGGTATTGCTTCTAAAGGAGTTAGACAAAAGACTTCACGTCAGTACTGGTTCCCGAGGGGTTAGCGTATGGAACGGCGCTCGAAGGGCTGGCCGGAAATTGACTTGGAGCGGCGCGGCAATTCCCAGAAAGTATTATCAACGCTGTGAAATAGGGCGGGGGATCGAGATGCATCTTGCGGAGGCAATGTGAAAAAGGCCGCAATCGTTGCTGGAGGCTTGTGCTGGGCCGCGCTTGGGCTCGAAGCGGAATTGCGAGCGCAGAAGCCACCGCTGTTGCCAGAAAAGAATGTGGCGGCGCTGGCAAATGAGCTGAGCGGCGAGACGGCCAAGCGGAACCTGGAAGGAATTGCGCGGTTTCACCGGCAGCGCGGGTCGAAGGGATTTCATGAGGCGGCGGAGCTGGTGGCGGATTCTCTGCGGGAGTATGGGATGAGCGATGTAGTGATTTTACAGTTTCCTGCGGACGGGAAGATTTTCTATGGGACGCAGCGGTCGCGGCCGGCTTGGGACGCGGAGGTGGGCGACTTGATTGAGTTCGATTCCTACCCGCCCGTTTGTAACCAAGAGAAAATCGAGAATGGAAAATTGGATTTCAATGCGGAGTGCGATCAGGCGAACGAACGCAAGATCGCGAGTTATGAGGCGGAGCCGGTCGTCTTAGCCGAGGACAGCGAGAGCGCGGATGTGACGGCGGAGTTGGTGGATGTGGGAGAAGGGACGAAGGACACCGACTACGGGGGCAAAGATGTGAAAGGAAAGATTGTGCTGGTGAGCGTTCAGCCGGGAGCGGCGCAGGACCTGGCAGTGGGGAAGTTTGGCGCGTCTGGGATTGTGAGTTATGCGCAGAACCAAAAGACGGCATGGTCGGGCGAAAATCAGGACGCGATCCGCTGGGGGCATCTGGAAACGTTTTCGCCGAACAAGACGTTTTCGTTCATGGTGTCGTTGAAGACGGCGCGAGGATTCCAAGAGCGGCTGGGTAAGGGAGAGAAAATTACGCTGCACGCGGTGGTGAAGGCGGGACAGCATGCGGGGAACTACGAAGTCGTGACGGCGACCATTGCTGGCGCGGACCCAAAGCTGAGGGGCCATGAGATGGTATTTTCGTGCCACCTGGATCACCAGCGGCCAGGAGCGAATGACAATGCCAGCGGTTGCGCAACAATTCTCGAAGTGGCGCGGACCCTGCAAAAGCTAATTGACGAGAAAAAACTGGAGCGGCCGGCGCGCACGATTCGATTTATTTTTCCCGCGGAAATCGAAGGCACGATGGCGCTGCTGAATGGAAAGCCGGAATTCGCTAAGCGCATCCAGGCGGTGATTCATATGGACATGGTGGGAAGCGGGCCGCAGAGCAAGGCGGTTTTCCATGTGACGCGCGGGCCGATGAGTTTGCCGAGTTTTGTGCATGATGTGGCGTGGTCGTTCGCGGAATGGGTGAACCAGGAGTCTTACAAATTTGCGGCGACGGGCGAGGCAAAGCATCCGATGGTGGCTCCGGAAGGCGGCAAGGAGCCGCTGCGCGCGGAATATTCCGCATTCACGATGGGCAGCGACCACGATGTGTACCAGGATTCTTCGTTTGGGATTCCGGCGATTTATTTGAATGATTGGCCGGACCGGTTTATTCATACCAATTTTGATTCTGCGGCGAATATTGATCCTACGAAGTTGAAGCGGGCGGCGTTTATTGGGGCAGCGAGTGGGTATTATTTAGCGGCAATTTCTTCTGGCGGGCCAAGTTTGGAAGTGCAAGCAGGCGAAATTCTGCGCTCTAGCGAAGTACAGAGAAGAATCCGACAAATCGCGGAAGAGGATGCGCAGAATCTAAGAAGGAGGTTCGTCGAAACCGAACGAGAGATTCTTGGTTCGCTGCCGCACTCGAGCGGTAGCCGGTTCACCGAAGGGGAGATCAGGTCCAAAACGATGCCCTTGAATATACTTAACTACGGTTTGCCGGAAGCGAAATCTGCGGCCGGCGAAGGAGCTAAGGTGTTCAGCCGCAAACCGCAACCAAAGGGCCCGCTGGCAGTGTTTGGGTACGACTATTTTGCGCAACACGCTAAGGTGGCTGGCACTACGACGCCGAAGTTGCTGAGCTACGAAGGATTGTGGGGCGGTGGGCAGGAGTATGCATACGAGGCGCTGAATTTTGCGGATGGGAAGAGGAACGCCCAGGAGATTCGCGATGCGCTTTCGGCGGAGTATGGGCCAGTGCCGTTGGAGTTGGTGATCGAGTATCTGCGGGCGCTGGAGAAAATCGGAGTGCTCGAAGCGGCGAAATAGGGATGGTGGTGCGGGCTTCGACAGAAGGGGCTTCGCACAGAGGTCACGGAGAGAGAGGCAAAGGGTTCGCGGAGATGGCCGGGCGCACTTCGAAATGTTCACTGCAAAAATTCTGTCGCCGCGCGCGCAAAGTTGGGTACACTCGGCGGGGCAAATATGTCGAAACTGTCGCGCCGTGACATTCTTAAGACTGCCATGTCCGGAGCCACTGTGGCTTCGCTTCCAGCCATCTCCTGGGCGCAGGGAGATGCGCCGATCAAGCGCAAGGGGAATATCAAGCAGTCGGTTTCGCGCTGGTGCTACCAGAAGATTGCGCTGGAGCAGCTTTGCGAGTACGCCGCGAAGATCGGGATGAAGGCGATCGATTTGCTGGAACAGACCGAGTGGGAAGTGCCACGGCGGTATGGGTTGATTTGCAGCATGGGCTACGGAGGCGGCGGAACGATTGCCAGCGCGATGAACCGCCTGGAAAATCACGCGAAAATCGAAGAGGCGTTCCGGAAGTCGATTCCGCTGGCGGCAAAAGCGGGAGTGCCGAACGTCATTACATTTTCCGGCAACCGCGCGGGAATGTTAGATGAAGAGGGCGCGAGGAACTCCATTATCGGCCTGAACCGCGTGAAAAAAATCGCCGAAGACCACGGCGTGACGATCTGCATCGAGCTGCTGAACAGCAAAGTGGACCATCACGATTACATGTGCGACCACTCGGCATGGGGGTTGAAGGTGGTGCAGGAAGTGAACTCGCCGCGCGTCAAGCTGCTTTACGACATTTATCACATGCAGATCATGGAAGGCGATCTGATCAGCACCATCCAGAAAAACATCGAGTGGATGGGACACTTCCACACCGGCGGAGTGCCCGGTCGGCACGAACTGGATGGCACGCAGGAAGTACAGTGGGACGGAGTGATGCGCGGGATTCAGGCGGCGTCGTATAAAGGATACGTGGCGCACGAGTTTGTTCCCACCCGCGCTCCGCTTACTTCGCTGCGCGAAGCCGTTGATCTTTGCGATGTCTAGGCGTCGTCAAGACGTGCCCCATTGCCAGTTACGCGGCATGATTGCTTAGCCCGCGGAGGATTCCCCAGATGCCAGAGAAAGAGCCGGTGGAAAGTCCGGTGAACCGCGCAAACTGGCGGCGCGGTTTCTGGGCCCTGATCATTACGCAGTTTCAGGGCGCGTTCAACGACAACGGGCTGAAATTCTTCGTAATTTACCTGATTCTCGGGCAGAACCCCTCGCAGGAACAACTCGACCTGGGCGTGTTCCTCATCGGCATTTTGTTTGCCGTTCCTTTCCTGTTGTTCTCCATGATCGGCGGCTGTCTGGCCGACCGCTACAGCAAGCGCACGGTAACCATCGGAACGAAAATATTTGAAATTGGCGCGATGTTGTTCGCGGTTCTGGCGTTCTCACGCGGGAATCCGTACATGGCCTATACGGTAATTTTCCTGGCCAGCACGCAGGCAGCGTTGTTTGGTCCCTCGAAATACGGTCTGTTGCCGGAACTGCTGCCGGCGGAATTGCTGTCCTGGGGCAACGGAATTCTGGAATTGACGACGTTTATCGCGATTATTTCCGGCACGGTATTTGGCGGCAAGCTGGCGCAGAGGTTTCACGGCCACCCAGCGCTGGCAGCGCTGATTTTTGGCGCCTGTTCGCTCGTCGGGCTGTGCGCAAGTTTTCTGATTTCGCGAGTGCCGGTGGGCGACCCGCTAAGAAAATTCCGCTTCAATCTGTTTGGGGATTTGGGCGCGCAGTGGCGGCTGGTGCGTGCCGACCGGTCGCTGAAGCTGGCGGTCATCGGCAATACCTATTTTTGGGGGCTGGGTGCGCTGTTGCAGTTCGTGATCGTTTTTTACGGCCGCGAAATTCTGCATCTGGACGAAACGCACGGTAGCTATCTGCAGGCGGCGCTGGCGATCGGAATCGGCGTGGGGAGTTTTGCGGCAGGATATTTTTCCGGCGGAAAAATCGAAATCGGGCTGATTCCGTTAGGCGGAATCGGCATGGCGGTTTTTGCCTGCGTGTTGGCGATTCCCGGCCTGGCGTTCGGGCCAGTGCTGGGATTGCTGGCCGCGTTGGGATTCGCGGGTGGCTTTTTTGTAGTGCCGATCAATGCGTTGATCCAGCACCGGCCGGATGAAGCGAAGAAAGGCGGAGTCATTGCGTTTGCCAATTGGTGGTCATTTATTGGCGTGATGCTGGCTTCGGCGATTTACTCCGGATTTACACACTACCTTCATGTGGGGCTGCGGACATTTTTTGCGGCCACGGCGATTGCTTCGCTGGGAGCGGCGATTTACACGGTGTGGCTGCTGCCGGATTCGCTGATGCGGCTGCTGTTGTGGTTCGCCACGCACACGATTTATCGCATGGACATCGTGGGCGCGGAATTTGTGCCGGCCCGCGGCGGAGCTCTGCTGGTGCCGAACCACGCGTCGATGGCGGACGCCGCGCTGGTGATTGCTTCGACGGATCGGCCTGTGCGCTTTCTGATGTTTAAAGATTCCTACGAGCATCCGTTGGTGAAGCCGTTCGCCAAGGCGCTCGGGGTGATTCCCATTTCCGCGCAACTGGGTCCGCGCGAAATGATTCACGCGCTGCGCCAGGCGACTCGCGCGCTGCAGGATGGCGAACTGGTGTGCATTTTCCCCGAAGGGCAAATGACCCGTATCGGGCAGATGATGCCTTTCCGCCGCGGCATGGAGCGGATTCTGAAAGGCGTGGATGTGCCGGTGATTCCCACGCACATTGACGGGATTTGGGGATCGATTTTCAGTTTTTCCGGCGGAAGGTTTTTCTGGAAGTGGCCGCGACGAATTCCTTATCCGGTGCGCGTGACGTTTGGCAAGCCCATGCCGGCGACGGTGACCTCGACGGAAGCGCGGCAGGCGGTGCTGGAGTTGGGCGCGGACGCTTTTGCGCGGCGCAGGTGGCAGATCAAGACCATACCACGATCCTTCATCCAGACGGCGCGGCGGCATCCGTTGCGATTTGCGATGGCCGACTTTCGCACGCCGCATCTGAAATTCTTTTCGGCGCTGGTGAAAACCATTTTTCTGGTGCGGCGGTTGCGCATGCACTGGAAAGATCAACAGGCCGTAGGCGTGCTTTTGCCGCCGTCCATCGGCGGAGCGCTGGTAAATCTGGCGGCCATGATGGCCGGGAAGATTCCGGTAAACCTGAATTACACCGCGTCAAATTCAGTGGTGGAATCGTGCGCGCAGCAAAGTGAACTGAAAACGGTGGTCACGTCGCGGCTGTTTCTGGAGAAGGTGAAAGTGCAGCCGCCGGGAACGGTGATCTACCTGGAGGAGCTGGCCGAGAAACCTGGATTGGGCGAGCGGCTTGTCGCGTTGATTGCCGCGCTGAGTTTTCCGGTCGGCGCAATCGAGCGAGCCGCGGGAAATCCGGGGGGAACGAAACTGGACGACGTGGCCACGATTATTTTTTCCAGCGGATCGACAGGCGATCCGAAAGGCGTGTTGCTCACCCAATACAACGTTGCGTCCAATGTGGAGCAGTTGAACCAGGTTTTCATGCTGCACAAGAATGACCGGATTCTGGGAATCTTGCCGTTTTTTCATTCGTTCGGATTCACCGGAACGCTGGCCTTGACCAGCGCGGTGGGCATTGGCGTGGTGTATCATCCCAGCCCGCTGGACTCGCGCACCATCGGCGCGCTGGTGAGCCAGTACGGAGTCACGGTGATGCTGGCGACGCCGACATTTTTGCAGGCGTACACGCGGCGATGCGCGCCGGAAGATTTTGGAAGTTTGCGCTTCGTGATGGCCGGTGCGGAGAAATTGCCGGCGCGTGTTTCCGAAGCCTTTGAGGATCATTTTGGGATTCGGCCGCTTGAAGGCTACGGGTGCACGGAATGTTCGCCGGTGGTCTCGGTTAATACCATGGATTTCCGGGCGGCTTCCTTTCGGCAGGTGGGAGCGAAGCGCGGCAGCATCGGGCATCCATTGCCGGGAATTGTTTTGCGAACGGTGGATCCGGAAACCGGGACCGTGCAACCGATCAATCAACCGGGATTGCTGCTGGTGCGCGGGCCAAACGTGATGCGCGGGTACTTGAACCGTCCGGAGAAAACGGCGGAGGTATTGAAGGATGGCTGGTACAACACCGGCGACATCGCGACGATTGATGAAGATGGATTTGTGCGCATCACCGATCGCTTGAGCCGCTTCAGCAAGATTGGCGGCGAAATGGTGCCGCACATCAAGATCGAAGAGAAGCTGCAGGAACTTGCGGCAGCCACGGAGCAGGTATTTGTGGTGACTGCGGTGCCCGACGAACGCAAAGGCGAAAGACTGATCGTGCTGCACACGCTGGTGGAAGAAACGCTGAAAGAAATCCTGGCCCGATTTGGGGAAGTTGATCTGCCTGCGCTTTGGAAGCCGCGGCCGGATCAGTTTCGCCACATCGACGCCATGCCGTACCTGGGAACCGGGAAACTGGATTTGCGGCGCGTGAAGGAGCTGGGCAATGAGCTTGCCTGAGGCTCCGCATGTCGATGCCGAAGTGCCTGCACAAGAAGGGCGCGCGCTATTCACTCGCAAGCGCGGCATGGCGTTTCGCATTTTGATTACGGTTGCGGCGATGGCGACTTGGTTTTGGACGCAGTCGCTGCTCGGAGCGCGGAATTCTCCCAACGCGCCAATCGGCGACGTGCTGCACAATCTTACCGCATCACTGAATGCCTATTTTCAAAGCGCGCCGCGCGCAGCAAACGCGCTGCTGATCGTTAGCTCCGCGTTGATCGATGCGATTGCCGTGTTTCTGCTGGGTAGCTGGGTTTTCGCCGGGAGTCTGCGCCCTTTTCTTGGCCTGGCCATTCTGCTGGTGACTCGACAAGTGATGCAGGCACTGTGTTCGCTGCCTCCGCCCCCCGGAATGATTTGGCATTACCCAGGATTTCCTTCCTTGCTGGTGACCTACAGTGTGGCCAACGATTTTTTCTTCAGCGGGCATACGGCGATCGCGGTTTTTGGGGCGACGGAGCTGGCGCGATTCGGCAAAACGTGGCTGACAGTGACGGCTTTCTGTGTGCTGATCTTCGAAATTGCCGCGGTACTGGTGTTGCGCGCGCATTACACCATGGATGTGTTCACCGGCGCGCTGGCGGCAATATGCGTGGCGCAAGTTTTTAGCCGGGTGTTCGATGCGGGCTCGCGGCCGGCAGCGCCGAGTGCCAGGTGAAGCGGCCGTGCTGCGTGCTGGAGAACTTCACGAAGGATAAGACCAACACGCTTGCCAGTCGCCTCTGTATGACCGATGCTACATGCATACAGAGGAGTAGAAACCATGCTTGCGATTCGATTGAAACCGCCGCTCGAGAAGCGATTGTCGCGGCAGACCGGGCAGACAAGAACCTCTTACGCCACCAAACTGATCGAAGAAAACGTCGAGGACCTGGAGGACCGCTATCTGGCACAGGCGCGGCTGGAGAAGCACGGCCAGACCTTCCAGCAGCGCTGAGGTGCGCAGGCAGCTTGGCCTGGAGGATTGAATGTCTAGGGAGCGGTGGCGGACCGGAAGGAGCTTGATCGGCAGGTACAGCGTGAGATTCTGGATTACCTCTAGGAGCGCATCGGCAAGGCTGCGGGTGCGCTTTGGCATCGGGCATCGCGGTAGGGTTGACCAGGAGTAAGCAGGACGGCCCTGGTCAAAAATGGGCATGCCTATGTGGGCAACACTTGCGGCAGCGGAACGGATGAAAACTGAATGAAAGCGTTGCGAAAAATGCTGGCGGCACGCGGATTGTCGCTGGAAACCGCAGTGACACCGACGATTGGTCCGACCGACGTGCTGGTGCGCGTGAAAGCGGCGTCGATTTGCGGAACAGACCTGCACATTTACGGGTGGGACCGGTGGTCGCAGGGGCGAATCAAGCCGCCGTTAACATTGGGGCACGAATTCTGCGGCGTGGTGGAAAAAGTCGGTAGCGAAGTCGAAGCGGTGAAGACGGGCGACTTTGTCAGCGCGGAAATGCACGTGAATTGCGGACATTGTCACCAGTGCCGTATCGGCGAAGCGCACATCTGCCCGAACGTAAAGATTATAGGAATCGATCAGGATGGCGCGTTCGCGGAACTGGTGAAAATTCCGGCCTCCAATATCATCAAGCTGGATCCGGCAATTCCCGAACATTACGGCGCGATTCTGGATCCGTTGGGGAATGCGATTCACACTGTGCTGGCTGGGCCGATTGCGGGCCGCACGGTGCTGGTGACGGGCTGCGGTCCGATTGGCTTGATGTCGGTGGTGGTTGCGAAAGCGTGCGGAAGTTCCACGGTGTTTGCAACCGAGACCAACGAACACCGGCGCGCCATGGCGAAGAAGATGGGCGCGGACGTAGTGCTGAATCCGGCCTCGGAAGACGCGGTGGCGCGTATCTTGACCGAAACCAAGAAGACCGGCGTGGATGTGTTGTTGGAAATGAGCGGCAATCCCACGGCGATTCAGCAGGGTTTTAAGGCGCTGCGGGCCGGCGGGCGCGCGTCGTTGCTGGGAATTCCGACGGAGAATGTGCCGCTCGATCTTGTGAACGATGTGATTTTCAAGGGCGCGACGGTACAGGGTATTTACGGCAGGCGAATGTATGAAACCTGGGTGCAGATGACCGCGCTTTTGAAAGCCGGTCGCCTAAATTTGGAGCCTTTATTCGGCGAGCGAATCAGGCTGGAGCAATTTGAAGACGCGTTTAGGAAATTGCAGGGCGGGTTGCCGGGGAAGGTTCTGTTGTATCCAAACGGCATGCGGCAATAAAACGGAACTGGAATCGGCCTGATAGGACCGGCATGGCTCCACATCTGGCGGGAAAAGTTCTTGGCCGCGTTGAAAATTCCCGCCGAAACGAAAAATCTTCATTTGCTGGCGGACGCGCGAAGGAGCACAATAACTTCCTGCCCCGCCGCTACCCGCCCAGGAGCCAGTCAAAGGAGCGACAACCATGTCCGAGTCTGCTGTGCAAAGCATCCGGCAGAACCCGCTGCAGTACGTCAGCGATCAATTGAAAGAGCTGCGCGACAAAGGAGTGGCGCCAAAACTGCGCGTACTCGAGGGCGAGCAGAAACCGATTTGCGTTTTCGACGGCAAGGAAGTCATCAATCTAGCTTCCAACAATTACTTGGGGTTAACGACCCACAAAGCGCTACGCAAGGCGGCGGTGGAAGCGACGAGAAAATTTGGCGCGGGCGCCGGGGCGGTGCGCACCATAGCTGGAACCATGCAGCTTCATATGCAACTGGAACAGCAAATTGCCAAGTTCAAGAACGTGGAAGCGTGCGTGGTGTTTCAATCGGGCTTCACCGCCAATGCCGGCACGGTTTCCGCGGTGCTGGGCAAGGAAGACTTGATCATTTCCGATGAATTGAATCATGCGTCGATTATTGATGGCGCGCGGCTTTCCCGCGCGACAATCAAGGTGTTCAAACACAAGGACGTCAAGGACTGCGAGCGAATTCTCCAAGAACATGCGAGTTTTCCTGGGAAGAAACTGATCATCACCGACGGCGTGTTTTCCATGGACGGCGATATCGCACCGTTACCCGAGCTGTGCGCGCTGGCGGAAAAATATGACTGCATCATGATGGTGGACGACGCCCATGCCAGCGGAGTGCTGGGCCGCGGAGGCCGAGGGACCATCGACCATTTCGATTGTCATGGCCGCGTGCACATTCAAGTGGGAACGCTCAGCAAGGCGATCGGTGTGATGGGCGGCTACGTCTGTGGTTCGCGCGATTTGATCGATTTTCTTTATTTGCGAGCGCGGCCATTTCTGTTTTCGACTTCGCATACTCCGGCCACGGCCGCAGCGTGCATGGCGGCGTTTACATTGCTCGATTCTCCCGACGGTGAAAAATTGGTAAGGAAGCTGTGGACCAATTGCAAAGTTTTCAAGCGCGAACTGAAGAAGCACGGATTCCAGTTTAAGGTCAGCGAGACGCCGATTGTGCCGATCCACGTTGGCGACGCCGGCAAGGCGTTTGAGTTCTCCAGCAAATTATTCGAAGCCGGGGTCTTTTTGCCAGCCGTGGGCTATCCGACGGTGGCGGAAGGCAAGGCCCGGCTGAGGGCGATTGTTAGCGCAGGCCACAAAAAGGAACAGTTGGTAAAGGCGGCCGACATCCTTTGCGAAGTCGCGAAGCCTTTGGGAATCATCCCAGCCTAGAAGAACCCTGTAAGAAGGGAGTACCAGCACCGCAAAGTGCCTCCCCATGCTCGCAGAGCGAAATGCTAATTGCAACAAAAGACGCCGGTTAGGGATCGGAGGGATTGGTGTGCGTCTTGCACCACGAAACTGTGGTATTGTATCTCTAAAGTTCATTGTCCTCCCAGCCTAGGAAAGGAGGCCCCCGATGAAAAGCGGTTTATTAGGCGTGGCGCTCCTGGTGGTGAGTATTGCTGGTAGTCCGACAATGGCGCAGAACAGCAGCCCAGAAAAAACGCAAGTGCCGGATGGGCCGGCGATCACCATTCCGCTCAGTACAGGCACGGCGATCAATGCATCGCTTGTGGGAACGCTGGATTCTTCCAAGAGCAAACCGGGCGACCCGGTAACCGCGGTGGTGACCGAATCGGTGGTTTATCAGCGCAGCGTGCTGTTGCCAAAGGGATGCCGGATTATGGGCCAAGTGGTTCGCACGGGCGCCGATGGTCAACGAACTTCCGCGCTGTTTGTGCAGTTTGACCGCGTAATTCTCAAGAATGGCCAGCAAGCTGTGCTGAACGCGGGAATCCAGGCCTTGGCGCCAGTAAGCGCCGCAGCCACGATCCCGTCGCGAGAAAAATACGAAGAGGATCGGATGGCCGGTATCAACCGAAGCGCTCCGGGTAATTCACTGCCGCAAGGGCCGTCGATGCTGCCTTCCACTTACTCTTTGCCGACATTGCCCAGACGAGGCATGCAAGAGTTGCCGGGACCGGGCATGGAAGGCGGACTGGATCGCAGGGGTCTATTCACTCCGGATAGCAAGGGCGCGTTCAGCGAGCCCGACATGAAGGTGTTCACGCCGGTTTCTGAAGGTTCGCATGGAACCGTGCTGGTGGGTAACGACAAGCCAGTTCGTCTGGAAAATGGCACGCACCTGTTGATCGTGATCCAGCCGCCGGCGTCTTCTTCGCCGGATGCTCGCTGAGGTTTCGTCGGCGCCAACCCCTAAAGCTGCGGCACAGCAAGTCGGAAACTGCGCATCCGTCCAGGTCTGCTTGGCCCCTCAGAGCCGGTAACCAGCCTTTAATCAACTAGAGAAACGTGGGTGGCAAACCGTACATGTTGCTCTCAGCACTGATTTCTTTTTGACAAAAGAGGAGCCGGAATATGTCAAACATTTTGAGAATCATGGCCGCCGGGATACTGGTAGCAGGTGGGCCGGTGGCGTTTCGACAAGCGGACGGCCAGGTTTTCGCCCAAGGCAAAGGCAGCGCACAGGTGGAGCAAGACCATTCCCTTGCGGCTGGCACATCGCTTAACGCGCGACTCGATCAGGCCCTTGACTCTAAGAAAGCAAAGGCGGGTGACTCTTTCACGGCTCACACCACCGAAGCAGTGAAAGCGAATGGCAAAACGGTCATCCCGAAAGGAACGAAGTTGATGGGGCATTTGACGAAGGCGAGCGCACGCTCGAACGGAGACGCCGATTCGGCCTTAGCGGTGCAGTTCGACCGCGCGATCCTCAAAGACAAGAAAGAGATTCCTTTGCAAGCCGCGATTCAGGCGCTGGCGGCGGCTCCGTCTGTAACGCCAGTTGGCGGAAGCGACCTCGAGCCCTCCGGCAATGCCGGCAGGGCGCCGACAGGTTCAGCCGCAGGTCGTGGCATAGGCGGAGTCGGAAGCGCTGGCGGCGGTGCCGCCAGTGGAGCCGAGAATACCATCCCGCGCGTGGCGACGGATGCCACTGGCACCGTCAATGCGGCCGGCGGTGCGGTCAACTCAATTGGGCGAGCGGGCACCGGACTAAACGCAGCCGGCGAACTGACTTCGACCAGTCGCGGTGTGTTTGGGCTAAACGGATTGAGCCTGAGCGACAGCGCGACAAACTCGACCGAAGGAACGGTTGTGACCTCGTCCGGAAAGAGCGTACATCTGGACAGCGGCACACAGTTGCTTTTGGTGACGCACACACCTCTCACCGTGTCTGCGCGGCGATAAGGGCAATCAAGCGCTGGTAGCCAGAAAAAAAAGAGTTCCCGGTGGTGCGGTGCGCGGCCGGGAACTCTTGCTGTTTGTGCTGAAGACTGCACGCTTTAGAAACGGCCGCACAAGCGTTTGCTATACTCGCGCGGATGACTTTTTCTGCAAAGAAACTGTTTCTTGTGGATGCCATGGCGCACATCTACCGTGCGTTCTATGCTCCCATGATGCGAATGAATGGTCCGGGCGGCCTGCCGACCAAGGTCCCTTTTCTCTTCAACAACATTCTGAAGCGAATTTTGAAAGACTATCAACCTGAATATCTGGGAATCGTGTTTGATCCTTCAGGTCCAACTTTCCGCGACAAACTTTTTGAAAAATACAAGGCGCAGCGTCAGCCCATGCCCGACGAAATGCGCCTGCAATTGCCCTATGTGAAAAAACTGTGCCAGGCGATGCGTTTGCCGATTCTCGAAATGAATGGGTTCGAAGCGGACGATGTGATCGGAACACTGGCTATCCAGGCGGCGAAAGGCGGTTTGCAGGTGCTGGTCGTTTCCAACGACAAGGACATGATGCAACTGGTCGGAAAGAACGTGCGCACCCTGCGAACGGGATCGGGTGGAGCGAAAGGCGACGTCATCGTCGATGAGAAGCGGGTGGAAGAGATTCTGGGAGTGCCGCCAGACCGGGTGATCGATGTGATGGCGCTGATGGGCGACACGGTGGATAACATTCCGGGCGCAAAGGGCATTGGAGAGAAGGGCGCGACGGAGCTGATCCAGAAATACGGCAGCGTCGAGAACGCACTGGATCACGCGGATGAAGTTCCAAATAAAAGATATCGAGAAGCGTTACAGCAGCAGCGCGAGCAAGTGATGATGTCCAAACAATTGGCGACGATTTCGACCGATGTTCCCATGCAGATGGATCTGAGCGCGCTGGAGAGGAAAACCCCGGACACAGCGGCACTGGCTGCGCTGTACCGGGAGCTGGGATTCAATTCCCTGCTGAAGGAGCTGGGAAGCGAAACGATTGTTGCGTCGGCCCCGGAGACGACCGAGGCCACAAAGAAAGACTACGCGCAACTGGCGAATGCAGGCGAATTTGCCGACTGGCTCAAGAAGGCGACGGCAAAAAAACCGCTGGCGATCTGGCTGGCACTCGATCTAAACGGACGAGAGAGCCAAGGATTCGGAACGCGAGTGGCGGGAATGGAAGTCTCCACAGAGCAAGGAGAGGGCCGCGCGGTGTGGGTTGATGAACGCCAGGACGTGAAGAAGGCGCTGCAGCCAGTGCTGCAGGACGAGAATCGCGCCAAAATCGTGCATGACCCAAAGCTCTTTCAATTGATGATGGGAACGACGGAAAACATCGTGCATGCGACGCAGCTGTATTCATATTTGTTGCGTCCTACAACTTCAAAGCACGACTTTGCCGACGTGATGTTCCGAGAATTCAATATGCCGCTCGGAGGGGGAGCGGGAGAGCGTGCGGACGGTTTGCAGCGGCTTGCACCCGCACTGCGAGCGCAGGTGGAGGAAAAAAAGCTCGCGGAAGTTTACGAAAAAATTGACCTGCCGCTCGCTGGGGTGCTGGCAGAGATGGAGCAAGTAGGGGTGCGCGTGGATCCGCACGCGCTGGACGAGATGTCGAAGTCCATGCAACAGGAAGTGCGGAGACTGGAGAAAGAGATCTGGGAGCTGGCGGGCCTGGAATTCAATGTGAATTCCCCAACACAACTGGCGGAGATTCTGTTCGACAAATTGAATCTGGCGCCGGCGGCAAAGCGAGGAAGGGCGAAATCTCGTTCGACAGCGGCGGATATTTTGGAAGAGTTGCGCCTACTGCATGCGCTACCGGGGAAAGTGATTGAGTATCGCGAGGTTTCCAAGCTGAAATCCACCTATGTGGACACATTGCCGAAGCTGATTCATCCGCAAACCGGGCGGTTGCACACCAGCTTCAATCAGACGGGAACGGCTACCGGCCGGTTGAGCTCGAGCGATCCGAATCTGCAGAACATTCCCATTCGCACCGAACTGGGACGAGAAATTCGCGCGGCGTTTGTGGCCGAGAAGGGCAAGATTCTCCTGTCGGCCGATTATTCGCAAATCGAATTGCGAGTGATGGCGCATTTTTCGAAAGATCCGGTGCTGGTGGAGGCGTTTCGCAACGGAGAAGACATTCACGCGCGCACAGCGCAGGAAGTGTTTGGTGTTGGCGCGCTGGGGCAAACCCCGGAGCACCGACGAGCGGCCAAAGCCATCAACTTTGGAATTATCTACGGGCTTTCCGCGTTTGGTCTGGCGCAACAGCTTGGCATCGAACAGAAAGAAGCGGCGAAATTCATCAACGCATATTTTGCGCGCTACCGCGGGGTAAAAGAATATCTCGAGCGTGTGCTTCTGGAGACCCGCCAGAGCGGCGAGACGCGCACGTGGTTTGGACGAGTACGGCCAATTCCGGACATCAACGGGACGCAAGTGCAGTTGAGGAATTTTGCGGAGCGCACCGCGCTGAACTCGCCGTTGCAAGGCACCGCGGCGGATTTGATCAAAATGGCCATGATCTCGATCGCCAAACGGTTGAAGAAAGAAAAACTGAAAGCGCAGATGATTCTGCAGGTGCATGACGAATTATTGTTTGAAGCGCCACCGAAAGAAGAAAAGGCGCTGACCAAGCTGGTGCGCGAAGAGATGGAAGGCGTGTACCAATTGGAGGTACCGCTGGTGGTGGAGATTGGCGTGGGCCTGAATTGGCGGGATATGGATTGAAAGGCGCAAATGTTGTTAGAGCGCACCGGCAGGAATGTTACTTGCCAAGAACGCTCTGCATGGGTGTACACTCCGTCGCAAAGATACCCAAACAGACAGGCGGGTGTGAGCCAAGGCCCGAAGAAGGCGTGGCTTATTTCCGCGGGAGGAGACCATGAGAACGATTCTCCGGGTCGCGAGCCTGGTAGTTCTGGCGAGTTGCGCCGCGCTATCCGCGCAGCAGAATACTTCGCAAGAAAAGCCCGCAGAAAAACCTGCGGAGAAACCCGCAGATAAAACGGGCGACGCTTCCGCGGCCGGGAAAAAAGAGAATCCCGTCAAGGCCACGCCGGAAGTGCTGGCGGCGGCAAAGAAGGTTTTTGGCTACGACTGCGCGATGTGCCACGGTGAAGGTGGAGACGGCAAAGGCGACCTGGTCGAATCGATGAAACTGACCATGAAAGATTGGCGACAGACCACGGCAGTCAGCGAGATGTCCGATGGCGACATCTACGACTTGATCGTCAAGGGCAAAGATAAAATGGTCGGCGAAGGTGACCGGTTGGCTGCTCCGAAAGTGTGGGGTCTGGTGCATTATGTGCGGAGTCTGAGCAAGAAAAGCGGTTCGTAAAAGCTGGTTTCGCAGTGTTCAATTTCTAATTCAAATCACCGGAACGTTGTCCTGCGGCGGTTCCCGGACGGCGAGCGGATTTCGTCCCCCCGTGCTACCCTCGCTTTGGCAACTGGCAATGGGAGAACTTCGATGGTGCACTCTCCACAATTTCTGAAATTGGTTGCGGAATCAAAAGCCCGGGTGAAGGAAACCAACGTCGCGGAGGTACGGAGCAGACTGCAAAGTGGAGAGACGTTTCTGCTGGTGGATGTTCGGGAAGACAATGAATGGGCGAGCGGGCACATCCCGGGCGCCGTCCATATGGGACGCGGAATCATCGAACGCGACATTGAAGTGAAAGTGCCGGAGACTTCGACCAAGATGATTTTGTATTGCGGGGGAGGATTCCGCTCGGCGCTGGTGGCGGACAATCTGCAGAAGATGGGCTATACGAACCTAGAGTCGATGGACGGCGGGTGGAGGGGCTGGGTGGCGGCAGGCTTGCCCATGGTGAAGGACTAGCCCGTAGCCGCAGTGACTCACGGTTCACCAACTCGTCGTAAAATCCGAAAAGAATGGCTGGGGCGGATGGATTCGAACCATCACCGTCCTCATTAACAGTGAGGTGTCCTACCAGTTGGACCACGCCCCAACATCTGACGATATTAACATACGCACAAAGGACTTAGCGGAGGAACAAACGCAGTCCAGATTAGGCCACCACAGCGTTGGTGCTAGTTTTGGTGCCAATTGGGGCTTCTGTTGTGGCTTCGGCCAGCCGCTCTACGGCTGCCAAGGTATGCGCAGGCGCCAGGTGTGAATAGCGAACCGTCATAGCTATGCTCTTGTGCCCTAGAAGCTCTTGGACAGTACGCAAATCAACCCCGGCCATCGCCAGGCGGCTGGCAAAGGTGTGCCGAAGGCAATGCCATATGGCCGACTCGCCCGTATCTGAGGAGAGTTCAACTCGAACAATGCTTTTGGCCGCCAGCTTTTCGGGCGGGACCGTCGGTGGGCAATTTTGGGCAGCTTCACAAACGCTGGCGGGGCCTCAACAAGCGGGAACTTGGGCGGGTTTACAGAACTTCGTAGGAAATTTTGCTGGGATACTAGCTCCGGCTATTACTGGTTTTGTTGTCGACCGCACCGGCGAGTTTTTGTGGGCTTTTGTGATTACCGCTATGGTCGGCTGGATCGGTACACTATCGTGGTTGGTGGTGGTCGGTCCGATTCGTCAAGTCGCGTGGACGCGGTTGAGGCCATCGGGGACTTCAGCAGAGACGGCAGCTTGAGGTATCCATCGGGCGCAAAGTCCCGAGAAACGGCGAAATCGGAAAGTGACGGCAAGTTTCCGATAAGCCGACCACACAGGAGCCTGCACCTCCTTCATGGCTTCACTGTTCTTTATTGGCCGGCACGTTCGTCGTCATGCGCCTCGGCAGGAATTCACGGAGTAAATTCCCGCCCACTCGTCCGGCGAGGCCAACGGCGGCATTGGTGAAAACCAAGTGCGCGCCC
>Ga0126381_100001595_pt1 | contig 24253 bp, 21 predicted proteins | sample PanSoiMetPlot_28_FD_96465 | JGI IMG/M metagenome (GOLD analysis project Ga0126381, IMG submission 96465) | Tropical forest soil microbial communities from Panama - MetaG Plot_28 | ecosystem: Environmental > Terrestrial > Soil > Tropical forest > Bulk soil | place: Panama | collected 2016-02-17 | reverse complement strand
TACACCGCTGCGGCGAGTCCGGCGGGACCCGCGCCGACGATAATCAGATCGTATGATTCCGCACCAGGGCGCGTTCGCAGGTTGAGTCCTGCGGCTAACTGCGACTGGGTGGGATCGGGAATGCGAACGCCATCGGGAAACAGGACTACCGGGAGGCGTTGCTCATCGTGCGCCAGCAGGTCGAGTGCCTGGCGGACTTCTTGATCCTGATGCGCGGTCTCCACGTCCAGGAAACGATAAGGCACCTGGTTGCGAGCCAGGAACTCGCGTAGTTCGTAGGCGCGCGGCGACCAGCGCGTGCCCAGGACGCGGATTCCTTCGAAGGCCGGCCGGTAGGATGCCTTCCAATCGTCGAGCAGGTCATCGAGCACGGGATAGAGGTTCTGCTCAGGTGGGTCCCACGGTTTGAGGAGATAATAGTGCAGCTTGATTTCATTGATCGCGCGGATGGCCGCGTCGGTATCGGCATACGCCGTGAGCAGCACGCGCTTCGCATCCGGTAAGCGTTCCACCACGCGGGCCAACAGCTCGACGCCGGTCATTTGCGGCATGCGATGGTCGGCCAGCAACAGCGCTACGGGCTCGCCGCGCTCCCGCAACCGGTCCAAGAGATCGAGTGCGGCCTGTCCCGAGCTGGCGGACAGGATCCGATAGGACTTCGAGTAGCGCTGACGCAGGTCGCGCTCAATGGCCCTGAGCACATCGGGATCGTCGTCAATGGTCAGTACCGCTGGTCTGGTAGCTGGGCGATCCACATCCATATATAGTTACGATGCCCGAAGATGCAGGACTGATGCAAGCGGGCTTTAAGAGCAGCGGAGTTCGTGGCGCAGACTGGCGCGAAGAGAGTTGCCGCGCTATTTTGACCTTCAGGTAATGTTCAGCACACCACGAACAAGCTATGTCGTAATCGCGGGTCCCGAACCCTTCATGAAGTCCTTATTCTTATCTCCCACCCAGTACCGTTCGCCGGCGATGCACCAGATAAACTCCAGCGGGTCCTCCTGCGAAAACACGGGGTGGTAGTTCAAGTAAGGAATGGTCACCAGGTCGCCTTCGTTGAGCGAGTGCACGAAGGTCATCCGCTCCGGCGTTTCATACACTTCCATCGCTCCGTGGCCTTTGATGAAAATATAGGTCTCTTCCTGGTCGGTATGGTTGTGAGGCGGCCACGCTCTTGTATAGGGCTGGTAGAACGTGTAGCCCGCCACCAGCTTGTCCGCACCCTCGGACACGTCGAACATCAGGTAGACCTCTTTTCCCTGCAGATGCCGGATCCGGTCTTCCCTGTGCGAAAACTCGGCGAAGCTGGAATGAAACACCGGATGCACGTTCCGCGCCGGCGCCGAACACTGGATGATGCACGCCGGCGTCTCGGAAGCGTTCGCCAGGCAGAAATCCGCTCCCAGCGGCACGTACAACGTGTCATAGTTCGCGAGATCGTAGCGCTTGCCGCCCAGTTCCACGGTCGCGCTGCCCTTCCACATGAACAGCAGGCACTCACGTCCGGGAGCCGCGAGCTGTGAAGAGCGGCTGCCGCCGGGCAGATGGTACTCTCCGCAGTCCAGAAATTCCAGGTTCGCTTCCGCATGGGTGAACCGCTGCCGGAAGGTCACCGCCGGCGCCTCCGTCCGGAATAACACCGCGGGTTTCACCGCCGTCTTCGTTTGTGTCGTGGTTGTCGCCATATGTCGATTACGCTTTCCCAAATGCCTTGAATAATGCTTCATGCGCCGGCTTCACGGCGCTATCTCCGGGCTTAGACGTCAAGCGCTCTTCCTCGTTGAGCACCCAACCGTTCCAACCGGTCTCTCGCACTATGCCGGCCACCGCCCGCAAGGGGAAATCGCCCATGCCCAGCGGCACCTGCTCTCCATTCTTAAAGTCGCGAAGATGCATTCCCGCGATGCGTCTGTTATGCCGCTTCACCAGGGCAACCACGTCGGCGCCGCCTTCGAAGGCATGCCCCGCATCCAGCAGGAACCACACCTTGGCAGGGTCCGTCTCGCGGATCAGAAACTCGAGCTCCGAGTCGTTCTGCTGCACCTCGGCCGCGTGATTGTGATAGGCCAGTTTCAATCCGAGCCCGGCGGCGAATCCGCCGGCCCGATTGAGGGCTTCGGCTTTCCTCTTTCGACCCGCCTCATCCTTCGGCGGGGAGCCGCTCAGGATCAGCCGTTCGGCGCCGAGTGCCGCTCCGCCGCGTCCGACGCGCTCGTACAACTCCGCGGGCGCGACGTTCGTCTCCGTATCGTACTGGGTCAGGAAGATATGGACCCCGAAAAATCCGATCCCGATGGACTCAATCTGCTTCCGTGCATCGCCGGCCCTCTCGAACTGTCTCTGCACATTGGCAAATCCGGTCTCAAAGCCGTCGTAGCCGTAATCCTTAATCTTGCGGATTACGGCCAGCACATTTCCGAAGTCCTTCGGGTCGATCGTCCATGCATTGGTCTGGCAACCGAATTTCACTCCACCGGCGGCGCGAACGGCCCGCCCCACTGCGGCACTCATCACCGCAGCTTTCAGAACATCTCTTCGCCGCATCATTTCGCTCGTCCTAGACTCTCCAGCAGATCAACTTCATCTCGGTCATTTCTTCGATGGCGTACTTCGGACCTTCGCGGCCCGTGCCGCTCTCCTTCACGCCGCCATAGGGCATGTGGTCGACGCGGAACATCGGGATGTCGTTGATCATCACGCCGCCCACTTCGAGCTTGCGCGCGGCCTGGAACGCCTTCTGCATGTCCGGCGTGAAAATCCCCGTCTGCAAGCCGTACGGCGAATCGTTGGCCCGTTCGATCGCTTCTTCCAGCGTGCGGTACGGATAGATTGCCACCACCGGTCCGAACGCCTCCTGGCATGAAACATGGCACGTCGTGGGCACGTTCGTCAGCACCGCCGGGCTCACGGTGGCGTAGTTCCGCTTTCCGCCCGTCACCACCTTCGCGCCCCCCGCCACTGCCTCCGCGATCCATTCCTCGATGCGGATCGCTTCTTTCTCATCGATGAGCGACGAGATGTCCGTCGACTGCTCGTACGGATGCCCGATCTTCAACGCTTCCGCGCCCGCTTTCAGCCGGTCGGTAAACTCGTTGGCGATGCTTTCATGCACGAACACGCGCTGCACCGAAATGCACACCTGTCCGCTGTGGGAGAACGCTCCCTGGACCGTCCGCGAAACCGCGGTGTTCAGATCCGACCCTGGTTCGATAATTACCGCCGAGTTGTTCCCCAGCTCCAGCGTCACTTTTTTGAATCCGGCTCGAGACTTGATGGTCCGTCCGACTTCCGGACTCCCCGTGAACGTCAGCATCGCGACGCCGGGATGTTCCGCCAGCGCCATTCCGATCTGCGCTCCGCTGCCGGTAATCACGTTGTAGGCGCCCTTCGGCACGCCGGCTTCTTCCATCGTGCGCGCCAGCCGCACTGCGCTCAACGGCGTCTTAGTCGCCGGCTTGTGGATTACGGCGTTCCCGCCCGCAAGCGCCGGCGCCACTTTGTGGAATCCCAGATTCAGCGGCACGTTGAAGGGCGTAATGCAGCCGATCACTCCCAGCGGCTCCCGCACGGTGATCGCCATGCGCCCTTTGCCGGAAGACGCGAACTCCATCGGCACCACTTCGCCGTGCAGTTGGCGCGCCTCGTGCGCGGCCGCGAGCAGCGTTTGCGTGCCCCGTTCCACCTCGACCCTGGCTTCCTTGATCGGTTTGCCTGTCTCGGCGCAGACAATCTGCGCGTATTCTGCAACGTCGCGAGTGATCAGCTGCGCGATCTTGAGCAGCAGGTCCGCGCGCTCGTAGTTGGTCATTTCGCGCATGACCGCGAGCCCCTTGCGCGCCGCCGCCACGGCTTTGTCCACGGCATCCACGCCCGCGTGCGGAACTTCGCCCACCGGCGATCCGTCGTAGGGCAGCCGGACCACGTCGTGTTCCGGCGTGTCGACCCACTCGCCGCCGATGTAATTCCGGCATGCTAACTGCAACTGCGTTGAAGTACTCATTTCGAAATGGCCTCCTCTGCTGTTCTTATCGCGGGCAGCGTAAAGCCGGAGTACGGCAGCACCGCTACCCGCTTCGCGCCCACCACCAGGTCGTCCAAAATCGCCTGGTGATCGCCCATTGCTACCGGCGTAAATCCACACTTGCTTACGAACTTCTCATCCATCGCCGAAACCAGGTACACGCGGTAGAGCCTGCCCAGACGTGCCACCCAGAACGCCTTGTGGCCGCCCACCACAAACTCACGTTCCAGGGCCGCCTGCATCTCGCGGTCGTCCTGGTAGCGCCAGATGTAATCCTCGAACGATTGAATGCCCGCGCCGTTCGGGCACTCGGCGTAGAAAACGATGGCGCCGCCCGGCCGCAGCGCGTGGCAGGCGTTCTCCAATCCCTTGTGCGCCTGCCGCAGATCGATGTCCAGCGGGAATCCGCCGGCCGATGCCACCACTACGTCATAAGGCGCATCCAGATCCACCCGCAGCATTTCGTCCACGGTGCGGCAGCCATCGCGATGCGCGTGCTCGAAGTGGCCAGCCACTACCCTGATCAACTTCCCATCCGGGCTCAGCACCACGTTCACCAGAAAGTCCGGGTCCACCATGCGGGACGCTTCCAGCAGATCTTCGTGCGCCGGATTGCCGTCGAGCTTTCCGCTCCTGCAATTCGGATCGAAAATCATCCGATGGTTGAATGTGGTGGTACGAAACCCGGCGACCCCCGGCACCATGCTCTTTCGGCCGCCCGAATATCCCGCGATCAGGTGATAAATGATTTCGCCGGTGAGGATGATCCGGTCCGCCTCCCACACCTCGCGATTGATCTCCACGCGATTGCCGAACGTGGTCGTGCCGATCTCGACCAAGCTTGAATCGTCCGTGGAAATATGATCGAAGCACCGGATTCGCGAATAGATCGCGTCTCCGACGATCAGCCGCCGTTCCTCATCGGTCTGCCGCCGGTGAATTCCCAAGGCGAAGACAATGAAGATATCCCGATCGGGCACGCCGGCCGCGTTCAGTGTGTCGATAATCGGCGGCAGGAACAGGTCCGTGCGGGTGAGCCGGGTTATATCGTTCACCACGATCGCGACGCGCTCACCTGCATGCACCACGTCCCTCAGCGGTCTTGTGCCGATCGGCCTTTCGAGTGCCTCGAAGACCGCTGCTGTTTCGTCGACGATTGCCGAAGCGGGCTGCCGCGGCGCCAGGCGGTCGCCTGCCACGCGCACACGCAGGCTGCCCTTACCATACGGAATGTCTGAGATGGATGTCATCCTGTGTTGTCCGCGCGTCTTTCTTCTGCAGCTCCGCGCGCTCCCAGTGAAACGCAGGTACTCGGAGCGGCTAAACTCCGAACACTGTCTTCATCGTAGCGCGCGAAGGTCCGGTGGCCGCCTTGCCGGGTTTATTCGCCAGATTCGGCCGCTCTTCCTCATCGATCAGCCACCCGGTCCATCCGGTCCTTTTAATCACCGCCGCCAGTTCTTTCAGAGGAAACTCGCCCTGTCCCAGGGGCACCGATTCGCGATTATGGAAATCGCGCACGTGCAGCCCGAACACGCGGCCCGGATTCGCGGCGAACACCGAAATCGCATCCGGATCGGCCAGCCATGCATGTCCGATGTCCATCATGCAGTGCACCAGCTTGGGATCGGTTTTCTTCAACAGCCCGAGCTCTTCGGCGGCGTGGTTCTGAAACTCCGGCTGATGGTTGTGATACGCAAGGACCAGACCTGCGTCCGCGCATCGCTTTCCCGCCATATTCAGAGCCTGAGCCTTCTGGTCGAGCGCTTCTTCGGTGAATTGGCCGGTCTTCGACAACCCGCCGTGGCTCAGCACGAGCGCTCGCGCGCCGAACTGCTTCGCTTGCTCCGCCAGTTTCGTGACCTCGTTGCCGGCGCCTTCGATTCCGAGCTTCTGGTAGTTCGGAAGGCCGGTATGCGCGCCTACGAACTCCAGTCCGATCGCCTGCAGCGCGGCTTTCGTTTCCGCCACTTTCCCGAGCTGCGGCTCAAAGAACCGTATATTGGTCTCGAACCCTTCGAATCCGAGCTCTTTCATTTCCCGGATGGCGGTCAACAACAAGTCGAATTTGGCCGGATCGAGGTTCCAGCCATTGGCCTGGCATCCCGCCCGCAACCCTCTCGGTGCGCCCTGCACCTTGGCCGCGACCAGCAGGCTCGCGGCTCCTGTCAAGAGACTCCTACGGCTTAGTACCATTAACTTGATAATATATTACATGTCAGATCGGATGCCAAGTACTCGCCTTCGATGATCGGGGATTCAGATGTGGGTCATCCCACAGTCTCGGCAATTTCGCTCTTCTCCAAAAACTCCAGCAACCGACTCTTCACGTTTTGAACGTGATTGCGCATGGCAGCCTCCGCTTTGTCTCTCTGATTAGCTTCCAACGCCGCCACAATCGCTTCGTGACAGTCGGGCGCCGTGCTGCTCGAAAGGTCGTAGCTGTTCCGACGCGAAAGCCAGATCTGGTTCTGGATGTTTTCCAGCACGGAGCACAGATGCGAATTGCCGGTGGCTTGGGCCAACTCCTCGTGGAAGTGCACGTCTTCTTCGATGTAATGGGTCCGGTCGTTCGCTTTCAAAAACGCGCGCTGCCGCTTCAGGCTTTGCCGCAGTTCCGTCAGCAATGACGGGGTAAGGTTGGCCGTCCTCACCACGTGCGTTTCCAGTGCCTCTCGCAAATCGTAGAGGTCGGTCACTTCATCTGGCGCAAGGCGGCGCAAGTATGCTCCCTTTCGCGGCTCGATCCGAATCAGCCTCTCGGTCTCCAGCCTGTTCAATGCTTCGCGGATTGGAGACTTGCTGATGCCGAGTTGCGTCGAAAGGAACTCCTCCGTCAGGCGTGAGCTTTCGTCCAGTCGCCCTTCGAGGATGTACTCTTTGATGCTGTTGTAGGCCAGCGTGGTCAGGTTGCTTGGGATCTTCAACTTCTTCATATCTGCTCTACTATTATTTCAGATATCAGAGGCTACTATTATTTCAGATATCAGAGCGCGATTCGCTGGAACTTTCGTCCCAGCACACTTAAACACAGGACTCCGGCCGCCGGCATAAATGCCGCAATCAGAAAGACCGGAGCGTAAGAAAACCTGTCTACCAGAAACCCGGTCAACTTCGGAAACAGAACGCCACTCACCCCGCCCGCGATTCCCGTAAGGGCCGTCATCCGTCCTACCGCGCCGTCGGGATAGATGTCCGAAATTGCGGCGAACATGTTGGCCGAGAGCCACGTGTGTCCGAACATCACCAGGCAGATAAAAGCTATCGCTCCCGCCGCCGTCGATGCTTGCGCGACTCCCAGGCTCATCGCGCAGCATGCCGCTCCGGCCCACATCGTGATCATCCGGGCCTTATGCAGACTCATCCCGCGGCGCATCAACAGTCCAGCCGCCCAGCCTCCTCCCACGCTTCCGATATCTCCGAAGAGATACGGAATCCACGCAAACCAGCCAATCATCTGCAGACTCAATCCGCGCGAGTGATATAGGTAGGTCGGCATCCAGAACCAATAGAATTGAATTACAGGCCCCACCAGGAACCTGCACAGAATGAGACCCCACCCTTGCGCGTGCCGCAAGAGAGCTCGATTGGGCGGACGCTCCGCCTTCACTGCCGGCTGCCCGGCCCGAATATAAGCCGCCTCGGCTTCACTCACCCTAGGGTTATTCGCCAGCGGCCGGTACACCGCACGCCACACCATCACCCAGAAAAATCCCAGAAGGCTCGGCCCTACAAACGCCGCCCGCCAACCGTAATGCAGCATAATAAAGACGATCAGCGGCGGTGTCACCAGCGACCCGATCATCGACCCGGCATTAAACACCCCCACTGCGAACGCCCGCTCGCGCGCTGGAAACCACTCCGACACTACTTTCATGCCGCCGGAAAAATTTCCGCACTCTCCCGTTCCCATCCAGAAACGGAAGATGGAAAACTGAAGCGCCGACCGCGCAATCGCATGCAGCCCCGCTGCCAGCGACCACCAGATCACCGAGAACGAGAACCCTCCCCGCACTCCTATGCGATCCATCAGCCAGCCAACTGGGAACTCCCCGACCATCATCCCGAACATGAATGCGGCTACGATTGTGCCGTAGTCGGAGTTGGACAGGTGGAATTCGTCCTGAATTACCGGCGCTACCACCGATAACGTCTGCCGGTGGACGAAGTTGATCACGGTGACCAGAAAGAGGAGACCGAGGACGTGCCAACGAACCTGGCGCCAGATCGGCGGCAGAGCCGGGTCGACGGTTTCTGTCGGGACGCCGGCTTGAGATGGAAGAGACAAGTTAAGATACCATCCTTAATATGTTACAATTCCAGTGCCTATGCAACTGTTTATTGATACCGCCAATATAAAGGAAATTCGCACCGCCGCGAGCTGGGGCCTGCTCGACGGTGTCACGACCAATCCTACTCATATCGCCAAGTCCGGCAAACCGTTCGAGGATGTTCTAAACGAAATCTTCGCCATTGTCGACGGCCCGATCAGCGTCGAAACGGTGAGTCTTGATGCCGAAGGCATCGTCAAGCAGGGCCGCGCCATCGCCCGGTTTCACCGTAATGCCGTGGTCAAAGTCCCGGTCATGATCGAGGGTCTCAAGGCTGTCAAGCAGCTTGCATCCGAAGGCATTAAGACCAACGTCACGCTCTGCTTCAGTCCACTGCAGGCGTTCCTCGCGGCCAAAGCCGGCGCTACTTATATCAGCCCGTTCCTGCATCGCAAAGAGCTCGCCGGAGAAGAAGGACTTACCCTGATCCGCGAGATCCGCGGCATCTACGACCGCTACGGCTACACCACGAAGATTCTCGCCGCCAGCATCCGCACCGCGCGCGAAGTATTCAAATGCCTGGAATATGGCGCCGATGTAGCCACCATGCCGTTCGACATCCTCGAATCGCTCTACAAGCACTCCATGACCGATGCCGGGCTCGAGATGTTCCTGAACGACTGGAAGACGGTCCCGCCCGCGCGCCTGTTCGCGGAGGCGGCGGAAGCCTCGACGCGCTAGGGGCCCTGCGGTGACGAGCAATTCGATATAGTGACCGCTCCCTGACGGTCGCGGCTCCGATATGAACGCCCGTCCCCGAACAGAGCCGCGACCGTCAGGGAGCGGTCGACAGTGAAGGCTCAGCTGCGCTGGCAAGGCTTGACCCCATCTGATAGGTAATATACTATCTTTTTAGCAGGGGTGATTAACGCAAACCAAGGAGGTTTTTGCGTATGCAGCGCGCCATCGCTATTTCCGCCTCGATCGGTGTCCTTTTGGCTGTGAACCTGTTCGGGCAAGCCACTGGACGCATCGGGGGCACAGTGATCGATCCTTCGGGCGCCCTGGTCCCGGGCGTGACCGTCGTTTGCAAAAACGCGGACACTGGTCTGGCGCGTAGCGCCGACACAAACCAGGCAGGCATTTTCGAGTTTCCGGACCTCCCTATCGGGAGCTATCAGCTGGAAATCACCAAGCAGGGCTTTCAGAAACAGATCAGCGACAGCATTCCGCTTGTCACCGGCCAGGTGGTGGACATGAAGTTGACGTTGAAGGTCGGGGATGTCAACCAGACCGTTTCGGTGAGCGGGGAGGCTCCGCTGGTGGAGAGTGCCTCTTCAACCGTTCAGACTAGCGTCACGCAATCCTTTATGCAGGATCTGCCGCTGAACGGGCGCAACCCACTACAACTCACGACGCTGACACCGGGAACGGTCATCACCGATGTCGGCACCGAGTCGGGACAACAGGACAACCGCGGCATCACCGTCAACGGCCTCCGCGCCACGCAGAACAATTTCGAGCTGGATGGCACCATCTACACGAACCGCTTCTTCGATTCCGTGCCGACCCTGCCAAGTCCCGATGCCCTGCAGGAGTTCACGATTCAATCTTCGAACTACAGCGCCGATCACGGCGGCGGGGGTGCGCTGGTGCAGCTTTCGACGCGCAGCGGCGGCAACAGCCTGCATGGAACGGCGTTCGAATTCCTGCGCAATACCGATCTCAACGCGCGCAATTTCTTCAGCGTGAAACGGCCTCCATTCAAGCTCAACCAGTTCGGGGGAACGGTGGGTGGCCCCATCAAGAAGAACCGCACTTTCTTCTTCTTTTCAGCGCAGGACCTCGAGCAGCGCTCGGCTCCGAGCACGGTTTCGCTCACCGTGCCTTCCGCTCAGGACCGGACGGGGAACTTTTCGGACCTTTTGCCCGGAAAGGTGATCACCGATCCTGCAAACAACAATCAGCCGTTTCCGAGCAATACCATTCCGGGGACCCGCCTGGACGCGGTCGCGTTGAAGGTGGAGAACGCATACCTGCCGCTGCCGAACCTGGGCAACCAGTACGTCACGTTCCAGAACAAGAACGTGGACGACACACAATACCTGGTTAAGATCGACCACAACTTTTCGGACAAGAACCATTTCAGCGGGCGGTATTTCTATGACGAATACAACTTCCAGCGCCCCTTCACGGCGCCCCTGGGCTTCTACTCGCTCGACCTGTTCCGCAATCAGTCGGTAACGCTGAGCGATACCCATACCTTCACGCCCACACTGACCGTGACGCTTTTCGCCAGCATGGGACGGTTTGCGCGCACCCAGATCCCGCAAGCGCCGGGCTTGCAGACGCTACAGGATTTCGGACAGAACGTGCCGCTGGGGACCGGCGTTTCCATCTTTCCCGGAATCCGGGTGCACCTGACCAGCTTTTTCGACCTGTTCTCGGGCGGTGCTCTGACGCAGGATCCGACGTCGTACGTGTATAAGGCCTCCGCCATCAAATCCGCGGGCTCCCATACCATCAACTTCGGCGCGGAGTTCGAGCGCACCGGCGTGAACGCCAACGACTACTCGTACGTTCCGGGCGACAATACGTTCAACGGCCATCGTACCGGGTACACCATTTCCGACTTCCTGCTGGGATTGGAATCGCAGTTCTATCAGGACAACGGCCGCACCTTCTACCTGAGAGAGAACCGTTTTGCCGCGCACCTGAATGACGACTGGCGCGTAAACCGGAACCTGACGCTCAACCTAGGCGTGCGGTGGGAGCCGTGGCTCGCTCCCATCGATAGGAACAACACGCTGGTGGGCTTCGTCCCCGGTGTGCAGTCCACCGTCGCGCCGGGCGCGCCGCTGGGACTGGTATTCCCCGGCGATCCCGGCATCCAGGATTCGCTCTTTAAGCACAACTGGAAGGATTTTGCGCCGCGTGTGGGCTTTGCCTACGATTTCTCCGGCAACGGCAAGACGGTGGTGCGCGGAGCGTACGGCATTTTCTATAGCTTCCCGGAAGGCCTGCTGTACCAGCGCACCGACGCGATGCAGCCTACGGACTTGTACTACAGCATTCCGAACCCGCCAAGCTTCGTCAATCCGTATCTCGGGAATCCGGGCGGCGATCCGTTTCCGCGGGCGCATATCTCGCCAAGCCAATTCAAGTCGTATGCGTTCATCCTGCCGGTATCGGGCGGCGTGCTCGATCCGGCGTCGCGCGTAGGCTATGTGCAGAATTGGAACCTCACGGTAGAACACCAACTGGGCAACGACATGGCGATCTCCGTAGCGTACGTCGGAAACCATGGTGCCAACATCATGGGGTCGCGCCAGTTCAATCCTGCCGTTCTCGCGCCGGGAGCTACCGTTGGCAACGAGAATGCGCGCCGCCTCTACCCCGGTCTGGGCGCGGTGGAACTGGCCAGCTCATACGTCTACGATGAGTTCAATTCGCTGCAGATCGGCTTTACGCGGCGTATGAGCAAGGGCCTGACCATCCTCTCCAATTTCGTCTGGAGTAAGACCATCGACAACACGTCCAGCGCAGCCGAGGGCAACAGCGGCCCGCCCAACCCGTTCAATTTCCGCAGCGCGCGCGGTCCGGCAGATTTCGACCAGGCGGCCCGCTTCAATCTTTCAGGCGTTTACGCCCTGCCCAAGTTCAAGCTGAAGGGCGTCGCCGGAGTGTTGGCAAACGGATGGAGCATCAACCTGATCGCGACGGCCGATAGCGGGCTGCCGTTCACCGTGGTAAGCGGAACGGACCGCTCACTTTCCGGGGTCGGCAACGACTATGCTGACCTCGTCGGTAATGCGGCTCGTCCGGCGGGAGCGAATCCAATCTTCCAGTGGTTCAATACGGCGGCCTTCCAGCCGGCAGCCACCGGCACCTTCGGGACCGCCGGCCGCAATATCCTGCGCGGCCCCGGCTACTTCGATGTCGACGCGTCGCTGTTTAAAGAGTTCTATTTCACGGAGCGCTGGCATCTGCAGTTCCGCGCGGAATCGTTCAATCTCGAAAACCGCGCGAATTTCCAGAATCCGACCGCCAGCGTTTCCTCGGGGACATTCGGCAGAATCACCGGGGCAAACGATCCGCGTGTGTTACAGTTCGCGTTGAAGCTGTTCTTTTAAGAAAGGGGCCGAGGAGCAAAGGACCCAAGGGAGCCAGAATGCGGGGACTCGTGTGTTTGTTGATGGCGGCGCCGCTTTGGGCACAGAGCGGACAGCCATGGGGGAAGACGGCGGAGGGGGACGAGGTCTCCCTCTATACGCTTTCCAATTCTCATGGAATTGAAGCGCGCATCAGCAACTTCGGCGCTCTGCTGGTAAGCCTCAAGGTGCCGGATGGCGCCGGCCGCCTGGCCGACGTAGTGCTCGGCTTCGACACGTTCGAAGATTATTATCACGCCAAGCGATATTACGGTGCGACCGTCGGCCGCTTCGCCAACCGTATTGCGGACGGCAAGTTTACGCTCGACGGCGTAGCCTACACGCTGGCCAAGAACAGCGGCGGCAACTCCATGCACGGGGGCATGCGCGGGTTCAATAAGGTCGTTTGGCGGGTAGTGTCGGCGTCGGGGTCCGCATTGGTTCTGGCTTACCGCAGCAGGGACGGGGAAGAGGGATTTCCAGGCAACCTGGATGTGCGAGTACAGTTCACGCTAACCGATAAGAATGATCTGCGCATCGACTATTGGGCGGAAACCGATAAGGCCACCGTCATTAACCTAACTAACCACTCGTTCTTCAATCTTGCCGGCGAAGGCAATGGAGACGTGATGAATTACGTAGTCCGGTTGGACGCCGACCGCTTTACGCCGGTAAACGCCAGTATGATTCCGACCGGCGAATTGAAAGCCGTGGAAGGCACGCCGTTCGATTTCCGCAAACCGGCGAGGATCGGCGCGCGAATTCACGAAGACGATCCGCAACTCAAAATCGCCAAGGGATTCGACCACAATTACGTACTGAACCACAAGCCGGGCGAACTGGAAATTGCGGCCCGCGTAGTGGAACCCGACTCCGGACGCGTGATGACGGTCTTAACCACCGAACCGGGCATGCAGTTTTATACCGCCAATAACCTCGATGGCACTGGCGGCGGCAAAGGGGGCCATATCTACAAGCCCTATTCCGCGGTCTGCTTCGAGACGCAGCACTTTCCCGACTCGCCCAATCAACCGTCGTTCCCTTCAACTGTGCTGCGTCCCGGACAGAAATTTCATTCAACAACGGTTTTCCGGTTTACCAACCTATGACCATGCAAAAACGCGATTATTGCGGTTGGAAAGAGTCCTACTGGCTGACGAATGGAGAGGTGGAGGTCGTGGCGCCCTCGGAGATCGGGCCACGCATTATTCGGTATGGCTTCGTAGGAGGCCAGAACGTATTTCACAACTTTCCTCATGCGTTGGGAAAATCAGGCGAGCCGCAGTGGCAGAACCGCGGCGGGCACCGGCTGTGGATCTCGCCGGAGGGTCCGGCCAGCAAGGCACTCGACAATAGTCCTGTGGAAGTGACGGCGGAGGATCGGAAGCTGCTGTTGCGGCAGTCAAAGGAACCCGAGTCGGGTATGGAAAAGGAGATCGAGATCACGCTCGCGCCGAAAGGATCGGGCGTGACGGTGCGGCACCGCATTACGAATCGGAATCCCGAGCCGGTGCGGATCGCGCCATGGGCGCTTTCCGTGATGCGGCCGGGTGGGACCGCGGTAACGGGTTTCCCACCCCGATTCCGGCACGATGAAAGGCTGCTGCCCACAAATCCCCTGACCATGTGGGGGTACACTGATTTTTCCGACCCACGGTGGCGATTCACACGGCATTTTCTTTTGCTGCGGCAGGACGCGGCTGCGGCCGCGCCGCAGAAGGCCGGACTGTTCGCGGAAGATTCCTGGGCCGCCTACTCCGTGAATGGCGAGCTGTTCGTGAAACGGGCGCACGCGTGGGAGACGAAAGAATATCCCGACTATGGCTGCTCGGTGGAGATCTTCACGAACCAGAACATGTTGGAGTTGGAAACGCTCGGTCCGCTGGAAGAGGTCGCGCCCGATGGTTCCGTGGAGCACGAGGAACAGTGGAGCCTCCATCGCGTACCCAATCTCGCAGAAGCCGATGATGAACGGCTGGCGGAAATCGCCAGAGAAGTTGATCGGAATAGTAAAGTCTGATATTTAATATCTTAAGGAGTCATTATGGAGACGAACAGACGCTCGTTCCTGCTAACGGCGGGAGCTTCCGCTCTGGCGGCCGGCGCATCGGCGCTGGAAGCGCAAACGCAATCGGAGAAACCGATCCGCTTGGCCATCATCGGAACGGGACATCGCGGATGGGCTCACCTCGCGATTCTGAAGAACATGCCGCAATACCAGGTGGTCGCGCTGGCGGACGTCACGCCGGCCAACCTGGACCGCGGGGCGACGTTCGCTCCCGGCGCGAAGACCTATTCGGACTATAAGAAGCTGCTGGCGGAGCAGAAGGATATCGATGCCGTAGTAATCATTGTGCCGAGCTTTCTGCATTCCGAAATCACGGTGGCAGCGCTGGACCGCGGCCTTCCGGTGCTCTGCGAGAAGCCGATGGCGACCGCGGTGGAAGACGCCAATAAAATGATCGAGGCGTCGAAAAGAAATAAGAAGCTGTTGTACATCGGATTCCAGAAGCGCTTCCATCCGGCAACGACCAAGATGCATGAACTGGTGAAGGCCGGTGAAATCGGGCAGATCGCGATGGTCACGGGGTGCAACTACCGCGGCGACTGGAATCCGGAGAGCTGGAAGTACACGGACCCGAAGACAGGCGTGTCGACCAACTGGCGATACCTGACTCACACCGAAGGCAGCGCGCTCCTGGAAGACGGCATCCATGAACTGGACGCACTGAACTGGATGATCAACAGCAAGATCGCGCGGGTCACGGCGGCAGGCGGCAACAATGTGTATAAGAACCGAGAGACGGTTGACCACGTATCGGCGATCGTGGAATACGAAAGCGGCACGAAGCTTACCTTCGAGCTTTCTTTGTTTGCGCCAAACTCCGGACCGAACGGCCGGCGGATGATGTTGATCGGCAGCGAAGGCGTGATGTCGCCCGAAAATGGAAAGATCGCCATTCGCAGCAACAAGCGCGGCGCCGTGAAGTACGTCGACCTTGTGGACGACACGCCCAAAGCGATCACCGCCAATGCGGTGGGCTCCGCGATGGACAACGAAACGTACAAGCAGTACCTGGCGTTCGAGAAGTGCGTGCGGACGGGGCAGGCGGCTCCGGTCAGCCCAGAAGATGGCAAGACCGCGATCAAGCTGGTGCTGCTGGCGGAGAAGTCGCTGCGCGCGCATCGCATCATGAATTGGGACGATCTGCCCGCATAGACAAGGGACCTATGAACCGCAGACAGTTTGTGTGGGGTTCTCTGGCGGCCGCCGCAGGCGTGGCCGCCAGGAGAAGCGTTGCCGCACCGCTTCTGAAATTCGGCCATCGTCAGGCCAACATGGAGGTTGAACCCGGACCTGGCGTCTTCGATTTAGCCAAGCAGATTCCCGGTCTGAGCGGCGTGGAACTCCAGGTGTTCTTCAAGGGGACCACGTTGTGGGACAAGGAAGTTCTGCTGGGCTATAAGAACGCAGCCCAGAAGACGGGCCTCGAGATTCCATCGATTGCGGGCATCTGGCCACCCAAGGCCGGGTTGCCGCAGCCCACCGCCGAAGAGCACATCCGCAAGTCGATCGTCGCGGCGGAAGCGCTGAATGCGAAGGCGATTCTGATTGCCTGCTTCGAACAGAACTGCCCGAAGATGGACGATGAAAAGTCCTACGGCCCCGTAGTTACGCTGCTTCAAAACGTCGCAGGGCAGGCGCGCGATGCGGGCGTAACACTGGGCATGGAAACGTCCAATTCGCCGGCCGAAGACCGGAAACTGATCGACCTGGTGGACCGCCCCAGCGTGAAGGTCTATTACGATCTGTTTAACGTGGAGCGCTACAAGCACACCAACGAGGCGGTGCCTGGCATTGCCTTGCTGAAGGACCGTATCCGTCAAGTGCATCTCAAGAACGATGACAAATTGCTTGCGGATCCGGGCCTGGTGGATTGGGCCGCGGCTGCGAAGGGCCTGAAAGCAATCGGATACAGTGGGTGGTTCGTATTCGAGACCGCGCATCACTCGCAGCAAGAAGTAGTGGAGGCGACCCGAAAGAATATCAAATTCGTGACGGACCACTTCAAAGCGTGACGCGGATTCCCTCCTATTGAAATGGTAGGGAACGGGAGGAGGGAGTTGATCGCTCCTCCCGTTCTACATTCGTCCACGAACTTCCATCATGGTATTGACCCGGACAGCAACCTGACATATCATATATTATAATGACTATCCATTTCGTAGTTCATGACGAAGGTGACTCGGTTGGGGTCGCAGTTGTCGAAGGCGTTAAGGCCGGAGACCAGCTGACGGGTTGGATCATGGATCAGGACAAGACCATCAGCTTCAAGGCCATCAGCGATATCCCCATCGGGCACAAACTGGCCATCAAGCCTCTGAAGGCGAACGATACCGCGATCAAGTATGGCGTGGATATCGGTAGGGTGGTAGCGCCCATCGCGGAAGGCGAGCACGTTCACGTGCACAACTTGAAGACGAAGCGTTGGTAGGGAGGAAACGGACTTGGCAATGGACTTAAGCAATCAGACATTTTGGGGATATCGGCGGCAAAATGGGCGCGTGGGCGTGCGCAACCATGTGATTATCCTGCCGGTGGACGATCTTTCGAACGCCGCGTGCGAAGCGGTCGCGAACAACATCAAGGGCGCGATGGCGATCCCTCATCCGTATGGCCGTCTGCAGTTCGGCGCGGACCTCGACCTGCACTTCAGCACCCTGATCGGCACAGGCTGCAATCCAAATGTTGCCGGCGTCATCGTGATCGGCATTGAGGACCAGTGGGCCAAGAAGGTCGCCGACGGCATCGCAGCCACGGGCAAGCCGGTGGAGTATTTCGGCATCGAACTCCACGGCGATCACGACACCATCATGCGAGCTTCGAAGATGGCGAAGTGCTTCGTGCAGGAAGCCTCCGCGCTGGTCCGCGAAGAGTGCTCCATTCAGGACCTGTGGGTTTCGACAAAATGCGGCGAGTCCGATACGACGTCGGGCTGCGCGGGCAATCCCAGCGTGGGCAACGCATACGACAAATTCTACGAGCAGGGAATGACGCTGCTATTCGGCGAAACCACCGAAATTACCGGCGGCGAGCATCTGGTGGCCGCACGCTGCCGCACACCGCAGATCCGCGATCAGTTCATGGCGATGTTCAACCGGTACCAGGATGTGGTGAACCAGCATAAGACGAGCGACCTTTCCGACTCGCAGCCGACCAAAGGCAACATTGCCGGCGGACTGACCACGATCGAAGAAAAGGCACTCGGCAACATCCAGAAGATCGGCAAGAAGTGCCTGGTGGACGGCGTACTCGACAAAGCCGAAGTGCCCACGGGGCCGGGCCTGTGGTTCATGGATTCGTCGTCAGCGGCGGCGGAGATGGTGACCCTATGCGCCGCGTCGGGGTTCGCGGTGCACCTGTTCCCGACCGGTCAGTGCAACGTGATCGGCAACCCGATTCTGCCAGTGGTCAAGATCTGCGGCAATCCGCGAACGGTGCGCACGATGAAGGAACACATCGACGTGGACGTGAGCGGGCTGCTGCGCCGCGAAATCAACATGGACCAGGCCGGCGATATGGTAGCGGAGATGACCTTGCGGACCGCCAACGGACGGCTCACCAATGCCGAGGTGTTGGGGCACAGGGAATTCGTGCTGACCCGGTTGTACGAGAGCGCGTAGGAACCCCTATCTTGCGCCGGCAGCGCAGGCCCGTCCTGGGTCTTGCTGCCGGCGTTACCTCCACTCCCATTCGATAAAGCCCGGACGAACGTCGCTCATGGCGTTCACGATCAATTCGGCGATGCCGCCGTAGAGGATCCGGTGCGTTTCCCACAAATCGTAATAGGCGAGCAGGTCACGGATCTGACCTTTGCAGTTGCTGCACGGGGCGCAAACGTATTTGGGCGTTTCGGGAGACAGGCAATCCGCGAAGGCAGTGAGGATCTGCGAGAGCTTCTTGCGGCCGGAGATCTGGAAACGCCAGTCGGCGAAATTGTTGCCGCTCATGATGGCGAACCCGCTACCGCCGCCGCAGCAGTAGTTATCCACGCCGTGAGGCTCCATTTCGCGGAAACCGGGGCAGATGGCGCGCAGAATCTCGCGCTGCGGTTCGACAATTCCCATGAGCCGGACCATGTTGCACGGGTCGTGAAGGGTGACGGGGAAGTGGTTGCGCAACGGATCGAGGCGGAGCCGGCCGTTCACCACGATATCGCGCAGCAAGGTCATCGAGCTTTCGCGCGGGATAGCGAGATCGCCGGTGAGAATGCGGTCGGCGATGATCGAGAGGGCCTTGTGGGCGTGGCCGCATTCGCCGATCACGATCTTCTTCACCTTCAACTTGCGTGCGATTTCGGCGTGCTTGAGGGCTACGCGAGCGAACTGGGCATCGTCATACCAGAGGCCGTAGTTGATGGCGTCGTAGCCCGCGAGCTCGGAGGAGAGCGTCCACTTGATTCCCGCGGCGGTGAGAATCGTCGCGAAGGCGCCCGGGTTTTCAGGCCACGCCATGATCTCGCCGGCGTTGTGGAGCAGCAGGACATCGGCTCCCTCTACGTCCCAGGGCGTTTCGATGGTGAGGCCTGTACGCTCCGCGGTGTCTTCGTCGATGAACGAAACGTTGTCGCGGGCGACGGCGGCGTTCATCCCAGTGGAGGAGCCGGTTTTGAGCTGCAGCATGGAGCCGCTAGCATGCAGTTCCTTGGGCGCGATGCCCATCTCCTGGCTGAACAGCTTGCGCAGTTCGTGCGCGACCAGGCCATTATCGGCGCCGATCGGGCAGACCTGGGCGCAACGGCGGCAGAGATTGCACCGATAGGAAAGCTCGATGAGCCGCGCGACCAGCGGCCAGTTCAACTGAATATCGCCGTGCTGAAAGGCGGAGAGTAGGCCGCCACCGCGAACGTGCTTGTAGTAAAGCCGCCGGAGGACTTCGGAGCGGAAGGTGGGGCGATATAGCTCCTGGCCGCCGGAGGCTTCGAAGATATGGCACGCATCCGAGCATGTCTGACAGCGCGTGCAGTGCTCCATGGTGAGGATAAGCGGCTTGAGGAACGTCCAGTTGTTCTCCCTGGAAAAAAGCTTGTCCAGGCCGGAGAGGAACCGGCGCACCAGGTCGTCCTCTTCGGCGCGTGATTTGGGCCGGGGCACATTGACCGCGCAGGTGTTGTCGAGTCCGCATTCGCAGCCGGCGATGGTGTGGGCAGGAAGCGGATGCCAGGACGGGCCGGCGGCGGCCGAATCGAGCGGCGTAGGGAGAGGCATCAGCTCCTCCCCCGCGAGATCGGTCAGAGGAGCGGCGTCCGTGCGGGCCATGTCTCTGGGGGAAAGGCGGCTCATTTCGATTGCTCCTCGGAGGGATTTCGAGAGACGATTTCGAGCCACGCGGTCGCTCCGTCGCCGGCGATGTGCGGTGCCGACCAAGTGGGCTTGTAGCCGAGATATTCGGCGAGCCTGCGGTCGAGAGCGTGGATTGCGGAGGCCGGCTCATCGGCCCATCGGATGGCGTGATAAGTGAAATATTTGCCGATGAAGTGCGACATGTGGGTAAGAGGGATATAAGCGATCAGGAGCGCGGAGATCGCCATCGCGGCAGCCTGCAAGGCCGGCATGTTGAACGCGGTGTCGAAGGTCAGCAGCGCACGCGCGGTGTCGATCAGGCCGGGACCCGGAGCGATTTTCGTATAGAACAGCAGTCCGGCGGCCGTCAGAAAGAAGACGAGGTTGCAATAGTCCGCCGGCGCGGAGTAGCTGCGCAGCTTCGGGTCGCGGACGCGGTTAACAAGCAGGCCGGTAGTGCCGAGTATGACCAGAACGCATCCGGCGGCGCCCATGAGAGAGAGTGCGGAGAATTGCGGAGAGACGATCGCCGCGGCAGCCGCCGCGACTGCGGTGGCGATCAGGATGTAGAGCCCGAGATGGAACGGATAGGAAAATAACCAGAGGCGCCGATTGTGCTCGTACATGGCGCGAAGAAACAGGATCTCGGCTGCCATAGCTTTCGCTTCCCCCGCTATGCTGCGATGGCGAGGCCGCGTCCACCAGTCGAGGTCTTCGAAATAGGAGCCGCCATGGCCTGCATGCGCCGCATCTTCGTGGGGGACAGGGTAGAGTTCCCAGCGGAGATTCAGCGGCAGGCGCGCATAACGGACAGCACGTACGATCGACGCGGCGAGCGCGACGGCGAGGGAAAGATAGATAAGGACGTAGAGAGTTGTCATAGGGCTAAGACCGGTCTGGCAGCATATTGGTGCGCGGCGGCGGCGAAGCCGGCCGCCCATTCGGGCGTGGCGAGGGCATGGACATGAGCGTAGGACGCCCAAACGTTCTCGAGGGTGACGGCGTCGCGTCGACTTCCGCAGCCGGTGCCACGAAGGACGGAACAGGCGAAGCTCGGTGGGGAATTACCCGGCGCTATCCGCGAATAGTGGAACTCGTGCCCGCGGATGGTGTGGCCCACGGGAAAGAACGGGTTCGGCCGATCGACCAGGAGTTCCACGTAGCCGTGTCCCTGCGGGCTGGCACACTGTTCCACCTCGAAAGGGAGTACGCCAGCCATTTCGTGCGAGCGGCCGTCAGTGCGGATCGCGCGCGAAAGTAGCATCAGCCCTCCGCATTCCGCGTAAATGGGCAGACCGTCGACCGCGGCCCGGCGTAGGGACGCGAGGAACGCACGATTGGCGGACAGCGCGGCGGCGTGCGTTTCGGGGAAGCCGCCGCCGATGTAGAGGCCGTCGATGCCGGAAGGAAGTTCGGAAGCGTGGAGAGAATCGATGGGCAGGAGCGCAGCGCCGGCAGATTTCAGGGCTTCCAGATTTTCCGGATAGTAGAACGTGAAGGCGGAATCCCGGAGGTACCCGATGGTGACGGTCGCTGGTTCCGTGCGCCTCTGTGACGGCGCGGGGTGCACTGGCAAGTCGCCGGTCGCGCCTTTCGCCAACTTCAGCAGCGCTTCGAAATCGAGGTGAGCGGCGACCTCGTTCAGAATCGCCTCCTCGTTGACCTTCCGTTCGGCAGGAGGAACCAGGCCGAGGTGACGGCGGGGCAGCAATTCGGGGAGCTTGGGGAGAACGCCAACGACGGGGATTCCGCACACGGATTCCACGGCTTCGCGGATGATGCGCTCATGACGGGATGCGCCGCAGCGATTCAGGATCACACAGCCGATCCGGACTTCGGGATCGAGCTTCTGGCATCCCAGGACACAAGCCGCGACGGTGCGGCTGGACTTGGTGGCATCGACGACCAAGACGACGGGAGCTTTGAGCGCTTTCGCGAGTTCAGCGGTGCTTTGACTGCCCAGCGGGTCGACGCCATCGTATAGGCCGCGATTGCCCTCGATGAGATTGAAGCCGGCCGGATCGGCGTTGCGGACGAAGGAATCGACAGCGGCCGGAAAACCCATGAGCCAGGGGTCGAGGTTGCGGGCTGGATGCCCGGATGCCCAGGTGAGCCATGCGGCATCGATGTAATCCGGACCTTTTTTAAAGGCGCGCACTGCGAGACCGGCGCGCCGGGCGGCGAGCAGAAGGGACAACGAGACCACTGTCTTGCCGGCATCGCCGGAGAGTCCGGCAATCACCAGGCGGGGGAACGGCGCTACGGGCATGCTATTCCGGGGCGGCGCCTTCCTTATGCGGCAGCTCGACATAGGAACCGCCGAAGTAGCTGTAGACACAGCGTTCGGAATCGATCAGGAGGCGCAGGGCCTCCTTGCAGTTTTCGCGAGTGCAGGCGTCGCCATGTTTCGCGAGCATCGCCTTGATGATGTCGCCAGGCTTGAGGTGCTTCTTGCCGGCGCACTCGGCGACCAGCCGGTAGATATCTTCAGCTAGAGATTCATTCGTAATCATATGAGAACTTCTTCTACAACTTCGGTTGAGCCATACGCGCGCACGGCCGTGGCGCGGCGGAAGAGCACAGTTGCTAACAGAGCTCCCGCGGACCAGATGCCGGCGGCAATGGCGATTTCGGGTGCGGTCGGCGTGTATGCGGTGACGACGCCGAGCGGTGAAGGGTTGAAGCCCGCCGTCACCATGGTCAGGCCCTTGTCGAGCCAGAGCGCGAAGAACGTGAGGGCACAGGCGGGAATGAGGTGGCGGCGGAAGAAAAGGAGGAGGAAGAACGCCGCTGTGGAGAGAACGGCAGAGATCCAGAAGACCGGCGGCAAGGGATGATGGCCGATGCCGCTGTAGAAATGCGTGAACAGCTCCAGGAGAACGAAGAAGACGTTGAGTGCCATCGCATAGGTGATGACCGTAGCGAGTTTTCCTCTAGCGCCGGGTTCGATGTGGATGCCGGCGGCCCGCAAAATCAGGAGGAGCAGCGCGGGGCCGGAGGCGAACGCCGACGCGAGGAACCGCGGAGCCAGGATGGCGGTGAACCAGAAAGGCCGTGCGGCGAGTCCGCAATAGAGGAATGCCGTGACAGTGTGAATGCTGACGGCCCACGGAATCGATAGCAGAACGATGGGGCGGAGCCATGCGGGCGGCGGCAGTTCGTTACGCTCCGCGCGGAGAGTGACCGCGGCGCACACGGCATTAATCGCCAGGTAACCCGACAGGGATATCATGTCCCAGAACATGATGGAGCGCGGCGAAGCGTAGAAAATCATGTTGAGAACGCGGCCGGGCTGGCCCATATCGGCGAAGATAAACAACATGCAGGACGCCACGGCTGAGATGGCGATGAACTCGCCGTAGAGAACGATCTTCGAGAAGGCTTTGGCGTTATGCAGGTAGCAGGGCAGGACCAGCATGACGGCTGACGCGGCGATCCCGACTGCGAAGGTGAACTGGCCGATATATAGCCCCCAGGAAACATCGCGGCTCATGCCCGTGAGCCCGAGGCCATAGTCGAGCTGGCGGAGATAAGAGGCAAGTCCGGCGGCAATGAGGACGGAGAGCGCTCCGATCCAGGCGCGGTAGTAGAGGCGCGACGCCGAATGTTCAGACGACATAAAACACCGATGGCCGGGTGCCGAGTTCGGGATGACGGCGGATCGTAAAGCGCGAGTTCAGCAACTGGCGCACTTCGGATTGAGGGTCATTGAGGTCGCCGAAAACAAGGGAGCGCTCGGGGCAGGCTTCCACACAGGCCGGCGCTTTGCCAACGGCCAGACGCTCTTCGCAGAAGTTGCATTTCTCCACCACGCCTTTGGTGCGGCGGGGGAAATCGGGCGTGGGGCCGGTGATGTACGGTTTGGGATCGATCCAGTTGAAGCTGCGGGAGGCGTAGGGGCAGGCGGCCATGCAGTAGCGGCAGCCGATGCAGCGGTGCCAGTCCATCATGACGACGCCGTCTGGGCGCTTCCATGTCGCGGCGGTGGGACAGACCCGCGTGCAGGGCGGATTGTCGCAATGGTTGCACAGGGCGAGCGCGAGGCGATTCTGCGCCGCAACCGGTACGGCTTCGGCGCCGAACAGGTTTTGAAAGCGCTCCTTCCAGAGCCACTTCACCTCGTGGCGGGCGTCGGGGATGCGCGGAACATTGTGGGCGCGGTGGCAAGCCTGGATGCAGGCGCTGCAGCCGGCGTCCTGCATGCAGCGGCGATTATCGATGACAAGCGCCCAGCGGCGGTTCGGAGCGGCGCAGGCGCGGCGGCGCGACAGGAGCACCAGCGGCGCGGTGAGGAAGCGGAGGAAGCCGGAGCGCGTGAGGTTCATGGGCGGCCTCCCTGGTGGCAATCCCAGCAGTAGGGACCAATGAGGCCGACATAGTCGTGGCAGCGGTCGCATAACGCGGATTTGTCTCCGTGACATTGAGCGAGGCAGTTGCGGGAAAGGGAGAAGGCGGGGCGGAGG